>ENA-OWPI01000408-OWPI01000408.1-marine-metagenome-genome-assembly--contig:-NODE-408-length-60123-cov-3.975319_pt1 | contig 60123 bp, 41 predicted proteins | sample MGYA00238138_ERZ651775 | MGnify/ENA primary metagenome ERZ651775 (study PRJEB26906, sample SAMN06265043) | marine metagenome | isolation source: Helgoland LTER site | place: Germany:Helgoland, sampling...
GGGCAAAAATCTGCCGAACCTCTTCCGACTCGCCGGCAGGAATCAGCGCAATATGGGCGTGCTCCATTTGTTCAAGATGATCATAGTAGTCCACGTCGGCCTTGACGGCCTCATAGTTGCTAATCGCCATGCTAAAGCCGTCGGCGATAAGGTTTGCGATACCCAAGATCAGAGCCACTGACCCGGGTAAGCCGGCGCCCACTGAGCCGGAGACGATGGCGAAGGTTGTCACGCAGCCATCAATACCACCAAGGACCGCGTCCGCGACGGGACGTTGTTGATTGGCTCGATCGAGGCGAAGGCTGATCTGATCTGGCTGGTGTTCTACCGCGAGGTTTGATTCATCCATGATTCATCTCGTGTTTAGCGTTGTTGGTCAGTCCCTTTGGATGTTGGGCGCCTTGCTGGTCGTTCTGACAAACTGTTTGAAAGCGCCATTATGATGTCATCGCGTAGGCATTCTACGCTAACAAAGCCGTAGTGCTACCTGGGGCCGGATCAATGAATATCTTAGCCATGTGCCGGCAAGACTGACGCCCACTAGCGGGGCGGTTATTGTGTCGTTTGATTGAGTCGCCTAGCGAGACGCCGGAGTTGAGTAAGGAGTTGAGTAAGGAGTTGAGTAAGGAGTTGAATAAGGAGTTGAGCAAGAAGTTGAGCAAGGAGTTAAACGAGCAGTGCAATAGTGGCCGCAGGGCTAGACGGCCATTTTTGCTTGAATCGCCTCGTGGCATTGATAATCTTTCAGATGGAAGTCCGTCATCTCAAAGTCATCAATATGGGTTTGGCCGCGATCTGTGATCTCAAGGGTCGGCAATGGGAAGGGCGTTCGCGCCAATTGTTGCTGGCACTGCGGTACCGCATCCAGGTAGATATGACCATCGGCGATGGTATGGATAAAGTCCCAGGCCTGCAATCCAGTGATCTTCGCGACCATGTGCAGTAGCAGTGAATAACTGGCAATATTCAAGGGGACACCTAGAAACATATCTGCCGAGCGCTGGTACATTAGCAGCGACAGCTTGCCGTCAGCCACATAAAACTGGAAGAACGCATGGCACGGTGGCAGTGCGACGTCCTCAGGGTTAGCCTCGCCAGGATTCCAAGCGTTGACGATGATGCGTCTAGACTCTGGGTTATGGCGGATCAGATCGATGGCTTCCTGCAGTTGATCAACCTCGCGCCCGTCACTCGTTCGCCAGTGTCGCCATTGCTGACCGTATACCCGCCCCATGTCGCCATCGGCAGCAACGTCTGTTAGATCAGAGACGCCGTGACGCTTGAGGTAGTCCGCATAATTGAGGTCCCAGAGTTTGTTGTGGGGGTAGATGTGCTTCAGATCGTTGATGTTGCCTGAACCGCTGATGAACCAGAGCAGTTCAGACACCATGGACTTCCACACCAGTTTTTTAGTCGTCACCGCCGGAAAGCCCGAAGGCAGATGGTATCTGCCTTGCAGGCCAAAATTCGACAAGGTACCGACACCGGTGCGATCGCCACGTTTGATGCCTGTATCTAGTATCTGTTGCAGTTGGTCGAGGTAGGTCTTCATGGTCTCGCTAACCTTCATGGTCTCACTAACTTTTATGGTCTCACTAACCTTCATGGTCTTACTAGCAAGGCCGATTCAGTCTTTGGGGTTAGAGGGGCGTCAGTTAACCGTACTGTCTGTTAATGGTACGTTACATGTATGCTAAATGTACGTTAAATGTACGTTAAATGTACGTTCAACTAGCCACACTTACTATCGCCGCATGACAGGCAAGTCATACAACCATCCAGCAGCACCATGGCCTGTGTGTTGCATTTCTTGCACAATTGCGCGCCCGGCGGATAGCCAGTGCCGTCTTCCTCTTCGGTGGGTGCGGGCTTTGAATTGGCGCTCTCCAACGCGGCACGTTTCTCATCCAACAAGGCCTTGTGCGTCTCGCTCAACTCCTCATCTTTGATCAAGCCACATTTCTTCATATGCGTCTCAAGCACTTCGCCGATTTCAGCCACGAGGGATGGCATGAAACGTCCGCCTTTCTTAAAGTAGCCACCTTGGGGATCAAACACTTGCTTGAGCTCATCCACCATAAAGGTGGCGTCGCCACCCTTGCGAAAGACTGCAGAGATGACTCGAGTGAGCGCTAAAACCCATTGGAAATGTTCCATGTTTTTTGAGTTGATGAAAATCTCGAAAGGGTATTCCTGCTCGTGCTCGGTGCCTGAATTCAGCACGATGTTGTTCACGGTGATATACAACGCGTGATCCGACAAGGGCGTTTTGATCTTGTAGGTGTAGCCTTTGAGCTCGTCTGGGCGCTTAATCTCTTCGTGCATCACGTCTTTTGTCGCCGCCGCAGGCACGACAGCTTCGGTTTTCTTAATGCTGTAATCGACGATCTTGTTCTTGATTTGTATAACCATAGCGAATTCCTGAAATTTGGGGCGGCTAGAATTTGCCGTAATAGCCTTCTTTTAAGGCGTCAAAGAGATTGGCGGCAGAATGTAACTCACCATCGTATTCAATATCATCATTGCCTTTGGCCTCAACGATAGTGCCGTCGTCAAGGGTGAAGCGGTAGATTGTATTTTCTAGATCAGAGTCTTTGACCAACACGCCCTGGAAGGCTTCCGGGTTAAATCGGAAGGTAGTGCAGCCTTTCAGTCCTTGTTCATAGGCATAGAGATAGATATTCTTGAAATCTTCATAGGGATAATCTGTAGGCACGTTCGCGGTCTTGGATATGGAAGAGTCAATCCAGCGCTGCGCTGCCGCCTGAATGTCGACGTGATGAATCGGTTTAATGTCATCTGCAGTTTTAAAGTATTCGGGGAGCTTAGCTGCCTCATCGTCGGTATAGGGCGCAGCTATGGGATTAACCATCGCCCGGTAGGCGAGCAATTCAAAGGAGTAAACGTCGACTTTTTCCTTCGACTTCTTACCTTCGCGAATCACATTACGGGCGTAGTGATGAGCAAAGCTGGGCTCAATGCCGTTGCTGGCGTTATTTGCCAGTGATAATGAGATCGTGCCTGTCGGCGCAATTGAGCTGTGGTGGGTGAAACGACAGCCTACCTCTGCTAGTTGCTCGATGAGTTCAGGGTTTTCACCACCGATTTTTTGCATGTAACGGCTGTATTTAGCGTGTAGCACCTTACCCTTAACCATATCGCCGACCTTATAGCCGTCGGCTGTCATTTCTGGCCGTTTGTAGAGCATCTCGCTCGTGACCTCGAAGTCTTCCTCCATGATTGGCGCGGCACCTTTTTCTTTCGCCAGCTCGAGTCCGGTTTCCCAGCCTACCATCGCCAGTTCACGGGTCACTTTTTCCGTAAACGCGACAGAACCTGTATCGCCATATTCCATGCACATCATCGTGATGGTTGAACCAAGGCCTAGGTACCCCATGCCGTGGCGACGTTTACGGTTAATTTCAATGCGTTGCTGTTCAAGTGGTAAGCCATTGATCTCCACCACATTGTCTAGCATCCTTGTGAAGATAGCGACGGTCTGTCTGAATTCATCCCAGTCGAAGTGTGCCTCTTTGGTGAATGGCGAGCGTACGAAACGACACAGATTCACGGAGCCTAGCAAACAGCTGCCGTAAGGTGGCAGTGGTTGCTCGCCGCAGGGATTGGTCGCGCGGATATTCTCGCAGAACCAGTTGTTGTTCATCTCATTGACCTTGTCAATCAGGATGAAGCCCGGTTCAGCAAAGTCGTAGGTGGAGGCCATGATCATATCCCACAGGCGCTGGGCTTTGATGGTCTTGGTGATCCGGCAAGCTACAAGCCCGGCGTCATTCGTAACATATCGATCTTTGACTGGGAACTCTCGCCACAGCACCTGGGTCGAGTCGTTCAAGTCTATGCCGTCGGCGGTGACTTCTTCTATGTTCAGGGGGAACGACAGGGGCCAGTCAGCATCGTGTTTGACTGCCTCCATAAATTCCTGAGTGATCAACAGAGACAGATTGAACTGACGTAAGCGACCATCTTCGCGTTTCGCGCGGATGAATTCTGTGACATCGGGATGACCGATATCGAAGGTGGCCATTTGCGCGCCACGGCGACCGCCAGCTGAGGAGACAGTAAAGCAAGTCTTGTCGTAGATATCCATAAACGACAAGGGTCCTGAGGTATAGGCCCCAGCGCCGGAGACATAGGCGCCCTTGGGTCGTAAGGTCGAAAATTCATAACCAATGCCGCAACCAGCTTTGAGGGTCAGGCCGGCTTCGAGGTTCTTCTCAAGGATATCTTCCATTGAGTCGATGATGGTGCCGGATACAGTACAGTTGATGGTTGAGGTCGCTGGTTTATGCTCGTTGGCACCCGCATTGGACGTAATCCGCCCGGCTGGAATGGCACCGTGACGTAATGCCCACAAAAACTGGCCCTGCCAGTGTTCTCGCAGCGACTCTTCTTCAACTCCTGACAAGGCTTTTGCCACCCGTTTATAGGTATCGTCCATAGTGACGTCGAGGGCAACACCTTGCTTGGTCTTCAAGCAATATTTGTTTTCCCAGATATCGATCGACGTATCTTGAAATTTGATTTCGGAAATCGTTTTTGAGATGGCTTTGAGGTCTGCTTTGGTTGCGGTAGATTCCATGCTAGTCCTATAGTTTGACACTTCAGATGAATAATTTTGGTGTTATCACAGTCATGGCTTAGGTGACTGTGTTGGTCTCTTTTTAACGCAATGCTTCAGCGTTCATGCTTCACTTTGGCTTCTCACTTTCACGTCTAGCTGAAAATAGCAGCGCATGCCGCTACATACTTTCTCGCACATGACGCCGACCTAAATGGGCCCTGGCCAGTCTCGTTCAGGTCTATCGAGTCTCTCTAAAAGTGCCTAGAGACTGCCTCTATGCAGTCTTTGATTAGTCGATGCTCAGACACTAGTCAGTCTTTCGGCAATTTCGAGGTAGTCCCCTAAAAGCCCACATATTGTGCTCTATTGTTTTTTTAAACACAACATGTAGTTAAATGTTTTGGCCAAAAAGGTAGGTGAATATTTTTCAATATTTTCAGTTATGATTTGAGCATAAATAATCGTGCAATTTCGTCTTTGAAGTGGGTGCAGGCGGCGCAGCGCTATTTTCAGCGGCGCAACGGTTAATATCGCCGGCTAATGGGATACACTGCGGCGGAACCAATGCTTATTAATCAGCCAAACAAAGGAGTTTCAGATTGAACCAAGTGGAAGGTAAGGTTGCCATCGTGACTGGCGGCGGTAGCGGTATCGGTGAGGCGACAGCTTTATTACTGGCGGCAGCGGGTGCCCAGGTGGTGGTGACCGACATCAACCTGGTGACCGCCGAAGAAACCGTCGAGACGATCAAAGACCAAGGCGGTGAGGCGATTTGTGTTCAGCATGACGTGACTAGCGAATCTGCGTGGACGCGAGTCTGCGAGGCGACCCTGGCTGAGTATGGTGGGCTGCATATACTAGTGAACAATGCAGGGGTTAGCGGTGCGGGTTTACCCGACTTTGAAGAGGCAACGCTGGCGACTTGGCGCGAGGTCATGAACATCAATCTGGATGCGGTCTTTCTGGGTACTCAGAAGGCGGTATTGTTGATGAAGGACTCCGGTGGTGGCTCCATTATCAACCTGTCTTCCGTGATGGGGATGGTGGGTGGCGCCAGCGCAGCCTACAACGCCTCAAAGGGTGGGGTGCGCCTGCTGTCCAAGTCGGTGGCTGTCTATTGCGGCAATATGGGTTACAACATCCGCGTGAATTCAGTTCATCCTGGGTTTATCTGGACACCCCTGGTCAGGGACCTGGTGGATCATATGGATGAAGGTAATATGACCGAAGAGGGGCTCCGGGAAATGTTGACTGAACGCCATCCCATCGGACGTCTCGGCGTCGCTGACGATATTGCCAAGGGCATTGTGTTCTTGGCATCCGATGATGCTTCATTCATTACGGGTAGCGAGCTGGTTATCGACGGCGGTTATACCGCGGTTTAGTTGATTGCGGGTGCTGCAAACGCTCGGTGATATGGGTCGAAGAATCAGTCATAGAGCGCAACCGGTCAGCGATTTGAAGCAGGTTGCAGCGGATACTAGGGGTTTGCATGAGCTTGTTAGTGAAGCAAAAATTAACCGCTGTAGACCATTGTCCCTCGCTTACTCGGTGGCAGCTGGTCACGGTGGCAGTTAATTCGCTCAGCTGAATATCTGCCAGATCAATATCCAAAATCAATTTTTCGCCAACGTTGAAGGCCCGAGCACTGCCAAACTGCAAGGCCGTGCCATTGAAATCCTGGCAGATGACCCCGGGGTCGGGTTTGAGACACCCGGAGAGCCCCGGCCACGCAACAGTGATGCGCAGGTCCGCAGGTAAGTACCGTTGATATTGACTGTGTTCTGGCTGGTGCTGATCATCACTCATAGATCTTTACTCATAGATCTTTACTCATAGATCTTGACTCATAGCCAGGTACTTGGCTGTGTATCGGGTTAAGTATTCTGACTGTAGTTTCTTGGCATAGTTCAATTGAGCTTTCAATGGGGCCTGCAGTGTCATGTTGAACGCCAGTTTCGTGTTCTCAAGTCTGAAGTTTGGTCTGCGGCACTCAGCTTTGCGCAGGGACGACTTGAGTTTTGATTCATCTGTTGGCATTGTTGGGCTTAATTACTGGCGTCAGTGGTTTTCATTGGCCCAATCGGTATTTGCCCAGAGGAAAAATCATGCATCCAGCAGTGCTAGCACAACAACAGCCGAACAAGCCCGCCTATATCATGGCAGAAACAGGCGAGATCATTACACGGCAAACGCTGGAGGATTCATCAAATCAGGCCGCTCAGCTGTTTCGCCAGCTAGGCTTGCAGCGTGGCGATCACATTGCAGTGATGATGGAAAATCATGTGGCTTATATTCAAATTTGTCTGGCTGCTATGCGGGCCGGTTTATATTTCACCTGCATCAGCTATCGGCTGCAGGAGCAGGAAGTGGCGTATATCGTCTCGGATTGTAACGCCAGGGTGTTTATCACGACTCGCGGTCAGCAGGCGGTGGTGGAACGACTCATCGAGAATGCGCCCAATATCGAACAATGCTACATGCTGGACGGCGTGATCGGTGGCTTTGACAGCTGGGAGGAAGCCACTGCGGCCATGCCAACCACACCGATCGCCGATGAGAGCCTCGGAATCGCCATGCTCTACTCCTCCGGCACTACGGGTCGGCCGAAAGGGGTGCTCAAGCCGTTGCCGACGGAAGGTTTTGGGGTCGATACTGGACCTAACTTGTTTCAGATGCTCTATGGCGCGACAGAAGAGAGCATCTATCTCAGCCCGGCTCCTTTGTATCATGCGGCGCCACTGACCTTCACCATGGGATTTATATTGGCCGGCATGACCTGCGTAGTCATGTCTCACTTCGAGCCGGAAGCGGCCTTGTCCGCGATCGAGCGCTATCAAATCACCCATTCTCAGTGGGTACCCACCATGTTTATCCGGATGTTGAAGTTGGATGAAGATGTTCGGCTCAAGTACGACGTCAGCAGCCTGCAGTGTGCGATTCACGCAGCGGCGCCGTGTCCGATTCTCGTTAAAGAGCAGATGATTAACTGGTGGGGGCCTGTGATCCATGAATACTATGCTGGTTCAGAGGGTAACGGTTTCGTGGCGATTAACTCTGAGGAGTGGCTCGCACACAAGGGCTCGGTGGGTCGCGCACTGACGGCCGTGTTGCATATCGTCGACGACGAAGGCGCGGAAGTCGCGCAGGGCGACACCGGCACGATTTATTTTGAAGGCGGCGGTGAATTCGAATATTACAATGATGCGGCCAAGACCCAGGAGTCTCGCCATCCGAAGGGCTGGAGCACGTTGGGAGATGTAGGCTACATTGATGAGGACGGCTATCTTTACCTGACCGACCGCAAGAGCTATATGATCATTTCGGGTGGTGTGAATATCTATCCACAAGAGGCCGAAAATATTCTTGTGAACCATCCCAAGGTGATGGATGTTGCCGTCTTCGGGGTCCCCAATGCTGACTTTGGCGAAGAGGTCAAAGCCGTAGTGCAGCCCAAGAATATGGCTGATGCCGGCCCTGAGCTGGAGGAGGAGTTGATCGCATTCTGCCGTTCACAACTGTCGCATATCAAATGCCCTCGGAGCATCGACTTTGATGCCGAACTACCCCGTCATCCCACGGGCAAGCTCTACAAACGCCTTCTCAAAGATCGTTACTGGCAAGATCACGGTAAAAATCTGGCGTCTTGAGTCTTTCCCCTGAGTCTCTCCCCTAAGGCTAGCCGCCTCAGAAAAGGCTAGCCGCTGAGAAAACGGCTAGCCACTAAGAAAGCGCTAGCCGTGTCGACGGTGGGTCAGTCTTCGCCGCGGAGCAGGTTGGCAGGAGCATATTGGTCGGTGAGTAGACGGCGAGTTCTGTCCCAGTCTTTCTCTCGACTCATGTTGGCTGGATAGGTTCTTGGGTCAATACCATAAGGTCGCAGAGATTCCACTAACCGGCTGGCTTGGCTCTTGATCACAAAATCACTGGGCAAGCCCTGGCGACCGGCGATAATGACTCGATTGCCGGAAATCGGCAGTTTAAAGTTGAGGTAGTCACCAAACACCGACTGGTAGGTCTCTGACTCATGGTCATACAAGACGCTGGTTGAGAAGGTGTTGGCAACCAGAACCCCGTCTTCGCTCAAGAGATCGTGGCTCTCTTGGAGGAATTCCTGAGTCATCAGATGTTCAGGTATATAGTCACCGGTAAAGGCATCGAGAATAATCAGGTCATAGGTCCGGTCTTGCAACAAGGCGCGTTTAATAAACACGCGAGCATCGCTGACCTTGACCTTGAGATGGGCTGACTCGGTAAAGTTGAAATACTGCCGGGCAACCCGCACGACGGCTTCGTCTATTTCCACTACATCAATCATGGCAGCGGGAAATAATTCTGAGAGTGCGGTGGGAATGGAGCCGCCACCGAGACCGATGACCAGTACGCGGGCGGGGTTAGGGTTCAACAACAGCCCGCCAAAGCTCATACGGACATAGGGAAATACCAGCCGTTTGGGGTCCTGCAGGTCCATGCAGGTCTGATGTCTATCGCCCCGTTGAACGCTAAATAGCAGGCAGCGTCGACCGTCAGCTTCTTTGACCACAATATTGCGATACAGGGATTTTTCGCGGTGAATCTCTTTCGCCTGCAAGGACGGAATGGCCAAAACCAGCAACACCAGTAAAACCCATAGACGCATCATGTGCGGTGACTCCAGTAAGCGAGCATCGCGCTGACGCCGCCGGCGGCCAGAACTGCGCTCATGGTCATTAAGATGGCATCGACTTCGAACCATAGGACCAGGTAAAAAGACGTGGCCAGCGTACCGAGGGCACTGCCCAGGGTCGATATAAAATATAACCGCCCGGCAATCTGGCCCGCATGGGCTGCGTGGGCGACTAACAGACGTACCGAGTAGGGGGCAATCATACCGAGGATGGCGGTGGGGATGAAAAATAGCAGCGTCGATGCCACCAAAGAGCCATAACGTGGGTCCTCCAAGCGAACAAAAACCCAATCCATGATGTTGTTACTCCAGATGATGGTGGGTAACAGCGTGATCGCCGCTGCCAGGAAAAACACGCCATAGCGACCTAAGTGGGGATTGTTGATGGATAATCGACCACCAGAGAGATAGCCGATCGACAAAGACAGCATGAAGATCGTAATGATACTTCCCCAGACGTAGATACTGCTGCCAAAGTAGGGTGCGAGAATTCGCCCGCCCAGCAATTCGATGGCCATGATGATAAACCCACTCGTAAACGCCAGGCAGAGGACGATGAGGTTAAAGATTAGTGGCGGTAAGTTGTTCGACGGATGATTGCTGGACATTATTTTTCACTATCAGTTAGGCATGAAGTTTTTGGTGTGCGCCCCTGTCACTAGGGCCGAGGCCGCGCCGGGGGAGTATACCCTGTCGCAGATTAGCTGGCGATGCAGGCGGCTGCACATTTCAGTCTCAGTGCAGTTGTGGCAGAATAACGCGTCAACTTGAGATCCAACTATTGAAGTCCTTGATTCGCCTAATTCCGTTTCTTCGGCCCTATCGCTACCAGATAGGCCTCGGCTTCCTGAGCTTCTTTATCGCGCGTTTCTTTGAAGTCAGTACTTATTACTTAGTATCGGTTGGTATTGATACCATTGAGATACTGGGCGGCAGCGCAGATTCCGTCCTCGCGCCATTTTCCGTAGGCCAGGTCGCCACCGTTCTGATTTTCTCCGTGATGCTTCGGTTTGTCTTCGTGGTGCATGCGCGCCGCCAGGTTCGGCGCGTGGGTCAGCTGGTTGCCTATGATTTACGTCAGCGGCTGTATATGACTGTGCAGCAACAGGGCAGTGATTTCTTTTCGAAGATGGGCGTCGGCGACATCATGACGCGAGCGATTCAGGATATCTCCTTGATCCAGCGTTTGGTGGCGTTTGGGATGATCCAGATTGTGATCATGGTCTATGCGCCATTGTTCGGGGTCTCGGCGATGATGTACAAGTCACCGGCGTTGACCTTCATGATCATGCCAATTCTGCCGGCTATTTTTTACTATGGTTGGTGGATGTCGCGGCAACTGGCAGTCACTTCTGTGGCTGTGCAGGAAAACCTGTCGGCGCTCTCGAGCCTCGTTCAAGAGAACCTAGGCGGCATCAGAACCGTTCAGGCTCAGGCTCAGGAAGACAACGAAATTCGCCGCTTCGGTGGCGTTAATGAAAATTATGCCCAAGCGTTCTATAGCCAGTCGCGAGTTAATTCTCTAATGAGTGCCTGGATGCCGTTTCAGGCGTCGGCCGCACAACTATTGATTATCGTTTACGGTGGCAGTCAAGTTCTGGCTGGCGAGATTTCAATTGGCGACCTGGTGTTTTTCCTGGCGTGTCTGAACATGCTGCTTCAGCCTATTCGAATGGCGGGCATGTTCGTGACGCTGGTGCAACGAGGCGCTGTTGCGACCAACCGTTTGCATGAAATTTTTGATGCGGTGCCGGAAATTCACGATAGTCCCTCCGATAATACGCCCGCGACTATTCGTGGTGAGTTTGAATTCAAGCACCTGACGTATAGTTATCCGCGGGCTGCAGAACCCGTGTTGAAGGATATTACACTACAGATCAAGGCCGGTGAGTCTATTGCGATTGTCGGCCGGGTTGGCGCGGGCAAGTCAACGCTGTTGAAATTATTCACTCGAATGGCGGATACGCCCAGGGGCTGTTTGTTTCTGGATGGTCATGACATTTGTGATTATCCGTTGAGCCAGGTTCGCAGCCAGATAGCCCAAGTGTTGCAGGATCCGTTTTTGTTCGGTGAGCCGTTGCGTAACAACATCAGTTATGACGATCCGGCCCGGGCCTTAGACCTGGTCTGGGATTCTGCCGAGGCTGCAGCCCTGCGGGAGACCATTGAGGCTTTTCCTGAGCAGATGGACACCCTGATTGGCGAGCGAGGCGTGACCTTGTCCGGCGGTCAAAAACAGCGAGCAACTTTAGCGCGGGGTTTGATCCGTAATGCACCGGTGCTGATCCTTGACGATTGCTTCAGTAGTGTTGATACGGAGACTGAAGAGCATATTCTGAATCGACTGAAAACCATGCGTCGCGAACGCACCACGATTATCGTGTCGCATCGGGTTTCCACGCTGCGCCATGCCGACAGGATCATCGTCCTCGATGAGGGGCGGATTATTGAGGCGGGGTCTCATGCCGAGTTGCTTCGCCAGGGTGGAGCCTATGCCGAACTGGAGCGGGCCCAAACCCCAGGTGCGGATCAAGCCGCTCAGCGCCGAGCGCAAGTGACGGCACCCCTATGAGCAGGCGAACCCAAGCTAGTCAAGTCAAGGCCGAGACAGATCACGGCATGTTTGACGCCGAGCTCTCCGGTACCGTATTGAATCTGCAGTTGTTACGCCGAATCGTGGGTTGGCTCGAACCTTTCAAGATTCGACTGGCGTTCAGCGCTGTACTGATCCTGGCTGCGAGCTGTGTGACGGTGATGATGGAGATTATCATCAGCCGGGTGTTGGTTGACTATATTATCGTCGGTGAAATGAGCAGCCATATGCCTGACCTGGGGATGATCGCGCTGACCCGCTGGGTCGAGTCGTACCTGGGCATCGAGCCGATCTTTGCTGCCGGTCTACTTTTTTTGCTGGCGATGTGTGTCACGGCGGTGGCAGGTCACGCGCATCGGTTGACTCTGATCAGTGCCATTGTGAATGCGTTACGCGACCTGCGCCAAGATCTGTTCGCCCACCTAGAGCGTCGCCCTAGTTCCTTTTACGATAAGGTGCCCACAGGGCGGATCATGACGCGAGTTACCAATGATGTCGAAGCGTTGTATGAAATGCTCAGGGGCATGGGGGCTTTAGTCGGGGAATTTGTGCCTTTCCTGGTAGCGCTGACCATCATGTTGTCTACCAGCGTTAAACTCACCCTGATTTTGCTGCTATTGGTGCCCGTTGTGGGTATCGCCACGCATTTTTTCCGCAATGCGACTCAGGAAATATTTCGCCTGGTTCGTAATACCGTCTCCTCGCTGAATCAGAACCTGCAGGAAAATCTCTCGGGCATGCAGGTGGTCCAACTCAACGACCGGCAGGCACGCAATCTCGACGAATATACTCAAATCAACCAACGTAACCTGGGATATGAAAATCGCTCGATCGATTTGTCGACGGCCTATGGTGCCTTCAATGATAGTCTGGCCGCAGTTGGCCTCGGAATCATCATCTGGTATGGCGGCGGCGCCGTGGTGCAGGATGAGATGAGCCTGGGTGGTGTCATCCTGTTTACCCGCTTTATGAATATGTTGTTTACGCCGGTCGTGATGCTGGGCGAGCAATTAAATGTGTTGTTTCGAGCGATGGCCAGCGGCGAGCGGATCTTCCAAGCGTTGGATTGGGACGAGCAAATACATGAGCCGACACACCCCGTTGAGTTGCCGGCGCGGTTGCGCGGCAAAGTAGAGTTCCGCGATCTGACCTTTGGCTATTCGCCAGCAGTGCCAATTCTTAAGGGTGTGTCTGTGGTCATTCAACCGGGTGAGAAATTGGCCATCGTTGGGCCTACAGGGTCGGGCAAGAGTACGATGATTCGATTGCTGGGGCGGTTTTATGATTTCGATCGCGATCGTATTTTTCTTGACGATATCGACCTGAACGATTTGCGCAGTCAAGACGTGCGCAGCCGAATTGGTGTCGTCCTACAGGACTTTCATATATTTTCCGGGTCGATCCTCGACAACATTATTCTGGGCAACCCCAAGATCAGTCGCGAGCGCGCCATCGAAGCGGCGAAGACCGTCAATGCCCATGAATTTATCGAACGGCTGCCCGAGGGCTACGACAGTATTTTGGTCGAACGAGGCGCTAATCTGTCGCAGGGGCAGCGGCAATTATTGGCCTTCGCTCGGGTCCTGGCCGCAGATCCGGAGATCCTGATTTTGGATGAAGCCACCGCCAGTATTGATACGGAAACTGAACGATTGATTCAGGACGGACTGCGTAAGCTGATGACGGGACGTACCTCCATTTTGATTGCGCATCGCCTGCAGACGATTCAGGAAGCTGATCAGGTGTTGGTATTGCATCACGGTGTGGTGCGCGAGTTGGGAACCCATGCAGCGCTGCTGGCGCTGAAGGGATTATATTACACGCTACACGAGCTGCAATTTCAGGATGTCAGTATTGATGAATAGCCGTTAATGGCCAGCCGCAGGTGAAGCGCTATTGATGGATGATAGAATGGCAGAACTCACCCGCCAGGTGGATTGATGCCGGCATCTGGTTGATGCACACTACTGACTTAATCTGCGCGTTTATTTTGAGCCTGAGTATCGAGACGATGAGCAATCTATGAGTATCAGAGCCGCACTAATCAGCCGTGTCATGGCGCGAACCATCAGGCCGCTGTTCGATAGCGTGGCGGACATTACGGGGTTCCGTGACAAGCTGGCCAAGGCCGCTGGCCTAAACACAGGTGTGCCTAAGGGGGTAGACGTGACTTCCGAGGCGATTGCGGGTGTGCCTTGCGAGTGGGTTCAAGTTCAATCAGGTCGGGCTGTGAGTGACTCGGCGCGCGTGTTGCTCTATTTACATGGGGGCGGTTACGTCTCCGGTGGGGCCGATAGCCATCGCAATTTGGCCTGGCGGCTTGCCCAGGCGTCTGGCATGGCTGTGCTGATGGTGGAATACCGCTTGGCCCCCGAGCATCCGTTTCCTGCTGGCCTGGACGATGCCACCCTGTGCTACCGGTCTTTACTGGATCAAGGTTTTAATCCTGAAAACATCGCGATCGGTGGTGATTCAGCGGGCGGTGGTCTCGCCTTGGCGTTGCTGTTGAATTTGAAGAACCTTGGCTTACCAATGCCAGCTAAAGCGATTTTGTTGTCGCCTTGGCTCGACCTGTCACTCACCGGTGACAGTCTGGGCACGAACATCGTCACCGACGTGATGTTAACCCCGAAAGCGCTACAAACCTGTGCGGGATTTTATCTAGGTCAACGTGATCCTGAGGCGCCTTTGGCGTCGCCTTTGTTCGGTGACCTGAAGGGCCTGCCGCCGCTGCTGGTGCACGCCAGTAGCTCGGAACTGCTATTAAGTGATTCGACGCGGCTGGTGACAGCGGTAGAGGCGCAGGGCGGCGCTATCGAATTAACCGTCTGGCCAAAGATGCCGCATGTATTTCAGGTCTTCGCTGGCCGAATTCCTGAAGGCAATGAAGCGATCCGGCAACTGGGCGCCTTTCTCGATACACGGCCTCATTAGGCAGCTAAAAAGGATTTTGGAAATGTCTAACAGGCGCCTTGAGTTTGCTCTGTTGTTTGATCAGCTGCGGGATGCGGTCCCCAAGTCAACCCTATGGCAAGGGCTGCGCTGTGCTGTTTGGGTCAGTGACTGGATAATGATTACCAGCATCAGCGGAGTGACAGCAAGGTTGAATCGGGTTTGAATACATCGGCTTTTATCGCGAAAGAACTGGTACTGCTCGGCGGTGGCCACAGCCACGTGATCGTTTTACGCAAGCTGGCCATGCAGCCTATTGTCGGTTTGCAGATCACGCTGATCAGCCCCGATGTTGAGACGCCCTATTCGGGCATGTTGCCCGGTCTGGTTGCGGGTCATTATGACTCACAAGACATGCATATCGATCTGGTACGACTCTGCCGATTTGCCGGAGCGCGATTAATACAGGCCAGTGCTTTTGATATAGATCCCGTCAATCGCCGGGTGCGTTGCCAAGGTCGGCCCGATATTGGCTACGATATTTTGTCTATCGATATCGGTATCACGCCCGCGGTGATTGATGTGCCCGGTGCCCGTGAAAACGTTATCGCGGTTAAACCTATCAATCGGTTTCTGCATCAATGGCAAGAATGCCTCGGCCGGGTTGCCACAGGTACAGTCAAGCACATGGGTTTCGTGGGTGGCGGCGCCGGCGGAGTCGAGCTGTGTTTGGCGGTCCATCATTACCTCACAAGGGTAGCGCCGACACTGAGTCCGCAGCCCATACGTTTCCACTTGTTCGTCGACCAAGAAGTATTGTTGCCAGATTACTCGCCTGCGGTGCAGGCATTGTTCAGTCAGCAACTTGCCCACAGGGGTATCGAGTTACACCGAAATTTTCGGGTTGCAGAAGTCGAGCAGAAAACTGTCGTGTCTGCCCACGCCCAGCGTTGCGCTGTGGATGAAATATTTTGGGTGACTTCTGCGGCGGCTCAACCGTGGTTGGCACAGACGCTGCTGGCCACTGATGACAACGGCTTTGTTGAGGTGCGTGATACATTACAAGTGAGCAATTTCGATGACGTTTTTGCTGTTGGCGATACTGCGCATGTGTTGGCGCATCCACGGCCTAAAGCTGGCGTTTTTGCTGTTCGTCAGGGGCCGGTGTTGTACGAAAACATTCGGCGTCAATTGCTCGGTAAGCCTCTGAAGCACTTCGTTCCACAAACCTCTTTTCTGTCCTTGGTGTCAACCGGTGACAAGGCAGCCGTCGCGATGAAGTTTGGTAGAAGTGTTTATGGCCGCTGGGTATGGCATTTAAAAGACTGGATCGATCGACGTTTTATGGACCAGTTTAATGCCTTGCCGCTGATGAAGGTTGAGTCGGGTCAGGGCCTGTTGGCTGAAGTTGACCCGCAAATGCAGTGTGGTGGTTGTGGCTCAAAGGTCAGCGCAGATTTGCTCGCAGAAGTGTTGGGTAACCTGGATATGCCGGTTGCCGAGCTTGATGATGCCGCGCTCTATCGGGCGCCTGCAGGTAAACTCATGTTGCATACGGTAGACGTCTTTAAGGCTTTTATTGAAGATCCTTATTTGTTGGCCAAGATCGCTGTGAATCACGCGGTCAGTGATATCTATGCCATGGGCGGGGAGGCAGTCACAGCGATGGCCATTGTCACAACCCCTTATGCTGCGCCTTCGGCCACGCGTCATCTGTTAGAACAATTAATGCAAGGGGCTTGGGAGCAACTCGCAGGTGAGGGCATTAGTCTTGTGGGTGGCCATACCACGGAAGGTGCCGAGTTGTCCGTTGGCTTTGCCGTGAATGGCATCGCGGATGAATCTCGACTGTTAAAAAAATCGGGAATGCGACCCGGTCAAACACTGATACTGACCAAGCCGCTGGGTACCGGCACCTTATTTGCTGCGGATATGCAGCATCAGGCGCGGGGGCATTGGATTGAGGCGGCGTTGCAGGTAATGCTGCAGTCCAATGCAGCGGCGGGCGCCATTTTCGCTGCTTTGAGTGAGCAGGGCACAACGACAGCGTCAGCCTGCACTGATATTACGGGCTTTGGGCTAGCGGGGCATTTGTCAGAAATGATGCAAGCATCGCAGGTCAATGTCAGCCTGGACCTTTTGAGCCTGCCGTTGTTGGCGGGTAGTCTGACCTGTCTGCAGGAGCTGCAGATCACTAGCACGCTGCATGCTGGCAATGAGCGATCAGTGAAGCATATTCAGCCACAAGCTCACCCACACTATGCTATGTTGTTTGATCCGCAGACTGCCGGTGGCTTGCTAGCTGCTGTCGACGCTCACTTGGCGTCGGCGACGATTGAAAAACTGGTCGCGGCAGGCTACTCGAAAGCTTGTATTATTGGCCGAGTCGAGGCCCTTGAAACGAATCTTGAACAGTTGGGACAACCGTTTATCTCAACCCTGATGCATGGAGAACGAAACGATGCCTAGCCCCGTGAGTTACGCCAGCGGTACGAGTCAGCAACCCCTGTTGGGATTGACGATCGGCGCACAGTTTGACGAGATTGTCGCTGCCTATCCAGATCGCCCGGCGATTGTCTCGGTTCATCAGGCTATCCGTTTGACCTACGCCGAACTGGCGCAAGCAGTGGATACCTTGGCTCGAGCGCTGATGGCAGTGGGCTTGGGTAAGGGCGATCGCATCGGTATCTGGTCGCCAAATAATGTGGAATGGCTGGTGACCCAATATGCAAGTGCCAAGGTCGGCGCAATTCTGGTGACCATCAACCCGGCTTATCGTGTCCATGAGCTGGATTATGTTTTAAAGCAATCGGGTTGCAAGGCGCTCGTGTTGCAGAATCAATTCAAGACTTCTGACTACGAGGCCATGACGCTATCCCTATGCCCAGAGCTCGATCATTGCGCGGTAGGCAATCTGCAGTCTGAGAAGTTTCCAGACTTGACCACAGTGATTTCTTTGTCCAGTAGCCCTTGTGCCGGGATATTCGACTGGGCTGATTTGCTCAGGACGGCCTCGTCGGTGAGTACTGCACAGTTAACGGCACGCCAAGCCGAGTTGGATATGGACGACCCCATTAATATTCAATATACCAGTGGTACCACAGGCTTCCCCAAGGGGGCCTGCCTCAGTCACCACAATATTTTGAACAATGGCTTCTTCGTCGCTCGAACCATGAATTTTACTGAGCATGATCGTTTGGTGGTGCCGGTGCCTCTGTACCATTGTTTTGGCATGGTGATGGCAAATCTGGGTTGTCTGACCCACGCCGCGTGTCTCATTTATCCCAGCGAGAGTTTTGAGCCAGAAGCGGTGTTACAGGCCGTCCAGGCGGAAGCCGCCACTGCGCTGTATGGCGTGCCGACCATGTTCATCGCAGAACTGGCATTGACTAACTTTTCAACCTTTGATCTCAGTTCGTTGCGAACCGGCGTGATGGCCGGTGCGCCTTGTCCGGTATCGACCATGAATCAGGTCAATACATTGATGCATATGACGGAAGTGGAAATCGCCTATGGCATGACTGAAACCAGTCCTGTCAGTTTTCAGACGCGAACCGATTCGCCCCTCGACAAGCGGGTCAGTACTGTGGGGCTGGTACATCCTCATGTGGAAGTAAAAATTATTGATCAGGACACTGGCAAAACGTGCCCATTGAACCAGATGGGTGAGCTCTGTACCCGTGGCTACAGTGTGATGTTGGGATACTGGCAGAATCCAGAAGCCACTGCTGGGGCGATCGATAGCCGTGGCTGGATGCATACTGGTGACATCGCCGTGATGGACGATGATGGCTATGTGAATATTGTTGGGCGCATCAAAGACATGATTGTTCGGGGTGGTGAGAATGTGTATCCGCGAGAGATCGAAGAGTTCTTAATGACCCATCCGGCGGTAGCCGCAGTCCAGGTGACCGGCGTTCCGGATCCGAAGTACGGTGAGGAGATCGTCGCTTGGGTGGCGCTCAAGGCAGGTCAGCAATTGGAAGATGAAGCGCTTAAGGCATTTTGTCGAGGCACCATTGCGCACTATAAGGTGCCACGCTATGTGCGCTTTACCGATGAATTCCCTATGACAGTGACGGGTAAGGTGCAGAAATTCAAGATGCGCGAAGTCAGTATGCAGGAGCTGGGTCTGCAGGAGCAGCAGACTGCCTGAGGGGTTAGTCGGTGGCATAGTGATCCCGGTTAAAGCACAGCGCGTATTTGGGTGTATACTTCGCGCTCGCGAATCAGCCCGGTGGCGCGGCGGTTTCAATGCGCGAACAAGCCAAGAACAAGACAGCAATAAGACAGGAATCAGGCAGGCCTATGAACGGAATTTTATTGATCAACCTTGGATCGCCGAAAAGCCTCGAGCTCAAGTCAGTGCGGGCCTATCTGAAAGAGTTCTTGTCGGACGACCTAGTGATCGACCTGCCCAAGATTGCCCAGCAATTGTTGGTTAATTTGATTATCGTGCCCTTTCGATCCAGCAAGACCCTGCATGCCTACAGCACCGTATGGACCGATGACGGCTCGCCCCTTATTGCTCGAACGATGGCCATGGCCAAGGCACTGGCGTTGCGAACAGATCAGCCTGTAGAAGTCGCCATGCGCTATCAGGAACCCTCCATTCGAGATGCTCTGGCGCGACTGGTGGCGTTAGGTTGCGATGAGATCAGTGTGTTGCCCCTATACCCGCATTATGCCATGTCCACCTCTCTGACGACCCGTCTTGCAGTCGAGGCCGAGGTTGAGTTGTTACCCGCCAAGCCGAAACTCGCATTCACCGACTCTTTTTATGCTGATGCAGGCTATATCAAGGCGCTTGCAGAGCGAATTAAGGCAGACCTGCCCGCTGACTATGATTACTTGTTGTTCAGTTATCACGGTCTACCGGAGCGGCACCTGGTTAAGACGGATCCGACGGGTAGCCATTGTATGAAGACCGATGATTGCTGTCAGGTGGATTGTGCCGCCCGGCCCTATTGCTATAAGGCACAAGTGCTGCAGACTTCAGCATTATGCGCGCAGTATCTGGATTTACCGGCGGACAAATGGGGAGTCGCCTTTCAGTCTCGCATCGGACCCGGTTGGCTGCAGCCCTTTACCGACGAGGTGGTCAAGGCCTTGCCGAGTGAGGGGCATAAAAACATCGCGGTGGTATGTCCTTCTTTTGTCGCCGATTGTCTGGAGACGCTGGAAGAAGTGAGCCTGCGGGCTCGAGAAGATTTTATCGAAGCCGGCGGCGAACACTTCACCTATATTCCTTGTCTCAACGAAGACAGTCTGTGGATTGATTACTTGGAAAGTTTGTTGGTGCCCTCAGCGTTGAGTCCCAACTAATTCTCTGCTTCTCTGCGCTCTCGCATTCGCTAACATCGCTCGCGCATAATACCTAGCTGTATGGAAATCCGCATGACTGATCTATCTCCCGCATCGCAGAAACGGGTAAAAGCCCTGCGTCCCTTAAGCATGTTGGTGCCGTTTATTGCGCCCTATAAAGGCACCTTGTTGCTGGCAATGATTGCCCTGTTGGTGTCCTCTGCAGCGTTGCTGGCGATGCCCATGGCGGTGCGTAATGTGATTGATCATGGTTTTTCTGCGGCAGATGCAGCGAATGTTAATCGTTACTTCTTTGTGTTGCTGTTGTTTGCACTGATCATCGGCTTTTTTGGCGCAGCCAGAGCCTATTTCGTCAATTGGTTGGGCGAGCGCGTGGTCGCTGATCTTCGGGAACAGGTGTTCCGTCATGTGGTTCGCATGGATCCGACTTTTTTTGACGTCACCCGAGTGGGTGAAGTACTGTCACGGCTCACCGCTGATACGACACTTATTCAGTCCATATCAGGGGTGGGCATCTCGATTGTACTGCGTTCTTCTATTCAGTTTATCGGTGCACTGGCGTTGCTCGCCTATACTAATGTGCAGTTAATGGGGCTATTGGTGGTGGTATTGCCGTTGGTGATAGTGCCAATTCTCTTGATTGGCCGTTGGGTCAGGCGGCTGTCGAAGGACACTCAGGATCGAGTAGCGGACGCCAGCGGTCACGCCGAAGAAATTCTGAATGCGGTAGAAATTGTTCAGGCTTTCACAGCCGAGGAGCTGGAAAGCCAACGCTTTGGCGGCGCGGTAGAGTCGAGTTTTCGCGTCGCGGTCCGCCGCATCCGGGTTCGAGCATTACTCACCACGGTCGGCACCAGTGGTGTCTTTGGCGCTTTGATCTTTGTGCTCTGGGTGGGTGCCAAGGCGGTTTTGGATGGTGAGCTTTCCGGTGGCGAACTGGGTCAGTTCGTGCTTTACGCCATCTTCGTCGGTGCCTCTGCGGCGGCCTTAAGTGAGTTTTGGGGTGAGGCTCAGCGTGCCTCTGGGGCGATGGAACGCATCGCGGAACTGCTGGGGGTGGTCCCGGCGATTCAGTCACCTAGTGAGCCCTTAGTATTGCCCACTGTGATTGGTGGTCGGGTGAGCTTCGAGGCCGTCGATTTCAGTTATCCCTCGCGGTCGGGTGAGCTGGCGTTGAATGGCTTCAATCTGACGATCGCGGCGGGTGAAAACATAGCCTTTGTGGGCCCCTCTGGTGCGGGCAAGAGCACCCTGTTCCAGCTCTTGTTGCGGTTCTATAATACCGGCGCCGGACGCATCCTGATCGACGACATTGACATTGCCCTGGCTGATCCTGAAGCGATTCGTCATTGTCTAGGAATAGTGCCGCAAGAAACCACCATCTTTGGCGCCACTGCTGCAGAAAATATTCGTTTTGGTAAACCCGGAGCCAGCATGGAAGAAATCCGTGCAGCGGCCAGGGCAGCCTCGGCTGACGAGTTTATCGATAAGCTGCCCCAAGGTTATGACACTTTTCTCGGTGAGAAGGGCGCGCGCCTGTCGGGTGGCCAGAAGCAGCGCATTGCCATCGCCCGTGCGGTATTGAGAGACCCAAAGATTTTGCTGCTGGACGAAGCCACCAGTGCCTTGGACGCCGAAAGCGAGCGCCTGGTGCAAACGGCCCTTGAGCGCTTGCAGCAGAATCGAACCACCATGGTGATCGCACATCGTCTGGCGACCGTCCTTAAGGCCGATCGAATTGTGGTGCTAGATGCCGGGCAGATTCAGGATGTCGGTACTCATGGCACGTTGCTTAAGCGAAATGCGCTATATGCGCGCATGGTCCAGTTACAATTTGGTGATGCTGGCGTCTCACATCAAGCCCCGTAGCGGTATTAATCCCGCCAGAGCCAGCGCAGGGTATCCGCGAACAGCGCGCCGCCGTGGTGCAGATTATGGCCGCCATCGCCATAGGCGAATTGATAGTCATAGCCTGCCCAATCTAAGGCGCTGGCCATCATCTGATTCGCTAATGGCCAGTCACCGAAGGGCGACCTGACGTCATGTTGGCCACTTTGTAAAAACACGCGCAGGGGCTTGCGGGCATGAGTTCGAATCAATGAGGGGTAATTATGACCGCCCCAGATATCCGTGTAGGACCCACAATGGCTGATCACCCGTTGACACTGGTCGGGGAAGTGCCAGGCGGCATTGAACGCCGCAATACCACCACTGCTGATGCCACAGAGGGTTCGGTCAACCGGCTGGCGACTGCAGGCAAAGCCTAGCTGGGTCTCGGCCCAGGACAAAATTTCGTCGAATAGAAATTCACCGTAGCGCCCACTGAGCTGATCATACTCGAGGCTGCGCTGCGATTGTGTGTGATTGTAGGACGCAATAGGCCCCTGGACCGGATGATCTGGCTGGCCCGGATTAATGAATATGGCCACAGTGGCCTTGATGTGGCCAAGGCTAAACAAGCTGTCGAGTACCTGAGTGGCTCGCACCGGGCCTTGGCGGCCCAGGTACCAGGCGCCATCATTGAAAAAGATCACTTGGGGTAGGGTGGAACCATCGCAGCCTGGGGTTTGATAAAGCCATAGATCTCGAATAGTGCCGGGGTAGACGGAGGACTGATAGGCGGGTGTTTTTTGGACCAGACCGGCCATCACGTCTGCTGCGGGAAATGCTTCCGCACAGGGATGGTAGGCGGCATCCCAGGCCGGATCATTGACGACGCCATTCTGGCGGCCATTAACCTCAGCGGGGACTATCTGGTCTAATCCGAGTTGGACGAGTGTTGCAGGATTCATTGGCATGCTGGCAGTTCCGGTGTTAGTTGTCAGTACCCTGGTCAGTGCTGCGATAAGGGTTACCCTAGCAGCGAATTGAGCCTGGGGGTAGGCAGGTGACTTAACTTTCGCCGAGCAACTGTGGCATGATTAGTTCATTCGAACGCCACAGTGAAGCCAGCAGCCTATGCAGCAGAATGCCTCTCAGCGATATACCCCGGAACACGTTCAACAGTGGCGTGATGAGGGGTTCGCAATCATTCCCAATTTCTTTAGCGCGGCAGAAATCGCCCCTGTTTATGCCGAGTACGAGCGCATCTATGGTACTCATGCCGATCAAACCATCAGTGCAATGGTTGATGGTGATGAAGACGAGCAGGCCGCGGCATTTCGTAAACTGCAATTCAAAAATATCGATAACTTTCCCTTTGATGCGTCCCCAGAGATGAACCTGATTTCTCTGCATCCCGCGTTGATAGACTTTGCCAGCGCGGTATTGGGCGTTGATTCGGTACACTTGTACCAGTCGCATACTTGGGCTAAATATACCGGCGAAACCAATTACGAGCAGGCGCACCATTGTGATTTTGGCAACCACACGTTATTGGTTCCGTCCGAGACGGCGGCGTTGCGCACGGTAGATTTTATTCTCTACATTACCGATGTTACCGACGCGCTTGGTGCTTTGCATTACGTCCCCAAACCCGCTGCCGAACAAGTGTTAAAACCCGGAGCGGTAGCGGTTTCGGCGGAGCTACAAGGGGCGCTGTTAAGCCGCGAAAAATCCGCGGCGGGACCCGCAGGCACGCTGGTCGCTCACAGTATCGATACATTTCACCGAGGCACGAACCTGACCCTTGAAAATGGCTATCGCTACACCATGACCGCAGGCTACAAGGCGTCGGGCAATGAGCTTATTGGTTATCATGTATGGCAAGAGAGCGCTGGCAGAAACTGGTCTGGGGTTTTTGATCATGCATCACCGCAACAGTTAGCCTGTTTGGGAATACCCCTACCGGGCGATGCCTACTGGACGCTACGTACCTTGAAGCTCAGTCAGGCCCGTTGGCCCGGCTGGGATATGCGGGCTTATTTCGCCGCCCATTCATGATTGTTGTTGTCTATGGTGTCAGCGGCAGCGGTAAGACTACGGTAGGCCGATTGTTGGCTGAAGGGTTGGACTGGGTGTTTCTGGATGCTGATGATTTTCACCCCGCTGCCAATATCGATAAGCTGCGTTCAGGCACGCCCTTGACCGATGCAGATCGCTGGCCCTGGCTTAGCGTCTTAGCGCAGAAAGTAGCTGTGTTGCAGGCGCAAGGTCGCAGTGCTGTGTTGGCCTGCTCTGCGCTGAAGCAGACTTATCGGACCGAGTTAGGGATCAATGAATCCACAGTGCGATCCGTGTTGCTTAGCGGCAGCCTTGAGGTGATTCAAGGGCGACTAGCTCAACGTCAACATGCCTTTATGGCTACCAGTTTGCTGCAGAGCCAGTTAGCCACGCTGCAGCCTTCTAGTGCTAGTTTGATTGTCGATATTGCCGAGTCACCTGAGAAAATCTGTCAGCAGATCGTCGATGATCTGGGTTTGGGCTGACTAGCGTCAGCATAAGGCCGCGGATCTACAGCCGGTAACGATTCAATGTCAGGAACCGTTGGCGGCTGTCGGGGCATGACCATCCAGGATCGATACACGCTCGCCGTAACGAGAAAATCCTGCGTAGTCTCTGACAGCTTGATGCTGCAGGCACCGATTATCCCACATGGTGAGCGTGCCCGGTGTCCATTTGACCCGGCACTGAATGCGTGGATTGTTGGCGATAAATTGGTAGAGCCCGTTGAGTATCATATCGCTCTCCCACTTGGGGAGCCCTTCGATATGCGATGTGAAGCTCGAGTTAACGAACAGCAAGGGTCGACCCGTTTGCGGGTGCGCTATAATCATCGGATGAGATGCGCTCGGGTAGGTTTGGTCTTTGCGTAATTTCACCCCATAATTTCGCAGGTCAACCTCGCCATCATGGAACGCGGTCTTATCACTCAGCAGTAATTTTAATGGTTCAGATAACTCGTCGTACGCCGCATACATATTCGCAAACAAGGTGTCGCCGCCCCCATTTTCCGGAACCTTGGTGACATACAATAAAGACGCGGCGGGTGGTATGACCTCACAGGACACATCCGAGTGCCAGGCTTCACCATTGGTGAGTTTTGCATCTGGCTTGGTATCGATCAAAAAGATTTCCACGTCGATGTTCGGATCAGGCCGACTCATGCCGCCACGTTTCGAGGGGTGAATATGCACCTCACCGAACTGGCGAGCAAATGACTTGTGCTGCTCACGGCTGAGGTCCTGGTCTCTGAACACCAGTACCATATGGTCTAAAAATGCCTGTTTGATCTGTTCGATTTGATCTGGCAACAACGGTTGCGCAAGATTAACACCGCGAATCTCGGCACCTAATCCCGGTGTGATTTGATCAATCTGCAGGGTCATCAACAGGCTCCTTTATCGAGGTCGGTCGCCGATAATGGTGACGCGTTCTACCGATCTGACCTGCGGCCAGTAGTCGGAGACAGCATAGTGCTGGCAAGCGCGATTATCCCAGAAGGCGATGGAGTTGGACTGCCACTTAAATCGGCACTGGTATTCAGGCACCGCAGCGGTTCGGTACAGTTGGTCGAGGATCGCCTGCGAATCTTCGGCTGACATTCCCACAATAGACTGGGTGAAGGCACGATTCACGTATAAGGTTTTTCTACCCGTGTTCGGGTGGGTACGAACGACAGGATGTTCCTGCGCCGGATATCTTTCACGCATGGCGTTGACTTCGTCTTCCGATGCGCCTTTTTCGCGCATACGTTGACGAAAACCCACAGCATCGTGAATCGCTGTCAGACCGTCAAGTTGCTCCTTGAGAGTTTCGCTTAAATCGTCATAGGCCTGACCCATGTCGGCAAACAAGGTGTCTCCGCCCACATCGGGGATCTCGTGCGCACGCAGAATGGATCCCAACGACGGTTCTGCCCGCCAAGTCACATCGCTGTGCCAGAGATTTTCCTGGCCCTTATTTTCTTCGTTGTGGGTGATTCTGAGAAGTTCTGGAAATTCAGGGTCTTGGGCCGCAAAGGGATGAACCTCAAGGGCGCCAAAGCGCCGGCCAAAGGCCAAGTGTTGTTGAGAAGTGATGTTCTGGTCTCGAAAGAAGATGACCTTATAATCGAGCAGCGCCTGATAAATTTCGGCGATCGTGCTGTCAGGCAACGCTTGGCTTAAGTCGATACCGCTGAGTTCGGCACCAATGGTCGGGCTGAGTCGTTCGACAGTGAAGGCGGCTGAGGCTTGTTGGGCTAAAGACATATTGACGGTCCATTGCTGCAGGCTCGGGAGGCTTTATTAAACCCTCGATGGCAACAGAAAGCCAGTCACGCGATGTCGGTGGTTATCTCACGCTACTTGTTCACAGTGGCTTGATTGATGGGCTAGCTTCATCCATAGAGCGTTTCTGCGACAATCATACGTCGAGGTGATTTAGCTGTGTCGGCGAATTGACTGATGTCTTTGGCTATTGCCTCGCGGCCAGCTTCGGTGGCATAAAAGCGCTCGCGTAAATCCAGTAGAGAGTCAAAGCCACATAACGCAATACCATCAAGGTCTGGGCCATGAAACCGATGGACGATGCTCAACTGCCGGTAATGCGACATGGCCTCATGTACCTGTAACGCCAGGGGTGCATGCTGGTCACGCCAGTATCGATCTGCATCGGTGTGGCCAAGGTCCGGGTGGGCAATGAGGGGGAATAAGCCGATAAAGCCCGGCAGGTTCACCGGCGCGCCCGGGATCGACGGGGCAGCATTTGGATCATCGGGAACGCTCCGTGGTTTGATCACTCGTTCATAGATCAGATAGGCGCCGGCGTCAGTAGCGGCCAGAAAGCCTGCCAGATCATCGGTGCTGGCAGTCACCAACGCCGCGATTGGCAGCTCTCGACTAGCGGCGCGTTCATCAACAAACAGCTGGCCGCGATACTGTTGGGCGAGGTGTTCGGCCTGAGCACAGTCTTTAAAAATAGCTGCGAATTTGAGTGTGGTCACAGGCATCTTCCATACGGTGATGAACTGAGTCTGCTGGGTCGTATGGCTGACGTCAAGGGAGTGATCTGACTTAGCGCAGCTATTTCCGTTATGATCACGATGCCAGCCTCGTTCAGAGCTGCCGCTTTGCTGTCCTGGCTCAGATGAATTCTGCCTTGCTGTTACGCGCTATTGTTGATGGGGTGCAGTGAGGACCGGCCGCCATTTTTGGCGGAATACCCGCAGATAGACCGGTTGATTGAGGGTGGGCAGGTGCTCGACGGACTAGGCCATAAGGTGAAAGCTGCTGATGTGGTGGTGGTCGGCGAAAGGATCGTGTACGTCGGTGAGACCTATGTCAGTGCCGCCGACCAGCATACTCGAATCAATCACCGTATCGATGCTGCGGGCAGGATCGTAAGTCCTGGTTTTATTGACTTGCATTCTCATGGCGATCCTATGGAAACACCAACATTCGAGAACTTTCTCGCCATGGGGGTGACGACGCTCTCGCTCGGTCAGGATGGCGATAGTCCCGAGACGGAAAATATGGCTCACTGGCTTGGGCGGGTCGCGGCTCAAGGTATAGGCACAAATCTGGCCATGTTTGTCGGCCATGGTACCTTTGCGAAAATCCCTGAAGAGTACGTGATCAAACGTCAATGGTTTTCATTAGCGGCAGCCGTTCGCAAAATGACATCCCAGCCTGCCGGGATATTGGGTCTGACGGACCCTGGTGTCGTCGCCGTCGATCACAAGACGGCGCTTCTGATCTTCGATCCTGATCGCATCAAAGCCACCGCGACCTATCCGCAGCCCTTGCAACTTGCCGAAGGGTTTGATGTGGTGATCGTAAATGGTCAAATCGCGCGCCAAGATGACCGGCTTGCTGCCGTCCGGGCCGGACTGATGGTGTAGCCCTAACATCCTGCTGATGGTGCTATTGGGTTTCTGGATAGCCCGTGAGTTCCAGAAAGCCTTGGCCCGCCATTGTGCCTTCAAGGGTGACCGGACCTTCCCAATAAGGGAAGGCGGTGTTTAGCCAGTGATCCTCAGAACGAGGCGCGACGGTCCAGCTCAGACCTAGACCGGGCAGGGCAACACGCCAATGCAGGGGTAACTTGTGGTGGGTATTGGTGCCGGTCTTGAGGGTTGTATGTCGAATAGGCTGAAAGACGATATCACTCTTATTCAAGCTAGTTGTCTGGCCTTCGGGCGTGATCCAGCTACCGCTAATCCAGTCCTCGCCGTTGTCTTGGCGCAGACGATAGACCATCAGTGCATGGCCATCGTCGAGATGCACAGACAGCCAGTCCCAGCCGGGTTGGTTAGGCGCCAGTGGTTGTGAGCTCCACTCTCGATCCAGCCAGCCTTGGCCTGTTAGATTCGTCGTTTGTTGGTTGCGAGTCACCTCACCGGTGATGGTGATATGTGGTTGGCTGTAATAATAGCTGGCTTGCCCCAAGTTCGATTTTCGGCTGTAACCGGCGTCACCTTGCAAGACCCAAGGCGTGGCCACGTTCAGATTCAAGCTGACTTCAAAATCCTCTACAGTGAAGCTTAACTGGCCTGGCAGCGGACTTGAACCTTGCCCCTTGAGCATCCCGTTATCTAGCCAGGCCTGAAACTGATCTGGAGAGTTGGTTGCTGTTGTTGATTCCGGGTTCGCCGTGACCTTGTTGGTCGTTGTCCATTCAACTCCTGCCTGACCAATGCCGCCGCGAGCAAACTGTTGTTTATATACGTGGCCCTCGGGCGTACTGAGCGCGGCGTGGGCCATCCAGACCTGGTTGCTAGACCAGCCGCCAGGATCAGCCAGAGGGCTCATGGACTGACGAAACAGCGTCCAATGCACATCATAGTGCGCGCCGCTGGCGTCAATCAAATTTGCGGTCAAGTACCACCACTCTATGCGATAGTCAGGGTGAGGCAGGTGGTCCTCGGGAAACTTAAGCGCTTTGCCCGGCACGACTGCAGCATAGCCGGCGGGATCCCCCCGCAGTAGTTGATAGGCCTCGCTAGCCAGCAACTGCAACGGCAGCGCCAAGCCGAAAAGTAGTATTATTTTTAAATAGCTGTGGGCGCGCAAGTCACCCATGACGTGTTTCATCCTGAGTCACCGGCTAGTTGTTGGATAGCTGTCGGTAGCGTCTGTCTGACCCGAACCACAGATACCGTGAGGGTTGTCAGGACAATTCCCAGGGTCAGGATGCCGAGTTTTGCCAAGGGCCACCAAGACCACAACAGGGGCATGGTCCAACCAAAGGCGATTACATTTAATTTGTTAATCAATAACCAACTTAAACTGAAGCCCAGGGGTAATGACAGCAACAAGGTGACTGCCAGCATGAGTAGCAGGGGCAGGGCAACAATTTGCAGCCACTGGCTGAAATTCACACCCATGGAGCGCCAGTGAGCGTATTCCGGCAAGCGTTGTTGGTGCACCGCGAGCAAGGCCGTCAATAGTGAGAGTCCAGCCACCAATAATGTCAGCGTATTCAGGGTCGCCGTAATGGCAAACGTGCGATCGAAAATTGCAAAAGATAGCCGTTTGATCTCGCCCTGTAGCACCCACTGTCCAGGTTTCACCCCTAGTGCTGATAGACGACTGCTGAGCCAGTCGGGATCAATTTGCGCTGCTGGATCAGACAACCATAAACCAGCGCCAAGCAATTCGGCCGCTGGCCAAAGCGCCATGACAGTCTCGCCAGGTAAGTAAAACGCGAGACTCGAATTTCCATAGTCGTGTACATAACCGATGATTTTGAAGCGCCGCAGGCCAGTTGGCGTTGGCAATTCGATCATGCTACCCAGTGGCGTGTGCGCGAGATACCGCACTTGTTCATTTGCCAAAATCGGTATGACTGAGCTATCACCGGCGCGCCAGGCTTGGCGTGCCTGGTCTTGGGCCTGTTGATTCTGGACTCCCTGATCTTGGGCCAACACCATACCAACCGTGTCTGGCGCGTTGAGGTCCAAGCCGCGAATTGAGGTGGGGCGATTTTGCCAACGTAGGTCCACACCGATGCGTGGGGAATAGCCGCTAAGCCAAGCCACTTGTTTAACGGCCTCAATATCTAGCGACTCACTCTGGACGTAAATATCAGCGGCTAAACGGGTTTCCAGCCAATCGCCCAATGCGGTTCGAAATGAGTCGACCAGTGTAGTCACCCCGATATTGGCGGTGAGGGTCAGTAACAGGGCCATCAAGGCGATCCGCAGGTGGGGTAGTTGCGCGAGTGCATCGGATACGGCCCAGCGCAGTAACCACTGTTGTTTGGGCAATAGCCGAGCGCAGGTCTTGATCAGGCTCAATACTAACCAGGGGAGCAAGAGCGCGCCGCCAAACATCACCAGCGCCAATATCAAAAAACCTTGTTCAATGCTGGCCATCCAAGGGTATAGGGCTGCGGCAAGTCCGAGTAAGCCCATCGCCACCAACGCCATCCAGCCGATGCCGCGCTGATCCTGCTGCCATTGAGCGGTGGTGTCCCGTTGGTGCCGAATGGACTCTCGTGCTCGCAGCCACAGGGGTAGCGTTAATGCCAACACCACGCCGGCGAGACTCAGTCCAAATGCCTGCAGCACTTGTTCAGGGCGAATGCCGATTAATGTACCTAGTTCAGCGGCGTAGAGACTCTGCAGGCTCATGGCCATGGCGGGCAATAACAGCTGGCTTAAGGCATAGCCCGAGACGAGGCCAAGGCTCGTGCCGAAGAGGGTCCAAAGTAATGACTCAGCAATGATGGCAATGCTCAGCATCCCGAGTGAGACGCCCATTTCGCGCAGCGTCGTCAAGGTCCCTTGGCGTGCCAGTAGCGAGAATCGAACCGCATTAAAGACAATAAACAGGCCAACGGCGAAGGACAATAAGCCGAGGGCCGTGAGGTGAGTGTGCAGGCTCTCAGTCACCTGGGCGAGATCCAATGCTTGGTGGTTAGTCACCAATGTCAGGGTCGCAGGTAGCAGCGCGGCGAGGCGCAATTGTTCCGACTCGCTGAGGCGCCCGACGCCCAGGTAGCTGAAGGTATCGGTGCCCAGAATGGCCATTGCGGCAGCGATATCCATAAAAACCCGTTGGCCTTGTTGAGTTTGAGTTTGAATTAAAGCCGGTGGCAGGTGCTCACCGCTGGCTAGAATCAGCCGTTGCCCGGGTTCAATACCCAACTGCGTCGCCAAGGACTGGGGATACCAGGCCTGGTAATCCGCTTGAATCAGAGCGAGCCAGCTTGAGGCGCCAAAAGGGTTGCTATATCTGGCGTTCGAACCGATGCCGCTGCCAACCGGTAACGCCAACAAATCAGTGGCAATGATCGCAACCGAGCGTCCTTGGGCGTCGCGCACTTGAGTTTCAATCACGGGATAAAGCTGCTCAAACCCGGCCCGCCGTAAGTCAACATAGTCTGCCACCGCGACACCCAGACCGTTGTCGCTGCGTATCCAGTAACGGGCTTCGGCGCCGAGTAACTGGTCGGCTTCAGCGTAGCTGCTACGGGCATGATCATTAATAAGCTGGACAGCCGCCCACAGTGCGACCCCGCTAATAAGGCCTAAGGCCATGGTCAGGGCTTGGCCCGGATGTCGGCGATAATGGCTAATGAGGGTCACAAAGACCCAGATCGTCTGTTTGAATTGGCGCTTCAAGCTAAGTGTCTCGAGCGAGTACTGGCGTGATCTGACCTGCCTGCAACAGCCACTGATGATCCAGATAGTTCGCCATCACTTGACTGTGGGTCACCATCAACAGGCTGCTACCGGTTTCTTTAACGAGGGTGGTAAATAATTCCATCACGTTGTGGCTGGTGGCTTCGTCGAGATTGCCCGTGGGTTCATCTGCAAGAATGAGGCGTGGCTGATGCATCAGAACCCGGCCGATGGCGACCCGCTGCTGCTGACCGCCCGACAGTTGGTGAGGTAGCCGCCCTAGCAGCGGGACGAGTCCTAGCCTGTTAATCAGATGTTGTTGTAGCGCGGGATTGAGCCGGTTGGCAAGCCGAGCCTGAAGGAGTAGGTTGTCGAGCACACTGAGTGTCGGTACCAAATGATATTGCTGGAACACCAGGCTCAAGGTTTCGCGGCGCAGATGATTCCACTGTCGGTCGTTGAAGTCGCTGGCGCGCTGACCATTAATTATGATCTGGCCGCTGTCGGGTTGATCGAGTCCCGCTGCGAGGTGCAACAGGGTGCTCTTGCCGCAACCACTCTCGCCGAGTAACGCGGCTGTTTGGCCTGCGGGCAGATGCAAGTCTGCCTGGCGCAGCACTTGGATATCGCCATCGGGCTGGTAATAGGTCTTGCTGATTGCTGAGAAGGTGAGCATGCCGGCACATTAACAGAACCAAAGGAAAAACGGCATCTGCTGGTTCGCCACCGGACAGAACGATGGCGTTTTCTCTGTCTGAACCTAAGCTGTCTGAACCTAAGCTGTCTGAATCTAAGTCCGAATCTGAGTAGCAATTCAATGGTCGGATCGCTATGCTCAAAGGCCCCTTGAAAACCGATTGTGGAGATGCCTATGCCCGCTGTATTCGTGCACGGAAACCCAGAAACTGCAGCAATTTGGGACCTGTTGATACCCGCGTTAGACCGTAAAGATGTGCTGACCTTGTCGCCCCCCGGCTTCGGCGCACCGCTACCCACAGGCTTTAACGGCACCCGGTTGGCATACCTCGACTGGCTCACCAAAGCACTCGAGGAAATCGGAGAGCCCGTTGATCTCGTGGGTCATGATTGGGGCGGCGGTCATGTAGCGGGGCTTGCGCTGACTCGCCCAGATCTTTTGCGGTCTTGGGCGATTGATGTGGCGGGGATCCTTCACCCAGATTACCAATGGCATGATATGGCCCAGGTTTGGCAAACACCGGGCGCTGGTGAGGAAGCAGTGGCCGATATGATTGCTTCGCCAGTGGCTGATCGCATCGCGATGTTTGTGGCGGCGGGTATGACGGCAGCGATTGCGGCTCGGGTTGTGGCGTCCTTTAATCAAGATATGGCGCACTGTATTCTGGCGCTATACCGCGACGCCGCGCAACCGGCTTTGAGTGCACTGGGGGCTGATCTCACGTCAATGCGGTCTCGACCCGGGCTGGTGATTATCGCCGAGAATGATGACTATGTTGGTACTGATGCCATGCATCGAGAAGTCGCCAGCCGGGCTGGGGCGCAGGTGAGCGTGCTGCAGGGCGTCGGTCACTGGTGGATGGTGCAGGATCCAACTGCCGGTGCCGCCATGCTCTCGCGGTTCTGGGCTTCGGTGGACTAGTCTCATCAGTCATTAACCAACAGTTTTTACTGATTTGGTGGGTTAGCGTGACAGGGTATCGGTGCCTGCCGGCGTTTGAGGTCGCGGCCAAGTATCTCGCTGCGCGAGAAACCGGCCGGCGTTCATGTTGTCACCTTAGTCAAGGCTGTCTTCAGCAATGAAGTAGCGTGGATCCTCGATCACATTGACTTCCACTAGGTTGCCAGCCTTGCGCAGCAATGACCGGCATTCCGCATTCAGGTGGACCAGGTGGAGGGTTTTACCGGCATTCAGGTAACGCTCAGCGAGGGTATCGATGGCTTCCAAGCCAGAGTGATCACAGACTCTGGACTCGGCAAAGTCGACGACCACGTCGTCTAGAGATCGAGTGGGATCAAACTGCTCAAGAAATGAAGTGACGGAACCGAAGAACAAGGGGCCGCTGACAGCATACACAGTGGATTCTTTATGGTCATCTCGGGTTACCACGTTGATATGTTTAGCGTGTTCCCAGGCGAATACCAGGGCCGAGACGATAACGCCAGCAATGACGGCGACGGCAAGGTCGGTGGCTACTGTTACCGTTGATACCAATATAAGGATCAATGCGTCGCTGCGCGGCACCTTGCCGAGAATACGAAAGCTACTCCATTCAAATGTGCCGATGACCACGATAAACATCACGCCGATGAGTGCTGCCAGCGGAATTTGCTCGATCATTGGAGAGGCAAACAGAATAAAGGCGAGGAGAAATAGCGCTGCAGAAATCCCTGACAGGCGGCCTCGGCCGCCAGAATTGACGTTGATCATGCTCTGCCCGATCATCGCGCAACCACCCATGCCACCAAACAGCCCTGTGACCGTATTGGCGATACCCTGACCCACACACTCTTTGTTGCCTCGACCGCGGGTCTCGGTGATTTCATCCACAAGTCGTAAGGTCAACAGTGATTCGATCAAACCAATGGCAGCCAGGATGACCGCATAAGGAAAGATGATCGTCAGCGTTTCCAAGTTCATGGGCACCGTGGGAATATGAAGCGTCGGTAAGCCGCCAGCAATGGAGGCCACATCGCCTACTACTCGGGTATCTAGGTTGAAACCGATCACTAGCAGACTCACCACGACAATGGCGGCCAGAGAAGAGGGAATAGCGGTAGTGAGTTTAGGTAGCAAGTGAATGATGGCCATGGTCAAGACCACCAAGCCTACTAACATATAGAGTTGATCACCGCTCATCCAGGCAACGTCCACTATTGAACCCTGCATGAAAGTCCCGTTCAGCCAACCAGGCTTGCCGGACTCGCCAAATTGGCTTAGTTGTGCCAAAAAAATCACGATAGCCAGGCCATTAACGAAGCCGAGCATCACCGGATAGGGCACCATTCGAATAAATTTACCCAAACGCAAGGCGCCAGCCGTGATCTGTAGGATGCCCATTAGCACCACTGTCGCGAACAGGTACTCAACGCCATGGTCTGCCACCAGGGCGACCATGACGACGGCAAGTGCGCCAGTTGCGCCAGAAATCATGCCTGGGCGGCCGCCGATGCACGCGGTGATCAAGCCGACCATAAACGCGGCGTAAAGACCGACTAATGGCTCAACTCCTGCGACGAAGGCAAAGGCTATCGCCTCAGGAACCAGCGCGAGTGCGACGGTTAAGCCAGATAGGATGTCGTTCTTTGCGGTGGTCACTCGGGCAGGGTAGATCTCAAACATGCAATGATCTCAGGGTTTCTGAAAAGAATAGGGCAAGTGCCCAGTGCCGCGGTTGTCAGGAGCGCAGTCTGTCAGGACAGTCGATTGCTTTATGCGTCTAATCGCGAGATCCGTTCAGCCAGGGAGGGCGTTGTTGCGGTGGTACGACCAGATGATGGGCGGCAGTGTACGTTATGCGGCGTTGTGACACAAATTCCAATCTCAGATGCGCCACTGACGCTATGTTGCGGTATGTTGGGCTATGTGGGGCTATGTGGGGCTATGTCGTCGCGATATAGGGTGCAATGTCAAAGCCGAACATTCCATACCGTGCCTCTACCGCCGCCAGGGTTTCCGAGCACCAATAGTCAGATCCCGGCGCTGGGAAACCCAGCACCGTGCGCTGGTCGACCGTTGCTCCGGCAATCAACCGTTCCAGAAATTTGTCGTCTCGATAAGCTTGCCAAGCCCAGCCCGTATGCAGGGTGCTGATCCACTCGCTAGCTGCCTTGCGGTAGGTTAGATTGTGGGCGAGGCGCCGAGCGCCTGGCGCCAGGGGCGTGCCGCGGTGCCAAGTATCATGCCGGTACAACAAGAGATCGCCGCGACGATACAATGTACGTACTTCCCGTTCGTACAGCAGCTGACGGAAATCTGCTAAGTCGGGACGCTGGCTGGCAAAATAAGTCTCTGCGGCTTCGCGATTGTTGATATACCGCAGGTCACCGATGCCAGGCGAGTCGATAATCGGCCACCGATAAGCCGGATCGTTCGCGCCGGAGCGCGGTACCACCGCCGTACCACCCAGTTCATCCTCTGCGTCGCTAAGATAGAGAATCATCTCCACAGCCTCTGGTCGGTGCCAGGGCGGTGGGTGAACCAGCGAGTGATTCGGATAGTCCACGTGAATACGCTGGTCGGCATTATCCTGGAGTCCAGCAGATCGCGGTTGGTTGGCCTTGCGACCGTACTTAGGCCAAAGGTCCGATTGGCTTAGCCGCAATGTCTCAACCGCTACCCCCAGCAAGTCGCTCACGACTTGTAACAATTGTGGGTGGAGCGTGATTTGGTTGAAGACATTGATTCTGGCAGGAAAGTTCAGGGCGCCGGCACTGCCAAAGTCGGTGAACTCCGCCGCGGCTGTGCTGCCGGCTGAGGGATAGTGCGCGCCGGCTGCCGCTGCCAATTCCGCCACCATCGGTTCGGGCAGTAGGCCGCTGACAAAGGCATAGCCCGAGTCTCGCCATTGGTGTACTTGGGCGTCAGTCAGGCACTGGTCCTTCGTGGCAGGTTGGGCGGTTATGGTTTTTGGCGGCATAGGTGGCTTCGAGTCGTCCCTGTGTCAGGATGTCGGTTCGTCTATTTTCTCTAGTCCGCACCACATGGCAATAAAGACGGCGATGGTGGCGGTGATTCGTTCGATAGAGGCGATGCTAACCCGTTCGTCAAAACCGTGGATATTATCGGACCAAGGGCCATAGACCAAGCAGGGCGTGTCATCGTAAAGGGCGAACACGCGCGCATCGAGATAGGCCAAGGACGTCATGGATTGGAGTTCCTGTTGAAAGACCGAGCGATGAGCCAGGCCCAGGGTTTGTTCCGCGGCGCTGCCTTCTTCCAGCTCATAGCCCTGCGCCATAAAACCGTTGAATTCGACTTCCGGTGGATTGTTGGAAAGAAAAGGGTGACTGCCAGCGGCCTGGCGAATAAAGTCTTCAATCTCGCGGGCGCCCTGTCTGGCATCCTCTCCGGCATAGAGTGCTGTGCGAACCTCGAAGGTGCACCAGGCCGGCACGGACGAGGCCCAGTCGCCGCCGCTGATCTTACCGACGTTGACGTTGATGGGCTTTTCGAGTTCAGCGAAGTGGGGGAAATTGACCTTCAGTTCATTTCGCCCTCGCTCAAAGTCTTTGAGCTGGTTGATCAAATACATGGCCGCTTCAATGGCGTTGGCACCACTGCTGGCTTCAGCCACGTGTACTGGTCGCCCGCGGACGTGGACCTTGAACCAGATGACGCCTACGTTGGCCCTGACCAGCGCGTTGTTCATGGGTTCCGGAATGATAGCCGCATCGGCGCGGTAGCCTCGAATGAGTGCGGAAAGTGCGCCATTGCCGGTACATTCTTCCTCGGTGACGGATTGTACATAGACTGTTGCGGCGGGTTGATAGCCCAATTGACGCAAGGCATCCAGGGCGAAAATATTGGCGGCGATACCGGCCTTCATATCGCCGCTGCCACGACCATAAAGCCAGTCGCCATCAATGTGCGGTTCAAACGGTGGACGCTCCCACATGTCCAAAGGTCCCACCGGCACCACATCAATGTGACCATTGAGGATCAACGATTGCCCGTTTTCCTGCTTGGGACGGTGGGTGCCAACCACGTTGATAGCATTGCTGTAGTCCACATCAACTGGAGAAAAGCCAGGGTGAGACTCGATGGCTGAAACGTCGATCTGCCAGCGGTCCATGGTCAAGCCGCGAGATTGCAGCGACTTAAATAAGAAATCCTGAGCGGTATGTTCCTGTCCTCGAACCGATGGATGGCGAACCAGATCCTGCGTAAAAGCCAATTGATTCGGCATATTGGCTTTTACTGCTTGGATAATTGCTTGTTCAATTTTAGGATCTAAGGACATGGTTTTGCTCTGTCAAAATAATGGACTGTCTGCATGCTATCAGCTGATTCGAAGGAGTGCGAATACTGGAGCGTTGACTGGGACAGTTAACTGCCGACAGGAATGACAATCAATACTGTATTGGCGCGGAAATTTGTTACTATCGGGGCAACGTGGTGAATGCCCCATGATTTTTATAACGATATCCAGACCAATTGAGTGAGCAGGGAGACAGTATGACGGTAACGTGGAACTACGGTGATATTATCGATGCAGTGGGCGATGTGGTCCCAGGTGACAGGCCTGCACTGATTCATGGTGACAGAGTGGTGACCTGGTCTGACTTCGTCGCCCGAAGTAATAACCTCGCTGCTAATATGCTGGCCAATGGCGCCAAGCCGAATGACAAGATCGCGATTTATATGCGTAATCGACCTGAATATCTCGAGAGTTTGACGGCCGCATTTAAAGCCCGTCTAACCCACGTCAATGTTAACTACCGTTACATCGACAATGAACTTATCTACCTGCTGGACAATGCCGATGCGACGGTTTGCATTTATACGGCGGAATTCGCCCCAAACGTGGCGCACATTCGCGGCCAGTTACCGCAAGTCACTCAATGGATCGAGGTCGATGATGGCCATCCGGGATTGGAGGATGCACTGCATTATGAAGACCTGGCGACTACCGGTGATGGCGCGACCCTGACGCATCCGCGCAGTCCCAAGGACCAGCTGTTTATTTATACGGGTGGCACCACCGGCATGCCAAAGGGCGTTATGTGGAGTCATGATGCTCTCTGGAATGTGTTGGGCGCTGGCGGCAACGTCAGACTGGGCGTGCCGCCTTGTGCTGATCTTGATGAGCATCTGGCGCGGGTTAAGAGCGCTGCGGCGGGGCCAGTGAGCCTGCCATTGCCACCATTAATGCACGGCACTGGGCTTTTGTCCGGCCTCTCAGCGATTGCCGGCGGCGGCACCTGCGTGACTTTAGTATCCAAGAGCTTTGAAGCCGAGTTAGCCTTGCAAAATATCGAACAGCACGGGGTCACCACGGTGATAATTGTTGGTGATGCGTTTGCCCGACCTTTGGTGGAGTTTATGGATGCCAATCCGGGGAAATATGATTTCTCCTCTGTGGTCGCTATCACCTCAAGTGGTGTGATGTGGACCCGAGACGTGAAGGCCGGCTTACTGCGCCACAATGAAAACCTGTTATTGGCTGATGGCTTCTCGTCTTCCGAGGCGATTGGTCTGGGGTCGTCGATTATGACTAAGGATCAAGCAATCGAAGTCGCTCAATTTACCCTGGGCCCTAGTTGTAAGGTGTTTACTGAGGACGACGTGGAAGTCATGCCTGGATCTGGTGAGTCGGGTATGGTCGCGGTCTCAGGTTTCTTGCCTGACGGCTACTACAAGGATCAAGCCAAGACTGACAAGACCTTTAAGGTAATCAATGGTGTGCGTTATTCCATTCCTGGAGACTTCGTACGTGTAGAAGCCGACGGTAGCCTAACGTTGTTGGGCAGGGGCAGTAATTGTATTAATACCGCAGGCGAAAAAGTTTTTCCTGAGGAAGTGGAAGAAGCCTTGAAGCATCACCCCAGTGTCATGGATTGCCTGGTCGTGGGTATTACCGATGCTAAATGGGGGCAATCAATCACCGCCGTTGTGGAGCTCAATCCAGGCTTTGAGCTGGAGGAAGTAGAATTGAAGGACTTTTCTCGCGCCCATCTTGCGGCCTATAAGATACCCAAACGTATTCTGGTACTGGACAGTCTTGAGCGTGCGCCGAACGGTAAGGCCAATTATAAACTGATCAAGGATTACGCCGAGAAGACCTTGGGTGTTGGCTAAAAGGAGGCTAACAGGAGGCTAACAGGAGGCTAACAAGAGGCTAGCAGCTGGCGAACTGCGCGTGAATCAGGACGTCAGCTTTGCATCTCACGCTGAGTAGCAAGTCAAATTGTAACGCAGAAGTTAGGCAGAAGGTGCCCGGCGATATGTCGAGCAGGGTCACCAGGTTTGCGTACGATTTAGCGTCAGGTTGCCTCAGGTTATCCTTGCCGCTGAATGCTATTAACAAACAGCGTCATCACGTAGCGCTGTTCTTCAAGAAGTAACCGGCTAGCTTGGTCTGCCGGATCATCGGTGAATTCGGCGTTCCGCCGGGCTTGATTTCGCAGCAGGCTGGCGAGTCCGTGAACGCTGGCCCAGATGGTGCCGGCCAGGAGTTCTACAGGTTTGTCGAGAAATAGGTCTTCATCCTTACCCCGTTGAATGGTCCTCGTCAGGACGGCAAAACACTCGGCGCCCGCCAGTGTTAATGCCGCATGATTTACAGGGTCGAGCAAGGAGGAGTCGAAAAATAACTGATACTTTTCTGGGTGGCGCAACGACCAGCGAATATAGGCAAGTCCGAGTTCCACTGTGGCTTGGACGATGTCGTCACGATGTTCTGCAGCGACGGTCAGTAAATCTTTGGTCATCAACTCGAAGCCTTGCGTTGCAATAGCGGCGAACAACGCGTTTTTCGACTCGAAATGCCGGTAGGGGGCAGTCTGTGAGACACCGATTCGTCTGGCTAGTGCGCGGAGACTGAGTTGGTCCGCCGAGGATTCCAGCAACTGTTGGCAGGCGGCATCAATCAGTTGCTGCCGTAAGTCGCCGTGATGATAATTTGAGTTGGTAGATACCGTCATGCTTGCCCCCATGGGTTTGGCAACTGCCTGTGTGCTGTTGAGGTTTTGCATATTCGAGCTGTCTGTAGCCAAGGCGGTTACGATGATTAATTCTAACAGCATAATGTTGACAACGTAAACATTCAGTCTAGAATGGTGGCTTGCTTGGGTGTAACCACGGAGATTAGATGTCGACCCGCTTGCGAATACTGCGCCTGCTAGCCCTGTTAACGATCATCGTGTCGATGCTCACACCGACGATGGCATCTGCCGATCTGCTGCCAGTCACGGCGACCACTGTGTATCAGCAACCGTCTTACACTGTGAGTCGACATTATGCCGGCTTATTGAGCCCGCTGCGTACGAGCATGCCCGGATTTGAAACCGGCGGTGTGGTGGCCCGGGTCGCAGTGGAGGAGGGCGACGAGGTAAAAGTCGGTGACCTATTAATCGAACTCGACCCTGCGGCCAGCCGTGCCGATTATCGGGCGGTCAAGGCTGAGGTCCAAAGCGCCCAAGCCCGTCATTCTGCTCAGCGCGCTCGCCTTGAACTCTCCCTATCAAGCCTGCAGCGTTATAAAGATTTAGTTGTTAAGGGCCATGGCGCTTTGCAGCGGCTTGATGAACTGCAGATACAGAGCGAGATCGAATCTGCCCAGGTTGAGGTCCTGAAGACCCAGCTGCAGGCGGCAGCGGCTAAGCTAATGTTAGCGGCTGTGCGCCTTGAAAAGCTCAGAATCACAGCCTCTTTTGATGCCATCGTCCAGACTCGGCAGGTAGACGAAGGTAGTATTGTCTCGCCAGGGCAAGTGGTGATGACCCTGATTGAGCGGGGTGAGTTCGAGCTCAAGGTTGGCATACCTGATGCCATGGTCGCTTATCTACGACAGGATCAGGTTTATCGTTTCAATGTCATGAATCGTTCCGTTAGTGGCCGACTCACGGCGATTTTACCGGTCGCTGATGTGGTCACGGGAACCGTGACCGCCGTGTTTCGTCTGGCTGATGCGGGCTTGTATGCGGGCACCGTTGCCGAACTGGTGATGAATGCCGAGGTTGATGAGCCGGGTTTCTGGCTGCCGTTGAGCGCATTATCGGAAAGTCAGCGTGGCCTGTGGTCGGTATTCGTTATCAGGTCAGGAGCAGGTGGGCAGACCGTCGAAACACGTCTGGTGGAAATCCTGCATCGGGGCGACGACGCGGTCTTTGTTCGTGGCACGCTTCGGGACGGCGAACGCATTGTCTCAGCCGGGACCGCCAGGATCGTTCCCGGACAACGGGTAGATGTCACCCGCGAAAACCCCGTCGTGGGATCTGCAAGCCCGAGTCTGGCCCGTGAATAATCCTATGTTACCACCAGGCGTGAGGCCAGCCGGGGGTCCAAGCTCAGGCCTGGGAGACCTGTTTTTTCGACTGCCGCGCCTGACTTACCTGGCGATCGGTTTTATCCTGTTGACGGGTATTTCGGCTTTTTTCAACCTGCCCCGGCAAGAAGATCCCACCATGACGGAGCGTTATGCCAGCGTCGAAACCTATATGTCTGGCGCCTCGGCGTTGCGGATGGAAACGCTGGTGACGGAGAAGGTCGAGAATGCTCTGCGGGAAGTACCCGAGATCAAGACCCTGCGATCTACTACCCGAGCAGGCTATTCGTATATAGATGTTGAGTTGTATGACTCAGTTGGCAAAGATCAGGTCGAGCTGGTCTGGAGTGAGACTCGTGACAAGCTGGGCAATTTGACTAATGACCTTCCTGAGGATGCGTCAACGCCCAAGTTGACGGCTCGCGGGCCTTTAGCGGTGACGCTGGGCTTTGCCATTGTTGCCGAAAACACTCCCAACTCAATTCAGGAACGGATCGCCACGGAATTAAAGAGTCGTTTGGCGGCGTTGCCGGGCACTAAAGAAACAGATTTATTTGGTGAGCCAGAACAAGAAATTCTGGTGGCGGTCGATGCCGACGCCCTAGCCCGGGTCAATCTGTCTATCGACAACCTAACACGTATTATTCAAGCATCAGATACTAAATTGGCCGCTGGGGAGCTCAATACTCGAGGTAGCTCTTTGATTGTTGAAGTCAAAGGCGATCTGGATTCTGTCGAACGGATCAAAAGTATTGCGATTCGCAAACAGCCCAACGGCAATTTTATGCGTCTCGGTGATATCGCCGACGTGTCTAAGACTTATGTTGATCCGCCGCAGGCAATAGCGATTATTGATGGTAAGCGCAGCATCCTGGTGACAACCATTATGGAAACTGGGCGTCGAGTGGATCAGTGGACCGCAGCGGCTAAGGTAATAGCAGCAGATTATGCCCAAGAGCTACCCGATCAGGTGCAGTTGAAGGTGGTTATCGATCAGAATTACTACACCCAAGCACGCTTGAGCGATTTAACATTGAACCTGACCGCAGCCATCCTTCTGGTACTGCTGGCATTGTTCTTTTTGATGGGTGCCAGGTCGGCGCTCATAGTGGGTGCGGCTTTACCCTTGACACTCTGTATGGTGTTGGCTGGCTTGAGCTTTATGTCTATCCCTTTGCACCAAATGTCAGTCACGGGGCTGATTATAGCGTTGGGTTTACTCATCGATAACGCGATTGTGGTGGTCGAGGAGTACAAGATCAATCGGCGTCGGGGTAGGCCGCTTGCGGCGTCGGTGAGTCAGTCGGTTAAGCACCTGTTTGTGCCCTTGCTGGCGTCGACAGCCACTACAATATTCGCGTTTATGCCGATTGCGACCAGCCCCGGTGGTACCGGTGACTTTACAGGCGCCATGGCCGTATCGGTTATGTTGTCAGTGGCAGCGTCTTTTCTGCTGGCCATGACGCTGATTCCAACATTTGCCGCCTATCTTGATCAGCGGTTTCCTATTAAAGCTACAGACCAGAACTCTTGGTGGATTAAGGGTTACACCAATGCAAAGCTAGCACGATACTATCAACTTTCGATACGCTGGATTGTAAAGCATCCTGGCGGTGGTGTGCTCATTGCCATGGTACTGCCACTGGCAGGTTTTGTTTTGGCGACTACGCTGACCAGTTCGTTCTTCCCGCCGGTGGACCGGAACCAATTTCAGGTACAGATTATATTACCCGCTAATACCTCGTTAGCTGATACTCAAGTCGTCGTTGAGCGGGTTCGTCAGCGCCTCATTGCGATGGATGAAGTGGTCTCAAGCCAATGGTTTGTGGGAGAGGGTGCGCCGCGAGTTTACTACAATATGATGGAGAACAACGATGGTGTAGCCAGTTTTGCCAGTGGGTTTGTCACTACGCGTGAGGTCAATGATCCGTTGAAAATTCTGCCGCTGTTGCAAAAGACTATGATAGCCGAATTTCCTGCGGCGCGAATCATGATCATGCCGTTCGAGCAAGGACCACCCTTCGCCGCGCCGATCGAGATCCGAGTTGTAGGCCCGAATCTTGACGTGCTCAAGCAACTGGGAGAGCAATTGAGATTTCTTCTATCTGAGATCGAACAGGTGACCTATACCACGGCGACGCTGTCAGGCAGCTCCGCGCAGTTGTCAGTCTATCCCAAGGCCAATAAACTGGCCGTGCTGAATTTGCGGAATCAGGAACTGCCGCTACAGCTCAACGGCAAACTCACGGGAATCGATGCCGGCTCAGTCATGGAAGGCTCCACGGAAGTCCCCATCATGGTTCGGGTTAATAACCGTGTTCGCGGTGATCTCGATCGTCTGTCGACGTCGACTGTCGTCGCAAGCGACAGTCAATATGCAGGATATGGTGGCATACCCCTTGAGCAAGTTGCAGAGATTCGACTCGAACCCTCGCCGACAAATATTAATCGTTATCAGGGCGAACGGGTCAATACGGTGTCGGGATTTCTCTTGCCTTACACTTATCCTTCCCTGGCCATCGGCGAGTTTCGCCAACGGTTGGCATCTGCGGCAATAGTTGTGCCGGACGGGTACCGGATTCAATTTGGTGGTGAAGAAGAGGAACGGGGCGAAGCGGTCGGTAATATTATTTCTACCTTTACCATGTACCTTTGGCTGATGGTGGCGGTGATTGTTCTGTCACTGAACTCTTTTCGTTACGCCGGGGTCATTGGGATCATCGGTCTGTCGAGTATTGGTCTGGCACTATTGGGCGTCTGGCTGTCTGGTCACCCGTTCGGCTATATGGCCCTGATCGGTACCCTGGGGCTGATCGGTCTGGCGATTAACGGCGGTATCATTGTGTTGTCAGCGCTGAAAGCCAACCAATTAGCTGTGCGCGGTGATAAAGAAGCGATCGTGTTTGTGGTGATGGACTCGACCCGGCATATCGTCTCGACTACCGTGACAACCATTGGTGGTTTCCTGCCCCTGATATTATCCGGCGGGCAGTTTTGGCCACCTTTGGCGATGTCCATTGCCGGCGGTGTTGCGGGGTCTGCGATACTGGCACTGTATCTGGTGCCAGCCATGTTCACCTATTTCAGTCGCAAAGATGCAAGGCGCAGGTTGACCGGGGCTGGCGATGAACTGCCGCCAGCGGTGCTGCATGAGCCACCTCTGGCGGAGGGATCAAGGAGCTGATTATAGGTGGCTAAGCGTCCCTGACTAAGCGTCCCTGACTAAGTGTCCCTGACTAAGCGTCCCTGACTAAGCTCGCAGTTGATCGCCAATCGGTAGCTGGCGGACGCGCTTGCCGGTCGCCGCATAAATAGCGTTACACAAGGCTGGCGCAAACGGTGGTGTCGGTGGCTCGCCCACACCGGCGGGTAGGGCATCGCTTGCTACGACCTGAACTTCAATGACGGGTGGCGCCTCGTTCATGCGCGCAACGGCGTAGTCGTGGTAGTTGCTCTGTTCGACCGCGCCATTCTGCAGTGTAATGCCAGCGTGTAATGCGCAAGACAGACCAAAGACCGCGCCGCCCTGACATTGATTAACGACGGTGTCGGTGTTGACTACTGTACCGGCATCAATGGCCATCCAGACCTTCGGTATGGTGAGTTCGCCTGAGCTGCCGACATTCACTTCCACGACGGTTGCCACATAAGTCAGAAAGCTGCGATGCGCGGCGATGCCTAAGCCACTGCCTGGTGGCAACGTACGGCCCCAGCCGGCATTGGCGGCGGCCAGGTTAATGACATGAGCTAAGCGCCCAGTGTCATAGGGATAGCGTGTTAGCGTCTCACCATAGTTCGGGTAGGGTTCACTCATACCTTCAAATTCTAATAATCGTGCCGGACCTATGACCTCAAGTAAATAATCCTTAGGATCTCGCTGGGCGGCAGCCGCCATTTCGGCAATAAAAGATTGAACGGCAAAACAGTGATGAATATTGTTTACGCTTCGCAGCCAGCCAATACGCACATGGGCTTGCGCTTCACCCACTTCAAGCTGCAGGTTCGGTGCCCTAATAGGTGAGTCAGAAAACCCCTGGCTGAGTTCGCCGGCGCTCGGGTTTGTCGTGCCAGCGGAAAACAGTGCGCCAATAGATGGAAATACCGTTCGGTGTCGAAAAGCAAGAATCTTGCCCTGGTCATCAAGGCCGGCGCTTAGCTTCTGAGCCGATACCGTATGGTAGAAATCGTGCTGAATATCGTCTTCCCGGGTCCATTGCAAGCGTATGGTAAAGCCTGACTGTTGAGCAAGATAGGCGGCCTCCGAAGAAAAATCTGGTTTCGACTTACGCCCGAAGGCACCACCCAGCAACGTCACGTGGACTTCCACCTGCGCTGACTGCAAACCCAGCATTCGTGAAACCTCGGCCTGATCAGCCTGGGGATTCTGGGTGGCGGCCCATACTTGGACGCCAGTGCTGGTTATTCGAGCGGTGGCAACCGGCGGCTCCATCGGTGCGTGGCTCAGGTGTGGAACATAATACTCTGCATCTAATCGTGTGGTGGCTGCGGCTAATCCGGCATTGATATCGCCCTGGCGTCGAATGACTCTGCCGGGTTCGCGAGCTTTTTGCTCAAGACGCTGTTGATATTCTCGAGAGTCATAGGTGCCGTTTGCGCCATTATCCCAAACGATCTCAAGGGCGTTACGACCCTGGATCGCCGCCCAGGTGTTGGTCGCAATCACCGCGATACCGCCCAAGGGTTGATAAGCCAGGGGCGCGCTCGGCGCTGGGATGGCGATCACTTTAAGTACCCCTGGAACCGCGAGGGCCGCGCTGGCATCAAAGGATTTGACCTTGCCAAGGACCACGGGTGGTCGGGCGACCACCGCGACTTTAGTGTCCGGTAGACGCACATCTGCTCCAAAAACCGCGCGGCCATTGATCAAATCATCCATGTCCACTGAAGCCATACCGGTATTGATATAGCGCCATTGGTCTCGGGGCTTAAGGTTGATCGCAGCGTCTTGCGGAATCTCAACCGTCATCAGGCGCTTGATGACGTCCTGAAAGTCCAGTTGCCGGCCGGTCTTGGTATGAGAGATCGTATGATTCGCAACGACACATTCGCCGGCGGGTACGTTCCAGTGCTGGCCGCCAGCGGCAGCCAGCATTTGCCGGACACTCGCGCCTAAGCGCCGCAATCGATCGAAATTGTAGCGGATGCTGCGTGAGCCGTCAGTATTTTGGTCACCATAACTGGGGTCGCCCAAGGCCTGCACAATGCGCACGCGTGCCCAATCCGCTTCCATTTCATCGGCAATAATCTGACCGATGGCGGTGCGGATATGTTGACCCATATCTGACCGATGGCAGGTGATTTCTACTGTGCCATCCTTGGTGAAGGCGACAAACAGATTAACTGCCTGGCTGGTGGTCGAAGAGGTCCCAGCAATAGCGGCGAAGGCGCGGGTCGGGGAGAGCAATTGGGTACTCATGGCGAAAACGCCGCCGATGCCTGCCGCCTTAATGAAGCGGCGTCGGCTAATGTCAAACACCGGTGCTTGCAGTAGGTCGCTCATGAGGACGCTCCTGCGACAGATTTAATTGCCGCACGAATTCGCGGATAGGTACCGCAACGGCAGATATTGCCGCTCATCGCGGTATCGATTTCAGCGTCAGTGGGCCCTGCATTAGACGCTAGTAGGGCGGCTGCCTGCATGATTTGGCCTGGCTGGCAGAATCCGCACTGTGGTACTTGAATGTCTTTCCAAGCAGTCTGTAGCGGGTGGTCGCCATCAACACTCAAGCCCTCGATCGTGACGATTGGTTAATTTTCTGCAGCCGCAACAGGTAGAACGCAAGCGCGTTGTGCGGTGCCATTAACGTGCACAGTGCAGGCGCCACATTGGGCGATGCCGCACCCGTATTTGGTTCCAGTTAAGTCCAGTTCGTCTCGCAAGACCCACAATAATGGCGTTTGCGGATCACCTGTATATTCTATCGATTGGCCGTTGATGGTTAGATTAATCAATGCAGTTGCCTCGAGAGGTTTGAGAGTGTTGCGGGCATTATATCCGCGATACGCGTATGCGCTAGGAGTGGGCAGACAGAACGTGTTATACCAACTGTTGGCGCAGAATCATTCAGCGAGACTGACCCATAATCAGTCGGGAAATAGCATTAATGGGTAATAAGTGGCGTGCTGAACTGTAACCTTGAGACGATAAGCGCTGTGGTGCGCTAACCGTGAACCGCTGAGTTTTATTCTGTTATCTGTTTCAAGGCAGACAAATTTGTCTCGAGACTAGACCTCTAGCAAAATCATAAGTACTGGATTTGAATTCGAGTAACGGTATTATCAAAATTCTCGATTGGCTGGGCATATATCTCTTCAAGATGATCGAGTAGCTCTTCAACATTTTGAACATCCGGAGAGCTGCCTTGAAAGTCAGTGGGTGTTAGGTCATCAATGTCGACGGTTCTAATATCGCTGATCCTAATGGTTGCCTTGAAGGGCGAGAACAGTGGAGGGATTTTTTTAGCGTCGCAGCCCGGCTTCTCAATGATTCGAGCCGTAATAACTTCCAGGGGCTTATATCCCCTGAAGTTCGGAAAGAGACGGTTCCCAGGTCGGAAAACCGTCGTCAATTCCTTTCTATGGACAAATTTTTCGTAAGTTTTACGAAATGCCATTTCATCGCGTGCTAAATCCATAAGTGGGGCTTTCCTCTACAGCGCGCCGCTCATGGTTTCTTTGAGCGCATCGTCAGGCTTGTCGAGTTTGGTGATCATTTTGAAAGCGGGCACAGCCTGGTGCAAGTTCATGTGCTGGCCACTATGGGTGCGATTACCGTTGTCTTTCGCCAGATTCAACGTGGTCGTTTCAGGTTCGAGCAAGATATCAGCGACAATGGCATCCTTGGGCAAGCGAGCAAGATTGGCTTTGGAATGCGCCATATCACTGGCAGGGTCACCGGTCATAGCTGCAAAGGCTGAATAGGCCTCGTTAGGTTGAGCGCCCTTATTCGACGTGTTTACCACCACGCCTGCGGTTGCTAATTCCTCGTTGATGCAGTCTTCACCCACACCGCGAGCAGAACAGAATGGGCTAATTAAGTTAGCGATATGCTCCGCTTTGTTCACAGTACGGTTACAAATAACAATTTCTGCTGGTGAGTTCTGTGCCATTTCATAGGCGATAGGTAGTGCTGTGCCACCAGCGCCTAGAATTACAATCTTTTTGCCGCGAATGCAATCTGCATACTCACCCAGCAGGCCATTCACAAAGCCGACACCATCGGTGTTATAGCCAATCAACTTACCGTTTTCACGGGCTATCACGTTGACGCTGCCAATTGCTTGAGCTGATTGGTCTAAACCATCCAAATGCGGTGCAACCTTGTCTTTGAAACCGGACCCAGCACCGCCACCAACATAACGCTCATCAGCTTTTAATGCAGCAAATATAGCGCCAACGTTATCTGGGTTGCCAACCACAAAACAACTTCGGTACGGCAGATCATAGCGCTCAAAGACGGCATTGTGCATGGCAGCGGAACCGCCGGGATAGTCATGGTCAATGGGGAAGAATAGTACTTTGGTGTCGCCAATGGCGGTGACATCAAGCTGATTGTTTTTCGGTTGCTTTGCTACTTCTAATAGCCCTTCTGAAAAGAGATCTTGAATCGACATATTGTTACCACTTGTGAACCTACGACGGGGATGATCTTTACATGTAAAAGTGCTTTCGATATGCTCAGTTGGCAACTATGCACTGCATACATCATCAGCTATAAATACTCAGGTACAATACGACATAAACAAGTATGATGCAAAAATATTAGCGAAGCACAACCAAATTTTACCGCTCGATTCTTGAAGGCCCGTAAGACGTCATTTAAACCCGAGAATGACACCTGCCTGTACTGCGCCAGCGTATTAATAGCGCACCCGCACTAGCAATTTTTGTAACATGACTGCGAGTTGTACTTTCATGAAGAACGATCCGATGTCCAAAGCAAATAAGCTATTTTGGCTTATGGGAACCGTCCTTTCCTTAAGTGCTGCATTATTTGTACATCTCACTGCCGACGCGCCTACTAAAGGTTACCCGGCGAGAAACATACAAGGCATTATCATGTGGGGCGCCGGTGGCGCCACTGATACCATGAGTAGAGCGGTCACGCCCTATGTTGAACCGCTGCTTAAGAAAGAAATTATTTTGATTAACCGTTCTGGCGGTGCCGGTGCGATATCAACAAAGTACGTGCACAATAAAAAATCCGATGGCTACACCCTGTTGTATGGTGCCGAAAATCCGCAGTTGCATGGGGTGCTTGGGCTTTCAGATATTGACTACCGCGAGTTTTACGCCGTCAATGTCCTTGCTCGCGGTATCTCTGTCATTGTGTCACACCCCGATCGGCCATGGCGAAACCTGAAAGACCTTATGGAAGATGTGAAAGCGCGACCGTCGGAAATTAAAATGGGATCGACGGGGCCAGGTGGGCTGCCTTACGTGGTTGGTGCGATGCTGGGTAGCCAAGGCGAGTTCGAGGTGACACCGGTGCCTTTCGACGGTGATGGTCCAGCCATTACAGCGTTGTTAGGAGGGCACGTGGATTTCTTGCCTTCAGGTTTTACGGCAACGGCAGAACATATCAGATCTGGGCGATTGATTGCCCTTGCCGTAGTGAACGATGAGGAAATAGCGTTGCTTCCCGGAGTGCCCCCGATCACGCAGGACTATCCTGCTTTTGGCAAATTTTTGCCTTGGGGGCCCTTCTACGGCGTATTTGTCAATAAAGATACTCCGGAGACAGTCAAGCAAAGGCTCACGGACGCGTTTTATACAGGCGCTTCTGATCCGAAGTTCCAAAAATTTGTCGACGATTTTGGGGCAATTCCAATGAACGTTTCAGGCGAAGAGGCTGACAAGTTTCTGGATAAGTGGCAATCCGTGACGACTTGGCTACTCCATGATGCGGGCGCGACAAAAAGCGCTCCTGAGCAGTTCGGGATACCCAGACCATAAATACGTGAATCAGAAAAGAATGCTAACAATTGAGAAGTGCTGATATGAATACGACGAGGCCATTGGAGAACGCTAAGCGGCAGAGGAAGCCAGGAGAATTAGTTTTCACCGGTTTGCTTTTCATCGGCAGTCTAGCGATCACCTATTTTGCATTTAGTATTTCCGGCTTGTCGTCGACAAGCGCCCCGGGCAGCATCCCCATGTTGGCAGCTGTGTTTTTACTCATATCGTCGCTCATCACGCTAGTTAAAACCGCTAAACAACCAAAGGGTACCGAAGTTGGTAGCTTCGTAACCGCTATAACGCCCCGGGTAGTTTTGTTTTTCGCATTCATCACCTTAGCTTACATATCAATCATCAATCAATTTGGGTTCCTCGCTTCATCACTCGCGTTTCTATTCTTTAGTATTCTTGTTCTTTATCGTCAAGGCTTCTTATTGTCGATCCTAATTAGTATTAATGTGCTCGCAATTATTTATGTTGTTTTTCGCGTGATATTCAAAGTGATACTACCTGAGGCAAGCATATGGCAGTAATCATTGACGATAGCAAAACGTTGCAGACAATCCTTCAGGGAGCCTTGAAAAATGGCTAATGCATTCGACTACTTTTCGATCGGTTGGGCAGACCCTTATCTTTTTTTCCTGACGGCGCTGGGCACGTTCGCTGGAATTTACGTCGGAGCCATTCCTGGACTGTCGGTCACCATGGCAGTGTCTATCCTAATCTCTTTCACCTTCTCATGGGACGTTAACGAAGCTCTCGCACTGATGGCTGGCATTTTTATGGGCGGTGTTTACGGTGGATCCCGTACGGCAATTCTACTGAACATTCCCGGCGCGCCCAGCGCGATGGTGACTGCATTGGATGGCTATCCACTGGCAAAGAAGGGTGAGGCCGGTCAAGCAATTGGCCTATCCACGGTTATGTCGTTTGTTGGTGGCCTGGTAGGCATTATAGTGCTGGCAGTGGCGGCGCCTGTTATTTCTGAGTTTACGTTAATGTTTGCGCCCAGAGACTACTTTTTGCTGGCAGTGCTTGGGCTACTGTTAGTGGGCGCGCTGTCTGGTGAGTCGCTGGCAAAAGGTATCTTCTGTGCCGCCCTGGGCGTCAGCCTGGGGATGATCGGACTGGATCCACTAACTGCAGAAGAACGATTCACCTTTGGTAGTCTCGAGCTCACGGGTGGGATCCCCTACATCGCTGCCATGATTGGATTTTTTGGTATCGCTGAAGTGTTCATCCAATTGCACCAGATTGGCATTCAGCCCATAAGGCAAAACCTCGACAAAATATTGCCGTCGTGGACTCTTGTAAAGAAATATCTGCCGTTATCACTACAAACCTCTGGAATCGGCGTTATCATCGGCGCCTTGCCTGGCACGGGCGGCGATATAGCTGCCATGCTCGCCTACGATCATGCTAAGCGAGTGACGCCAGAACCGGCCACGCCATTTGGCGAAGGTGCCTATGAAGGCCTTATTGCCGCAGAGTCATCAAACAATGCTGCTGTGGGTGGTGCTTATATACCGATGCTGACCCTAGGTATGCCGGGCGATGCGGTCACGGCGGTTATCATTGGTGCATTATTTATTCATGGGATTCAGCCGGGGCCCCTGATGTTGACGGAAACCCCGCATCTGTTCTGGTATACCGTAGGTAACTTGACGCTCGCGAATTTATGCATTTTGGTATTTGGCTTAACGGGCATCAGGCTGTTTAGCAAGATCGTCCAGTGTCCGAAAGGTATTTTGTTGCCTGTGATCATCGTTTTATCCGTCGTCGGTACCTATGCGATTCAAAATAGTGTTACCGATGTCTATTGGATGTTTGGTTGCGGAATACTCGGCTATTTCCTTAAGACCTACGGTTATCAAGTGGCACCAATTATCCTGGGTATTATCCTTGGACCACTGATGGATGTATCTTATCGTCGCGCTGTCATTTCAGTTCAGGACGATCTGGGCGACTTTTTCTGGGCGCTGGTTAGCAATCCAATTAGCCTCGTACTCGTTGTCGGCATCGCTGCGGTTTTGATCAATAATTTGCGCAAAAGTCGCTAAGGCGAAGCCAGCTCAAAGAGGGCTGTGCGAATAAGTGAGTGCTGCTGAGTTAAGGGTGAATATGCCGAACACACTGTGCCGGTGCTGGCCAATTAGTGCATGCCGGACTCGTAACGGCATGGCGGGCAGCTTTTGGATTGGCTAACGTCTAATGAGATTGAGTGGCGTCAGAACTTTCGCTTGTGGATGAGCTCAGGGTTGGCAATGAATAGGGCGCGAAGAGCACTTTTGAAATCGTTGGCGAAGTCTGTTCCAGCGTATAACCTGTCAACTTTGCGCGCTGTAGGAACATGGCTTAGCTGAATAGAGCGCCAGGCTTCGAACCTGGGTGCCGGGAATTCGATTTTCTCTGGCGGTACGTCCGAGACACGTCGTCCGGGATTTGTTGGAATAAATGTAAATTTTACCCCGACCCCATTTATCCTGGGTTTGCCTGGGCGCTACAGGTGAAGATAATGCACGCATGCCGAGTACGCGCAGCTACTATCCACGTATTGTATTCGCGTCGTAGGCGGCGTAATGTCGAAATAAGGCTGCTGGAGTGACCGGTAAGTCGAGAGAACTTAAATTCGACATTACGGTTAACGACGGGTGAACGCTAGGTAAGAAGACCAATTAAGGAATTGTGGCATATGCATGGTTTAGCACTCACGTACACGGCGCTGTCTGTCTACTCACTGGCCGCGCAGCAGAATGCTTACAGGTTATTCGCTAATACTCGTATATCCTATACAGAAGACATAGAAGATGTAGCAGACAGGCAGCTATATCGAGATCTTACCGTTCGATTGGACTGCGAAGGTGGAATAATGCAGCCGGAGATATGGGAGCTTGCCCAAATTGGTCCTGGGCAACACGTCAAACTCCAAGATCGATCTCTTCAGTTTTCGCACGATTATCTACTTAATCTTTCTGACGAAACACTTGTGAAATTCACGTTTAGCGTTTTTCGAGCAGATGACCCCACGACACCTTTGTTCACCCGGTCAGAGACGCTTACCATTTTTCCAGCGAACTTCTGGGGCGGTGAAACTCGCCAGCCCGAGCTACTTGCGGCTTTTGTTAAACCCAACGGTGTTTATGTTGAGTCGCTGGTTAAACAGGTGGCTGATGTGTTGGAGTCAAATGGCCACGGTCGCAGCGTCGATGGCTATCAATCTAATACCCGAGAAAAGCCCTATTTTATGGCTGCCGCGCTTTGGAGTGTTCTGGCCAATCAGAAGATCGCGTATGTCTCACCGCCGCCTAGTTTTGCGCATCAGGGCCAGTTGGTTCGTCTAGCATCCGACATTAGCAACAACAAGATGGGCGCTTGTCTGGATCTTTCGCTGCTATTTGCCAGTTGCCTCGAGCTTATGGGGCTTAACACCGTCATCACACTAACGCAGACGCATGCATTTGTTGGTGTTTGGCTAGTCGATACCATGTTCCCATTATTGACGAATGATGAACCAATGGAGCTCCGCAAGCGGGTTGACTCGAGCGATCTGATTCTGTTTGAAACGACAATGGTGACGAATTCGCGTGTGCCAACATTTTTGCAGGCCTGTACACACGCGCGTTCTTTAGTGGCTGAGGATGCGGAAGAAGAATTTGTTTATGCAATAGATATCATGCAGGCGAGAGCAAGAAAAATAAAGCCGTTAGCGACAATAGAAGACCGGCAGGACGAAGTAGAAGCTGCCGATGACAATGCCGTCATGCTGCCCCCAGCGCCACCGCTGCCGCCAGTTAGAATGAACGAGCGAGTTGTTGAGGAGTCGCCGGAAACTCGAATCGATACCTGGCAGCGTAAATTACTCGATCTCACGAAGCGTAATCCCTTGCTCTCGTTTAAAGACAGAGCAGCCGGAGTTCGGATCTTCTGTCCTGACATTGCGCAGTTGGAAGACAACCTTGCTGATGGCGTCACCTTTTCTTTTATTTCTTCCGAGGATAGTCCAGAAAATGATCGTGAGCGTAGCGCGGAATCGTTCCAGCTTGCTACCGGCAATGATTTGCACGTTGAGTACGCACGGCAGCAATTAAGTAAGAATGTGATCGTTGCGAATATGGCAACAAAGAAGCTCGAAACCACACTTATAAACTTACTTCGTAAAGCCAAGAACGACCTTGAGGAAGGCGGCTCCAATACTTTGTTTTTAGCAATTGGGATGCTGGCTTGGAAAGATAATCCTGAGGACGACCGTGTCTTCAAGGCGCCGCTTATTTTACTGCCTGTTGAGCTTACTCGTAGGAGCGCACGGGCAGAAGTGAAGTTACGCCAGTTGGTGGACGAGGATCCGCTGTTTAACTTAACACTTATCGAGTTTTTGTACGTTGAGCATGGTATAGACCTGAATTACCTGCGGGAGGATCTTCCTGAGGACGATTCAGGCTTGGATGTTGCTCGTATTTGGCAAGATGTTCGTGAGGCAGTAGCGGAGCAGAAAGGTTTCGAAGTCATAGAGGAATGTGTGATTGCATCGTTTTCGTTCTCTAAGTATCTTATGTGGAAGGATTTGCGCGAGCGCATGTCAGACCTTAAGGAAAACCCCTTTGTTGCCCACCTGGTGAATCATCCGCAGGAAGCTTATGAGCAGTCCGCATCTTTTCTTCCTATAAATGATTTAGATAATAGGATTGACCCGGCGGACATCTTTCTGCCGTTGAACTGCGACAGCTCTCAAATGGTTGCAGTCGATGCAGCGTCGCGACCCCAGGATTTCGTGCTTGAAGGTCCTCCGGGCACTGGCAAGTCAGAAACTATCGCGAACATGATAGCCAACAACATTGCAAAGGGCCGAAAGGTACTGTTTGTGGCAGAGAAGATTGCCGCATTACAAGTGGTCTATCGCAGGCTCGAAAAAACAGGTCTCGATCACTTGGCGCTTGAACTCCATTCCAACAAAGCCAACAAAAAGGCCGTGCTGGAGCAATTACGGCGTGCGAGCGTGTTGCGGGAAAGTAAAACAACTGATGAATGGATTAACAGAGCGCGTTTTTTGCGTGAACAAAGGCTCACGCTTAATCTGTTTGTTAAAGCGCTACATGAGCCTTCAGCCTTTGGAATTTCACCACGTGATGCGATCGCACGAGTAGCAGGAACCGCCAATAACCAGAAAGTACAATTTCGCTGGGGATTTAACCTTAGTGATTGTCCCGTTGTGGACGAGGCGGGACTAGCAGAAATTCTTGTTGCTGCAAAAAAAGCAGGTATTGCTCACGACGATATCCTAGATCTGGATGTGAGCCTATTGAGCGCGGTGCGGGCTACGGTTTGGTCCTATTCGTGGCAAGCGGGTCTCATCGAGCATGCGCGGCAGTTCATGACGATGGCGGATCAAATGATCACTAGCAGTCATAAGTTTGCCGCACAATTTAATATCGCCATTGAGTCCCCTACGATCAATCAGATTATGCAGTTGAAGGCGCTGTCGGAACTCGTCGACATTGCGCAGAAGCAGTCTATAGCGTACGCCTTAGGGCTGGATGTTCTCGAGCGACTAGATCGACTCGGTCAGTTGGCTGCGGCGAAAACTCAACTGGATGAGAAGCTCACTGCGATAGCGCACGGTTCTACTGCGCCACGTCTCGTAGACACACCGGTTGAAGAATGGATCACACTTTACGAGGAAGCACAGCAAAGCTGGTGGAGGAAGTTATTGATAAAAGGCAGGTTGAATAAGCTTGCCCGATTGGCCGGCTATGATAAGTTCAGCGATCTCGGCATACTCTATGAGCTCAAGGAATCGAAGCGTCTGGTAGTAGAGATTGAGCGTTTATCTGAGGAATTTATTGAGCATAAGATTTGGGTCGGGTGGCATAGTAAACCTGAAGATCTACAAATTAGACAAAACGAGGGTCGGCAAATCCATGGGCTTATAAAGAGCATAGTCAGCCTTTCTAATGAGCCTGCAGAGGTGCTGTCCACAGTTAAAAGTCAGCTGATTGACGGGCGTGAATTCCTTGATGTGTCCAAGCTGGTAGCTGAAAAGTACGCGTTTGATACGAGTGAACGGCTTCTGACTCAAGCTGTCGAAGATTTAACGAACTCTAGGTTAGAACTCGATGTAGAGACGCCGCTGAAGGAGCATGCAGAGCGCCTAGAATGGCTAATTAACAATGAGTTTAAATTGAAGCCCTGGGTTGAATGGGTGGCAGCCAAAGAACTATGCGAAGGGCTTAATATTGAGTCTTTGGCAGAGGCACTTGAGTCGGGGAATGTTCTCAAGGAGGAGGCTGAGGACCAAGTTTATACTGCGTTCTGCGCTTGGTTAGCACCCCGTCTGATAGATTCACGGGAAGAGCTACGTGGTTTCAAGGCCAGTGAACACAATAGTTTAATAAATGATTTCCGTCTCTTAGACGAAAAAGTGGCTAAAACTACGGGAGAGTATATCGCTGCGGTCGCGGCGCAAAATACGCCGGATATCAAGAGCAAGGAGCACGCTAGTAATTTTGGCACTCTATCTAGAGAGCTCCAGAAGAAAACCCGTCACAAGCCGATTCGAGTACTTTTCGAGGATGTCGGTGAGTGCCTCTTGGATTTAACCCCCTGTATGATGATGTCGCCATTATCAGTTGCACAATTCCTGCCCTCTGATTTTAACGCTTTCGATGTTGTGATCTTCGATGAAGCCTCACAAATGACCACGTGGGACTCGGTAGGTGCTATAGCTCGCGGTAAGAACGTTATTGTGGTGGGGGACCCGAAGCAGATGCCGCCGACAAACTTCTTTAACGCGACAGTAGATCCCGATGTTGCAGATGAAGAGGATCTTGAATCTATTCTTGACCAGGCGCTTGCGGCAGGGCTTCCACACATTCGCTTGATGGGGCACTACCGATCGCGCCACGAATCGCTGATTGCGTTCTCAAACTCGAAGTACTACGAGAATGCGCTGGTTACATACCCTGCATCGGACACAAAAGCGTCAGCGGTAGTCTTGAGACGCGTTGCTGGCATTTATGCGAAAGGGAAGGGTAGAAATAATCCTATTGAGGCGCAAGCAGTTGTTGCAGAAGTAGTGCGTCGATTAACGCACCCAGAACTTAGTAAGCTCACACTAGGCATTGTCACGTTGAATACCGAGCAGCAGCGTACGATTGAAGATTTACTAGACGATGCGCGTAGGAGTTATCCCAAAATAGAGGCATATTTCCAGTCTACAGATGATTATGACGGCGTATTTGTAAAAAATCTTGAGTCAGTACAGGGCGACGAGCGAGATGTGATCATGTTCAGTGTCGGTTATGGTCCGACTGAGCTCGGTGCCAAAACAATGTCAATGAATTTTGGTCCTTTGAACAAGGCCGGTGGTGAGCGGCGCCTGAATGTGGCGATAACAAGGGCGACGACTGAATTACTGATTTTTACGAGCTTTGATTCGCACATGGTTGATCTGTCACGTAGTAGCTCCTTGGCTGTGGAACACTTAAAGCACTATATAGAATTCGCTGAAAGAGGGCCGATAGCGTTGGCTGAGCAGAGTACCGCAGCTGATGGCGTAGACCCATTTAACAGTGATCTTGAACAGGCTGTCGCCGTTGCTCTCGGCGATCTGGGTTGGCGAGTACAAACGCAAGTAGGCGTAAGCAAGTTTCGAGTCGATTTGGGTGTAGTGCACCCAGACATGCCGGAACTCTACCTAGCTGGCATTGAGTGTGACGGGGCGACTTATCATAGTTCACCTAACGCTCGTGATCGCGATCGGACCCGGCATAGCGTATTGGAAAATCTAGGTTGGCGCTTAGTCAGGCTTTGGTCGACAGATTATTTTCAGGATTCGAGCGCCGCCATTGCTAAAATTCATACTCGGCTGAACGAAATTTTAGTTGAGGATCGTGAGCGCAGATCACAAGAAGCTGAAGGCATCGAAAACCAAGAAGACCTGGAAGATCTAGAAGATCTAGATAGCGCTTTGGATAGTAGTCTTGATACCCCATTAGTGGCGAAGGAGCGCCACGTATCGACCAATGCAATAGGTGCCGAGGAAGTGATGGTTGGTGAAGATAGTCTTTTCCCGTCAAGCGATTATTTTTTAGCCAGCCATGAACCCATCTTGGCCTCAATTGCGAAGGAGATCCTGGCGGAGCGTCCTTGTATCACACAAAAAACCCTAGCTGTAGAAATTGCCGAGCGTCATGGATTGTCTCGAACCAGTGAAAAACAACAGCAGCATCTCAAAAATATTGTAGAACCCTGGGCTGGAGTCTGGCGAGATGGTATTCATCAGCCTGTTTACTGGCTTAGTCCAGAAGACGTGCAAGGAGTTGTTGCATGGCGGGGAGTCTCTCCATGGGACTATCGGCGTGAGTGGAAAGAAATAGCCTATCCAGAAATATTAGGATTGGCGAAAGAGGCTGTCGAGAGAAAGCCGGGTAACCCTGTAGAGTATATCTGTGATCAGCTTGAAATAAGACAAAGGCACCCAGCGACTATTGAAATATTCGAGACCTGGGTTGAAGCATACAAGACTTTATGATTTTGAGCGCGTTTTTATGTGCCCATTACAACCTTAAGAAGCAATAGAGCAGAGGTTATCCTACTTTCGTTAGCCCATTGCTCCAGTGGAGCCCGTAGTTCGCGCGTTGAAGATAACATACCCATTTTTGCTTAACATAACTGACATAAATGGGGTCGGAATAAATGGGGTCGGGGTAAAATTTAGAATAGGAATAAATGGGGTCGGGGTAAAATTTAGAATAAATGGGGTCGGGGTAAAATTTACATTTGCTTCATGCTTTTTAATGTTCATGGCATAAACGCGCGTAAGCGGCGGTCATAAGATAGGCTTGCGCTGCGTCAGGAACGCGATGAGGTTGGCGTGGATGGATAAATGTAAATTTTACCCCGACCCCAAACATCTTTATAACAGATGCTTACAGGGCTGGTTATTCTGAGGCGCTAGTTGCAGATATTGTAGGTCATGCTAACAAGACGATTACGCAGCATTATCATCGCGGATTCGAGGTGGGTAAGCTCGGGGACGTGGTTAAGCTCGGGGAGGTGGTAAGCTCGAATCAGTTCGCTATAAAGGCCTCGAGGTTTGTTGGAGGTGATATTTAGGTAGGTCAGGCTGAGCCTGTATAGACGTTTACGGTCCTTTAAATAAGCGCCTTGCGGACATGCTGAATCAATCTGAGTCGATTGACGATGACGGCCCGCTATCACCGGTGATGCTGTCGCTTTCACCCGAAGCAAAAAGGGCCTGGGTAGAGTGCCACGCTGCTATTGAGAGTCAGCTTGCCAGGGGTTCTACACCAGCAAGTTCGACTCGGTCTCTGACGGAGACGCAGGGCTCAAACTCAATTGAAAACTGGCTTGAACATGGGGTCCGCTTTACCATAAAGTATTCATGTACTCTTCAACGATAATAATCAGGAGTAGATACATGTTGACTCAATTTAGTTTTAGGGCCGCTATTCTGGCAGCAGCCACAGCAACGCTTCTAATAGGCTGCGGTGACACTACAGAAAACACTCAAACCAAGAGCGCCGATACAGAGATAGATTTAGCGGCCGCTGAAGACCGCTGGCGTCAGCCATTGTTCAGTGGTTTAGGAGGCGTCGACTTTCCAATAACAACCTC
>ENA-OWPI01000409-OWPI01000409.1-marine-metagenome-genome-assembly--contig:-NODE-409-length-60063-cov-11.151069_pt1 | contig 60063 bp, 32 predicted proteins | sample MGYA00238138_ERZ651775 | MGnify/ENA primary metagenome ERZ651775 (study PRJEB26906, sample SAMN06265043) | marine metagenome | isolation source: Helgoland LTER site | place: Germany:Helgoland, sampling...
ACGCCGGCGTGCGACCAACACCCTCGACCCGCGAATTTCAGCTCCGCACGCTATGTTTGGCGAAAAGAAAGCGAGACGAGGACGAAGCGTGGCGCAAAGGCGAGCTCGATTGCAATCATAAATCGATCGGGAACACGGTGATGAGCGATCACGATATGTTTGGGATCGGAAAAGCGGCGATCCTTCGCGTGTTTGCGGCGCAAAGTTTGGTAGATTTAGCAAACGCCTCGTTCAAATTGTACGCGTTCAACGCCGCGCGCTGGTTGCAACGCGTGACAGACATCCTCGCCATGAAATACACCGCTGTCGAAGTCATGGATCCAGAGCAACGCGATCCTCCAGGTATGTCCTCTGGAGAACGACAAGTTCCCGTCTTACACGTGCAGTTGATGGATTACAAAGGAAGCGGGCTAAAAGCGGCGTCATCCGGCCAATCGTTGGATCGTTTGCAACGCGCGAGTTCGGTTCGCCACGGAAGAGCGGAGATGTGCCCGCACTTTGCCTTGGCGCTCGAGACACAGATCCAGTTTGGCATGGGTAAGCGCGAGCTGGATTTCGAGGCACGCCAGGAAATAGTGAGGGAGGACGGAAGCAAAGGAGGGTTGGGGGTGACGTGGAGGACCGAGCAAGTCGTCCACGGCGGGAAATTCGCCGAAGACCCCGCGACTGGAAAGCCTGTATTTCCTCCTCGAACGGACTTGAAAAAAAGCCCGAGGCCCTTGTTCGGGGAGTTGTTCGACGAATGCCAGGTGACGCAGGCGAAAATGAACTACGCCCGCGCGTCGGTGCTCACGAGTGCGATGGAAAAAGGGAGCGATTTAGTCTACCACCTCATTTTGCTCGGAAACTGGGCAACCGGCGGCGACCACGACAAACACAACACCGGCGCCAGCGTGGCGAACCAATCGTACAATTTCGGCGGCATACCACTTCGTGCGCTCGCCGCGGTGGCTGGATTCAGGTCGGTGAACGGAAGCGTGGCGTACGTACTCTACGGTTCGCGCGACACGATTGTCGTCCCCCCGGTGTTGAAAGACGCGTACGCCGGCGGATTGAAGAAGCGCGTTGAAACCTTCCTCGACAAATGCAGCAGAACGAACGAGTGGCCGCAAGGCGTGAACGATGCGCCAGCACTCGAAGCTTTCGTCAAAGTGCTCGATTACCTCGCCGATGTTTTCTGGCAAGACGCCGCGCATTTGTGCGCGTTGCATGGCGGAAACCACACGAACAGCGCGTTTTGGAAACAAGATGTCTTCACGTCCTCGACGACGAGAGACGCTTGGTCGAAGTTGGTCGCAGAGGCCAAGTCGAAGGTGGCCGATCCATTCAGCGTCGCCCCGGAGGAGATGGCACGCGCACCGAGCAACGAGGTACACGCGTGCAATGTTATGTGCGCGGCGATGCGCAGCGAGCTGAACGAAACAATGAAACGTCGCATGGGCGCCGTTCAGGACGAGCTCTCGCAATTACAACCGCTGCAAAGGATCGCGAAGGCGGTCGCGAAGGAGTTCAAAAACGACAGCACCATCAACGACGCGCCACACGACGCGAACCCAGCGTCGATGGCTGCGCAGATAGCAGCGCAGGTCGCGCCGTCGGCGACGACGGCGGCGACGACGACGACGACGACGGCAAACAAAACGTTGCCCCAAATCGAACGCGTGACGACGGCGACAGACGTACATTCGTTCATCGTAATGTAATGTAAGTAAGTGTGGTAATATTTCAATGGTAGCGTTACAGCGTGTTTTTCTGTCCCTTTTTGTCTCTCTCTTTTTCTTTATTCTAGTTATTTATGTTTGCATGTATCGTATCGTATACTCGTACTAAGTAGATCTTTCGACCTACTTTACTTTTCGTCTACGCGTTGTAAACGTTTTCCAACTTTGAAAAACTCTTTTTCTTTGCACTCCAGACAGAAGTACATTTCTTCGTTCTCTTTCATCGCCGTGGATACAACGGGGGTGAACATGCGCTCCAATTTGCGGCGAAATTGCTCCTCAGTTCTTGTAATACCAGCCAATTCACATCGCAGTATCAGTTCGTTCTTCATGTCGGATAAAGTGAACCATTTGGGTGATACGTGACAGTCGCATCCGGAATTCGCGCAACTGCTATGGTTCATCGACTGGTGCGCTTGCATCATCCGAAGTATGCGTTCTTTTTCCACCCGCTTCCTTAACTTCCCGTAAACGTTAATAGGAACGTCCCTCTTGAGCGCCTTCGAATTCACCACGTGTTCGTTCTCTTTCCAGTACTTACGCAATTCTTTGTCGTACTCGTTAAAAAGAACGTCCCTCCACCCGAGCGCCTTCGATTTCACATTGTGTCCGATCTCTTCGTAGTGTTTGTTTATTTTTTTCTTGTATTCGTTAATAGGAACGTCCCCCCCGAGCACCCTCGAGAACATCACGTGATTCGTCTCTTTCTTGTGCTTAAGCTTTTCTCTCTCTCTTTCTCGCCTTTCGGACTGGGTCAAGATTCGTTGCTTCCCCTCGTATTTTTTCCCGTCATGCGCATCGAACTCTCCGTTCATCCACGCCTTACGCTCCCTCCCATGACACCGTCCGCAAAGCTTTGAACCTTCAACCCTTTTTGAATTCAGAATTCGTTGTCCAAGGTTCAAACTGTCGCCGCAATCATTGCACGACTCGAACGACTCGTACGGATCTGGCTTGGCGTTCATAAACGCGTGCCCGACGCATGGTGGGGACGCGTTTGATTCAGCAAACCCGTCGTTTCGTTCCTTTTTCTTAATTAAGTTAGTCATGTCTCTCTCTCCCGTTCCTCCTCCGCGAACTTCCCGTCCAAACGCACAACACGTAGAGATTGATCGGAATCGTTACTATAAGAAAATGTGGAGGAAAAGGTTGCCTTCGTTGGCTAAACTGTGTACCCTAAACCCTAAATTGAAAACAGGGTTGTACACCCTAAATGTAGGGTTTGTGACACCCTAAAAAAATTCCGGATTTGTGTTGTTCCTAACTTTCAAACTTTGGCGAAGAAGTGTGTATTACCATATGTGTCTGTACCAGTATGTATGTTTCTTTTAAAAGTAGTATCAAAAAACCAAGCTCTCCTCGGTGGGGACAAGTCAAACACTCCTACTATTCTCGCACATCAAACAAAGAAAGAGTCCTGAGAGTCATTCCCAACGCTCTCGTCGACGAGATTCTCGAAAAGAATCTCGTCGAGAATTTGCTCTTGCTCTTGCTCCTGCGCCACCCGATCCTCTTCGGCTGTCAACTCCTCATCCGATGGCGCGATTACCAGATTAACGTTGAAAGTATTCACGCTCGGATGTAAAGACGGTTCCTGCCACGGAGCAAGCGATCCAAATGCAACGTGAAATGGATTGGAATGTTTTGGCCACGGTGGCCAGCCCAATAACCTAAGAATGACGTTCGCGATATCGAGCGCTCGGGTGGACAACAAAGATCTAGACCTCTGTCCCCTTAAGATTGCGGATGGTTGGCAGACGGCAACAAACCAGTAAAATACCTTCTTGTTTTTCCCATCTTTACCTTCGATATTGCGAACGACAACGTAAATCCCTTCCTTCTCGTGCGCTTCGTGCAAATCTCCTTTTGGCGTTCGAGTCGCGAGTTTGTACACCTCGTTGTTCCTGTTATGACACGCTTTTATAAACGGGTCTACGAGTGAGTGGCCGAAAAGGCAGTTCATATCGGTGATGTGCTCGTGCTCCATGTTGAGATAATACTCGAACACTTTCGTCGCCATCTCTTCGTAGTGCGTCGGATGAACGCAGTCTTGCTCTTCACTTTTCCCTTCATTGTCCGCGTACGCCGCCACGTCAACTTGTCGAGTAAGAACCTTATCACCCCAGAGCTGTGCGAATCCATCCCCAATCTTTCGAGTATCGCAGTGTTCTAAATACAACTTGCTGTTCTTTAAAAAACGCACCCCGAAAAGATTTGAGCTGAAACCTTTCAACCAAGCCGGCCAATTTCCGCCACCTCTAAACTGCTCGGACTCGGCAGCGAGCGCATCTGTTTCTCGAGCGTACGTGTGAAAATGCGTCACGTGCGCTTCTTCGCAGAACCCGACCAAGCTACCGAGGAACAAGAGAAAAGAAGTTTTCTCAAACAGCGCGAAAAGAGACTTCACAATACTTGTGATGATTGCGATGCCCGATGCCTTGCAATCTGTCACTGATCGAAAATGTCTCAAGTTGTCCACTGCTGCTTCTTTGTCCAACCCGCCGAGTGTACTTCCTTCATCGAGCAAGGGTCGACCATTCACATCACATTTTTGAAAAGTTAAGTTCGAAGGGTCGAGTTCCCCGTGAGGGAGCGTCTTGTGAGTATCTCCAAAGAAATCATTTCGAAAACCCCAAAAATCAAACTTTCTCCTGTTTTGCAAAAATCTTATTAAAAAAAAAAGAGCTTCAGAAACGCACGAGAATGAAAGTTGAGAATTTGAGACCCTAAACAGAAACCAACTTTGCACGAGAGCTTGACACGTCACCCCCTTCCCGTCCCCTCCACGCGCGCGCGTTGACTGGGGACCGCGCGCGCGAGAGAGGTGCTGAAAACCGCGCGGATGCACCCATACACCTCATAAAACGTTTGCAGGAACTCGGAGCTGGAAAATACGCGCTTTTTACGTATTCTCTCTCTCCGTTTATTTTCTTCGTCGCAAAAAAAGAAAAAACTGGAAAATTGGGGGAAAAGAAAGAGAAAGAGAAAGAGAAAGAGAAAGAGAAAGAGAAAGAGAAAGAGAAAGAGAAAGAGAAACTTTTGTATCTGTATCTAAAAAACGCATTTTTTTTTCATTTCCTCTTCACTTTCTCGCGCGCGCATTTGCGCGCATTTGCGCGCGCATATAATATCACTTTTTTTTTGCGTGCGCGCGCGCACGCGCGCGAGAAAGTCACACGCATTGCTATCATCGATAGACCTCTATCGATGATAGTGGGTGGAAGGGTGGGAGCTCTTTTCTTCATCGTTTGCTTTCTTTCTGTTTTAGAGATACAAATCGAGCGTTTTTGTATCTCTCCTCCCGCATGGCAGATGAATGAATGAAAAGAGCTGGGAAAGAACGGACAAAGGGGGTTCGAGTACGGAGAGTTTTGACTTGCGCGGGCGAGTTTCTCTCCTTTTTTGTGTTCTTTTCTTTGTCGTCGTGTTATTGCATATCTTCTCTCTTCTTCATCGAAGAAGAAGTCAACGACGACTTTACATGGAGGAAAGAGCATTTTTTGGGAAAGAATTCCAACCTTTCATTTGAAACGGATTTTAGTACCGGTGGGGGAGTTTGTATCGATTAAAATCGAGAGTTCTCTCCTTTTTTTTTGGATTGCAGAAACAACACAACGTCTCTCGAGCATCCATTTGCGATGCTCAGCCTATCATGACACTCGGCTCTCATGAGATCGATCGAAGAAACTTTGATAGGTGAAGTACGTTGATTTTTGATTGAAATAAATCATTGAAAATACCATAAAGTGTTTAAGTTCCATATGCGTATTTTTGCGCGGCGCTGACTTGTAGCGATCGCGGTGACCGACCTTTGAAAAAAGGGGAGTTGTCCGAAGCATGCTCATGTAACGACTATTGAAATATTTTCGGCAGAAATGAATCTGGGAGCCCGTGGTGGTCTTCTATCCAGAGAAGTCTCGTGCGATGAGATTTGGGAACGGAGGAGATGGAGAGGACGTAAAGCTTGTGCGACGGTGTGTTTCTGTTTAAACATCACAGGAAATATTTAGGATGGGGAGTTATAGTTGAGTTGTAATACTAGTTAAGTTTTGCATCTTTGCTCTGTCTTTTGCTTTTTTTCTTTCGTTCGTTTCACACAAGAGAGACTTGCGTTTTAAGGAGAAAAGTCATCCCACACATCGTCATTATATAAAGCACGATTAGTAGCACACCGCGCGCAGACGCAGAACGCAAAAGCGCACGACATCAGAAAAGAGAGGCGCTTTTTTTTAAGCTTCGCTTCTTTGTCTTCTTCGTTTTAAAAGTTCCCTCGTTCTTTACGGAGTCAGAGAGAGTCAGAGAAAAGTCATCGCACATCCAGTGAAATTCGAAAGTCAACGCCGCACTTCTTCGTGACATCAAGATGCAAGTGTTACAAGTCAACGCACGCCGCGAGACCGGGAGAAAAGCCCAAATGCAAAACATATCCGCGGCGAAAGCGGTGTCTGATGTCGTTCGAACGACGTTAGGCCCACGGTCGATGTTGAAGATGATTCTGGACGCCTCTGGAGGCATCGTGATTACGAACGACGGGAACGCGATTTTGAGGGAAATCGACGTGACGCACCCGGCGGCGAAATCGATGATCGAGCTCGCGAGAAGCCAAGACGAGGAAGTTGGAGACGGGACGACGAGCGTGATTATCTTAGCCGGGGAGATTTTACATCTTTCCATTCCGTTTTTGGAGAAAGACGTGCACCCGACGGTTATCGCGAGAGCGTTTTCAAAGGCGTTGGAGAAAGCGGTGGAGATTATCGACGCGAAAATTGCGTTTCCGTTGGACGTGGAGAACAGAGAAGAGTTGTTGAAGATTGTGAGGTCGAGCGTGGGGACGAAGTTTACCGCGAGGTTAGGGGATTTGGTGCCGAATTTGGCCTTGGACGCGGTGCAAACGGTGAAGACCGTAGGCCCGGACGGCAAGTCGGCGGAGATTGATATTAAAAAGTTCGCGAAAGTGGAAAAGATTCCCGGTGGGGCAATCGAAGATTCCACCGTTTTGAAAGGTGTCATGATGAATAAAGACGTGTGTTTACCGGGTAGGATGTTAAGGAAGATTGAGAAACCGAGAATTTTGTTGCTCGATTGCACTTTAGAATATAAGAAAGGCGAAAACCAAACGAACGTGGAGATTACGAAGGAGGAAGATTGGGAAGTGCTTTTGAAAATGGAAGAAGATTGGATCAAACAGCAGTGCGATATCATTTGTTCGTTTAAACCGGACGTGGTGATTACCGAGAAAGGCGTCTCGGATTTGTGCTGCCATTACTTGGCCAAGGCAAACGTGACTGCGATTCGACGCGTGAGAAAAACGGATAACAATCGCATCGCCCGAGCGACGGGCGCGACCATCATCCACAGACTGGAAGAGTTGCAAGAATCCGATATCGGTACCGGTGCCGGGTTATTCAACGTCGAGAAAATTGGCGACGAATACTTCACGTTCATCGTCGATTGCGATGAACCGAAAGCATGCACGATTGTCTTGAGAGGCGCCTCGAAAGACGTCTTGAACGAAGTGGAGCGTAACTTAATCGACGCCATGGGTGTCGCCCGAAACATCTTAAAAGACCCTCGCTTACTCCCAGGCGGTGGTGCGGTCGAAATGGCCATCTCTAGAGAACTCTCCAAGTTTGCAGATACTGTCCAAGGGGCGGAACAACTCCCTTTTCGCGCCATCGGCACGGCGTTGGAGGTGATCCCGCGAACGTTGGCGCAAAACTGCGGCGCGAACGTCATCCGAACCTTAACCAAACTGCGCGCGAAACACGCGGAATCTCCAGACGGAGAAAACTCCACGTTTGGTATCGACGGTGAAAAAGGAACCATCGTCGATATGAAAGCCTTGGGCGTTTGGGAACCGTACGAAGTCAAGGCGCAATCGTTGAAAACCGCCGTGGAAAGCGCGTGCATGTTGTTGAGAATCGACGACGTCGTCAGCGGGTTGAGGAAGAAAAACCGAGACGGGAACCCCGGGGAGGTTGAGAATATGAGTCCAGAAGAGGACGACTAATAGAGTGATCGAAGAATTCGATCGAGGAAGAGGAGAGGGAAATGAAGAGAGAGAGAGAGAGAGAGAGTAAATAAGCTTTTAAGTAGTAGAGTAATAATGAATAAAACTGTAGGACGAAGCAAATTAAAAAAAAAGAAAAAAATTGTTCGAAAGAGCTGCTCTATTTCTGCACACCAAAGTACGCTTTTCGAATACCTGAGAACAACAACGACAACAACTTGAACGCGTCAAAGGCAGATTTTCGTTTCGATCATCTCGAAGCACGCAAAACCTTGCTTCTTCTTTTTCTTTTTCTTTCTCGCAGAGGAGAGAGAGAAATGTCCTCCTCCTCTTTAAAAGATGATGAGGACTTTGAAAATTCAAAATCGATTGGAAAAATGGGAAAGTGGCAACGCTTTTGGTCGTCGTCGGCGTCGCTCTCCTCCTCCTCGAAAGTCATTTTCAACCCGCATTTAATGTGCCGCGATTCTCTGAACGAAGTTCTGGAGAAAACAAAACACCTGCGCGCGTTGATGCGTTTGTGTTTGCACGAAGACAAAGAAGAGAAAAAGTCAACACCAAATTCGAAGAAAACGAAATTGCGCTCGCGGATGCTCTTGTTCGCGCTCTTGGAACTTTCGACGCAAAAAGCGAGCACGGAGACGTTCAAGAAATCGAGCCAAGCGTGGACGTCGATCGCAGTTGGGAGACACGCGGACGCGATACGACCTATTTTAGAACATTTTTTATATTTTGGTCTTTTGTCGAGACCGCTGGCGACTTCGGCCGGGTACGTGAAAGTCGACGTGGAGCGAAGGTTGGTGGAGCGCGCGACGGAGGCGACGGCGAGGAAGTTGTTCGAACGGAGGAGATTGTTAGATTTAGAGTCTATTTTGGACGACGACGACGACGATTGCGGGAAAGTAAAGAGGAGTAATAATAATAATAATAATAATAATAATAATAATAACGCGGAGAGCGATGTGACGATGATGCTCTTGAGAGTATTGATGGAAGCGGAAGATATCGTGGCGTTTGGGATACCAATGGCGTGCGAACGCGCGTGTTATGCTGGTTTTGGATTGATTGAGTCGATGTTAGCTTTGGCGTACCATGGGAGAGTCTTGAACATGCATTTTGGCAGAGAGAAGTGTTTGATGGCGCTGGCATTCGCGTTTGCCACCGCGAGGGTGAAGAAGAGAAGTGAGAAAATGCGAGGGAAAAGGAGCGAAGGAGGCGGAGGAGGAGAATTCGTCGCGAAGAAGGCGAGGGAAACCGTTGCGGTGGCGTTGAGAGATGCGAGGGCCCTGAGTGCACCGTACGCGTTAGAAGAAGACGGGTTTGATGATGGATTATCTTTGGTATCCTCTTCCTCCTCCTCTGTCTCCTCGTCTCGGGCGAAACTGAACGCGACGTCCCTGGCGCTCTTCCCAAACGTCAAAAATGCACTCGAGCTCGTCAAGCGGCGCTGCGTGGATACGTATTTCTCTGGATCAAAATCTATCGCGCTCGGTGCTTTCATCAACAATTGGACTATTATTGCGAGCGTCCTATTGACTGCTAAATCTGAGAAACCGTTTGGTATTGGTCAAGCTTGCGTTGCTGCGATTACATCCACCCACAACGCCTTCGTGAAGCTCGAAGAACTATTCTTCTCGAGCGCGGATGGCGAAGGAAGATTTGGATCGGTCGTTTTAGATGCCGCGGAGACACATTGCGCGAACGTATTAAAGCTTCAAGCGGTCGTTGAAGCGCGAGATGTGCACAAATTCACTCACGGCGACATCGTGTATCGGCGAGAGGATGATGGCGAAATCAACTGGGCGCAAAAACCAATCTTGGAGTGTGAAAAGTTGACGTTGTACGAAGACGCGTCGTACGTAAGCGCGAATAGTGTAAAAACAAGAGCAAGACCATTGGTAGAATCCTTAGATTTCGAACTCAACGCTGGAGAGTTGTGTTGCATATCTGGACCACCGGGTTGCGGCAAAACAACTTTGCTGCGAGCGTTTTGTGGATTGCATTCCGCTGGCACTGGTTCCATCGTTTCTCGATTTAATACTGGTATTTGCTCCAACGGGCTGTTTACGGATGACTTTTCGTACGATCGTGAAGGATATCCTAGCACAGAATACGTCGAGATCGATACGGAAAAGGAGAGCAGGGATGGTAGCACTGCCGGTGCAAAGATGATCCGCGATGGAGACGACACCACGTTCTCTCTACTCTTGAAAAGAAGACAAAATATTGCAGTGGTGCCAAAATACCCGAATTTCCCCAGGGATGGCGAAACGCTACTTGGCAACGATGTTTCCGTTAACACTCCAGATGATGAATTGTTTGTCTTTCCAATTCTTGAGCGACTTGGGCTCGGGCGTTTTTGTTCAAGTGAGGCAATCCAAGAATGCCGAGTGACGGGTTGGAACAATGTGCTCACTAGAAGCGAACGCGTCGCGGTTGCGGTGGCCAGAGCGGTGGCCAGAGAAGCGACGTTGGTTATCGTGAGAGACAATTTGAGTCAAATGGAATCGAGCGCGTTGCGAGCTGAAGCGTATGAGTTGCTTCGAGATGCCAACTGCGCGGTGGTCGCGACATCGTCAACACTTTTGGAGGAAAAGAACAAAAAGAATAAGAGCGACGAGGAATTCAATGAGTTTGAATTTGTCGTAAGTTTGTCAGCCGGAGATAAAAAGGAGTGGAAATTGAACGTGGATAAAGGATATCTTTCACACTCGGCAAAAAAGAAAGCGCGTCCTACGGAGGACGGGCGTTTGAATGAGGACGAGAATAGTGCCATTTTGAATTCAGCCGGTCGAGCAAGACGGGCGCCTTTTGATGCACTTCAGCGCAAGTTTGCGAAAAAAGAAACAGAGGAAGATTCAAACATCAAGCGAAAACTCGCGTTGTAAAAAGAGGTATTAATAATTTGTATATTACGAATGTTAATGAAGCACCGCGTATTGTTTTATTCATCACCTTGTTTACAAACTGAACTAGGCAAAACCAAAACCTTGACTTCCTTCGCGTATAGAATAGAGTAATCTTTCTTTTAATTCCTCCTTGGTATCGTAGGCAATCAAGTCCAATTGGTTGAAACATGTGTGCGCTGTGCACAATTGATTCGGGTCGTTTGCCTGCGCTTTGTGTATTTGAAATTTTTGTAAACCACTCATACCGCGCAACTTCTCAAAGCCATCGAGTGGAACTTTAGACGTACCGGTACAAAACATCAGCAAGCGCGCGCGATCTTCAACATTCATCTCGCGCACGATTTCCCAAAACCAGCGAATTTGCGGACTCGTAGCCGTATAACCACCGTGGTATTCCGTATTCACCTTTAAATCGTCCAAGTCAATATCGGGCGTACCGGAAATGAGAAGTTCGAGCTCACTGGCGTTTAAAACACCGATAACATCGCGATCAACTACTTTAGTGAATCCTTCTATGAATGCCTCGAGTTGATCTTTGACTGCGTCCGTCATTCGGAATGCCGTAATCAAGTTGACGTAGTCGAGCTTATTTACATTTGTCACCGAAACGTTTCGCCCGTTTTTAATCAAGTCCACTGTCTTCGTTTCCCCGAAAAAATTCTGCGTGTCGCTGAAGTTCAAATCCAAAACACCCTCGATATCGTTATCAAGCATCCATTTGATATTTTTGTAGTAGTCTGGATCGACGCCTTCCATATCCTCAAACGTCAACGGTTGCCCGAGGAGATGCTTATAAATTGGTCGCGTGAAATACGCGTCGAGTAATACCCCGTCGTACAAAGCTTTACCAATTAATCGACCGACGAAACGGAAATAGCTTAAATGTTCCGGATTAATCGAGGAATGCTTGTTTGGCTCGTAGCACGCTTCGCCGCTCGGAGCGAGTTGGAACAGACCCCAATCGGGATTGAAGATTTCTCGCGCGAGGATTTGATACCATTCTCTCGTTAAACCGCCCGCATCGATCCCTTCTTCACCCGCAAAGACGATTTGCATGCGACCTTTCATTTCTTCGTGCGTTCGCGCCCGCAGTTGATTGTATGAATCCTCTAATAGATGCGATCTGCGAATTTTGAGCTTTGATGTTCCACGGGAGACGTATTTTTCCTTCTCCTTTTTTAGTTTGAGTTGAATGTGTGCCCGTTTAACATCAAAATCCACCAATGCTGGCGTTCGGAGTAAAGTTTTCAAAGACGTCGTCAGTAATTGCGGGTTCCGTCGAAGTAGTGCGTTTATGACGCCACGATGCCTCTCGGCAAACTTCCAAGCTTCGGTGGATAGTCTTGATTTCAGCTCTTCTGCTATGGTGGTATTTTCGAGTAATGCATCTAATCCAAGATTAGAAGTGAACTTGACGCTGGACGCACGAAGTAAACCAGGAGTTGACGCTCGAGAGGGTTGGGACAATTTCATCGGCGTGTTATTTGCGGTTCTATTGACAGCAGCAGCGCTCGTCGCATTCATTGTCTGGTCGGCATTTCCCGGAGATGCCACTTCATCTCGTTCTTGTTGCTTCTCTGCCATCTTTTTAGAGACTTCCTCGAGCTGATCTGGCGCCAGCGCATCGGCAAGGGCAAAATACGCCTCCACTGCTGGAAGCATCGCTGTTATAGCGAGTGGAGCTGGCGGAGGAGCAGCACCAGGCTTGTGTGGCGTGACGAGTGCCTCAACTTTTTGCGCGGCAGTAGAGAGCGCTTTCCACGCCGGTTTCATAGCTTCGGAAAGCTCTAAAAGTGCGTTTTCACCCGGCGCTTCTTCATCCTTTGATTCTTCACCAACTTTCATCGTTGAAGGCTTTTGGGAGGCATCCATGGGGGATGCTCCCGCAAAAGTATCTGGCACTACCCGTCGCCCAGAATTACTCTTATCCGACTTCGCGCCCTGCGCGCGCTGCTTTGTCAGCTGCGCGAGCGCTCGCACGACTCGAAGGATTGAATCGCACCCAGCGTGTAACATATGCGTATCAGTATTACCTGTCGAGCATAAGTTTAATTGCGTCTCCGCAAAGACTCTCGATATCTTTGCTTGTTTGAGTAGCGCAACCGTCAATACACTCGCTTGCTTCTGAGAAGCCGTCGCAAAGTGACGCATCAGTGAATAGACGTGAGAAAGAACGGCATTACCGAAGCGACCTTGGTTGATGAAAGAGAGCGCGTCCAAAAGTTTCGCCAGCGGTTCGAGTTGATGGGGTTTCAATTTGTCAAACGTCAATCTAGCCTGGTTTACGTTCTCATCGAGATGTTTTTCACTGGCACGACCTTTGATCTTCGATATCTTTGTCGCGCGAAAAGATTCGTTCAAGATCAAGAGCTGATTCGCTAGCATAGATCCCGGGTGTTTGAGAGCCACCGGACTACTGAGAGATTCCAAAAGACGTTCAAAGACAGTAATACCCATGGGTGAACCACACACCGTCGTCGCAGAAATCGAAGGTAGCCGACTACTAAACTTCCCCTGGTGTTGTGTGAGCCAGTGCATTGTAGCAAGAGCCCGTCGAGCGCGAGCTTCGCTGTGAACAAATCCATATCGATCCATCTTCACATCTAATTGTCGAAGGACCGACAAGGACGTATCTGATTGGCATAAAACAGGGTCAATCATCGACCATATTTCTGTTATGAATGTATCTCTGCACACAGCAAACGTCGATAAACTCAAAAGCGCGCGTTGGTAGGACTCTTTTTGAAACCTTCTGCATAAGTTTTCGCAGATTAAAAGGCATCGCGCATCTTCTTTGGTCAAATCGGGCATCTCAACTCGATACGGAGTGATTTTCAAGGTCCTGTTTGCAATATCCAAGGCTTCTTTTGACTGTGCCCATTTTTCCTCGTTTTTTTCTTTTAGCAGCTCCTCTTTCTTTTGTTTCTCAGCGCGGTCTAGCGCCACTTTTTTCGACTCAATTGCTCGCTTTCTATTCAGCAACATCGACGATCTCGCAGATTCAAGTATAGATTTTGCCTGAGAGAGCGCATCTTTTTGAATGTCTGGCGGCAAGGCTGCTAAAAACGTCGCATCCACCTCATCAAAATTCCGCGTTTGATGCAACTCTTTCGGAGGCGATTCATTTAAACGTTTCACAATTACGTTATAACGTAAAAGCTCGGTTTTTATATTCTCTGGCAAAGCGTTCAACGATGCTTGATCCGGTGATTCGAGGGAGAGCTTTTCCATCGCTTCCGGTATCCAAGAAGCGTCGTCATTGAAAATGGAGAGATCTACCTCACCGTTTTCAGTATTAGAACGAGCAGTATCATCTTTTTTGAGTGCTTCCTCTTTTTCCATACTGCCGATAGGAGATGATCCGCCGCTTTTCCCCTTCTCCGTCTCTCTCGGTGTTTTGTCCGTGCTTTCCTTTCCCTTTTTTTTATCTCGCTCTACACTTCTCCTCTGTTGTTGTTGTTGCTGTTGTTCGCTCGTGCGCAAGCCTTCATTAGTAAGCGCTCTTAAGACCGTTGAAATCGACGTTGAAACCAAGTTTCTCTCACTTCTAGTCAACGGGGCATTTGGTGCCAGCGCGGTTGATCCGTTTCCTAGAATTGACCTCGCTGAATCCGTCCAGGCATGTCGTCTTGCGCGTAAACCACTCAAATCCCAAGCAGGTTCAGGAGATATCGCCGTTTCTCCAAGAGCGTCTTGATCGACGTCGCCGTTCAGAACAAGATTTCCACAATATATCAACACACCACTCATAGATAAAAGATCGTTTCCGGTGCCATCAAAATCGACGTTAATTCTGCCCATATCTTCTTGGTGCCTTTCACCTCTAGACGCGCCGCCAGCCTCGGGGGACAGTATTTGATTCCTGGTCAGATATGGCTCGCCATTAATATCAACAAAGCCGTAGGGATCAAACGAATCAAGATTATCTGGACTTGAAGAAGCACCTTGAAGCATGGGGTTTCCTGATGATCGAGCAAATCTCGCAAAATCACTGGACAATGTTCGCAAAACATCTCGCATTCTATTCACAACATCTGGAGGTGCGTCCGCGATAGGCGTTGGCATATTTGCCGATCGATGTGCAAATTCATCTGTATTGGAACTGTTGACACGTAAATGCATTTGTTGCCAATACCGCTGACCATCTGGACCCGTCGTTACATTGTGTTCACGAATCATTTGAGCAGACCAGCGAATGTAAGCATCATTCGGCATATCATCTACTCTAGTTCTAACACAAATCGACTGGGCAATAGGCGGAACGCTCGACGTGGCACCATCTGCAGCACATCTCATCTCAATGGCGTATGAGGTAACATTAGGACAATCATCTCTTACTACGAGAGGATGCGCATCAGGAAATGCCCGCCGTGACGGTAGATGTCTTCTCGATATCCCCATTCCTTGTGCATCCTCGCATTCGCAAAGGTATCGTTCGCCGAATCGCGATCTGAGTCTCGCTCGAATATTTCGTCCACCATCCATATTCGCAATGTACGCCGTACCCGTGTCTTCACGACGGGGACCACCAAACGAAGAGGCTTCTCGTTCTCGTCGAGTAAACTCTCCATTCGCAAGACGACGAAGATCTTCAACCGTAAGTTCGAATACGTTCATCTGCTGAATGGGATTTTCCGGAAGCCCGGTCGGTTCCAAATCCGCGTAAGTCTCTAACTCTAACTCTAAACCAACGTCTAAAGAGTTAGTAGGACTCGATCGGTTGTTATTGCCATCCCCTTCTCGCTCTCTTCTTCGCATGACACGGCCAAGACCAGAGTCTAAGGATAATTCGATATCGCTGTGAAATCCGCTGTCATCGTCAGCCAATTCGCTATCATCCTCGTTGCCAACGAATATTTCTTCATCTTCCTCCTCCTCTTCTGCTTCCTCCCCTTCTCTCTCTCTCCTCCCCCTTTCATTAGCTCCGTATTCATGAGCTCGATGGACCACCTCATTTATCGTCATGCGGGGACCTTGAAACTGCTCAGCCAAAAATGGATCAGCAGCTTCCCCGCGAAATGAACCCCCACCTCTTCTGAACGCGCCGCCGGGATTGCGTACAAACACTGCGTCATCAAGAAAAGAAACGCCCACATCACGGTTAGTATCACGCACAGAGCCACCAATACGCGCAATATTTGCGCCACTTTGATCGCGACTCATCACTTCCTCGCCATTTGGACCGATCGCAACGTTCTCCTCATCGATAAAACTGTTCGGATTTTCAAAATCACCTTCTTCATCCTCTTCCGTCTCCTCGTCATCTTCCTCTCCTTCTTCATCTGTATAACCATCTTCAGGATCATCTGCGGAGGTAGCATCATCTCCATCACTTTCGGCTAGTCCGATTGGAACCAAGCTTTCTCCATCTTCTCGGGCATATTCATCGATCATACCGCGCTCTACAAGCCTCTCCATCTCTCTCTCGTCCTCGGGATCGAGTTCATCATCACTGTAGTCGTCTAGGTGATCTTCGCCATCGTCCTCTTCATCTCCTGCATCATCATCGTCGGTGCCGTTTTCACCATCATCAGAGTCATCTCCATCGATGATTAAGTCACTTGAAGCATCGTCAGATTCCGATCCTACTTCGAAACCTGCTTCTCCATCACCGGCATCGTCGTCATCGTCACTTGTCGTCATGTCCTCGTAAATTGCTTCTTCTAGCTCCGCATCTTCCATTGCGCGCATGTCTTCCATCATAGCTTCTTCATCTGCGAGCATAGCATCCTCTTCCTCCTCGTTATAGCTATTCTCATTCTCATCATCTTCGCGCAGCACCGCATCGATCACAGCGATAAGACTTTGTTCGAGGTGACGCTGACCATTCCGCCCCTTATCTTGATCTCCAGATGCGGGGATTTCCTTCGACATTTTTTCGTACACATTCGATAATTTATCTATGACGGTAAGTGTTGCGTCTAGAATACCGAGCTCAGGGCGATTGCCGCCTTGCAGTTCATCAACGCAGTGATTCTCTACAGATTTCAAAAGCAACGGAAGAATTTTGTGGCGGTGCATTGCAGCGAGTGTTTCGCCATTTTGAAAATTGGCAGAAGAGAGTTTATTCGATATGTCCCTTATAGATTCTGATCGCGAAGGCATGCAATGCGCCACAATCGTCGCGAGAATATCCAGAGCAGCGCGAAGATGTCCTTGGTATCGCGCATTACTACTCTGCGACTTGTACGAGCCGGAAACTACAGTAAAATCATTCTGAAGTAATTGAGCAACCATTGAGAAGAATAACTCTCGACAGCCCGGAACGCGAATCGTACACGTCGCTAGAAAATGCGCCGCACGTTCTGCTCCTTGCCAAGCCGGGAAACTATTGTTTTTATAACCGTTTATGCCGGAAGGAATCTGCTCTGGACACGTTGGCGGCTCGTGTATTCCCAGCGCCGTTAATTTCTCATTCCAAGAAGTCGTCTCCTTTGAGATCAATCTGCAAAACGTGTGCGTCAAAACCCCTCCAACAGACGCATCACTTTTATCGAGCTCTACGAGGACCGCACCAGCAGCAGCGTGTACTTCTATGAACTCTGACAGAAGTCTCAAAGCAAATTTAACCTTTGCGATGGCATGGATATCCGTTGATCGGCCGTACGGCTCTTCGTAGCGATCGTGAGTGTGAAACAGTGGGACCAGGTTTGAAGAATTCGGCGTGGTGAGAGTTTCCGGTGCCGGTACCGGGCCATCTGCAAAGGCAAGCTTTAAATCAGCCACAGTGTTTCCCTTGACGACCTTGAGGAGTGTACGGACAAGCTGAACAAACGATTTTGACGGCGGTGGAATTCTATCTCCTTCGTTCGATTCTCGGTCGATTTTTTCTACCTTTGTGTTTTTTGACACGTCCGTCCCCAATTCGTTCACATTTTTCTTCTCTGTTTCAAAACGCGGAAGAATGAGCAATTCACCTTTTTTATTCTCTTTTGGATTTGGCACCGGTACGCAATATGCACACTTTTCTAAAGCAACGAAGAAAGTGTGCACATCTCGAGCCATCACCGGAGACATTAAGGTCAGAAATACGGATGCCGATACCATACCGCCATCGCTTGAATGGAATGCAGCCTCAAGCGATTTTTTTATTTCGCATTCCATGGCGTAGCGCAGCGTGTTTGGGTCCTCTGCGACATGGCGAAATATCGATGCTAGCAAGTTGGTGAACGCAATGAACGAGTGTTGCGGGAGCGATCTCAGCAGCATCAAAACTTCGCATCCCCACAATTTGGGTAGAAGTATATTTGGTGCTTCTTTGCGCTTATTATTACTGAGCCAAGTTGTCACGTTTTCATAGGATTTTGTAAAATGCTCCAACAGTGTCAACGCGGCTTGAATCTGAGGAGCGCATGTACCTGGGTTATTGGCATTAGGCACCTTACTGTAAAACTTGGCCTTGAAGTTTGCAGCTTCGATATCGCAAGTCACGAGTGCTTTTTCTACTTCGACCTTGTCGTGCGTTTCTCCGTCTGGTGTCTTAAAAGGGCCCTTGTGATCGTTTGGAATATCCTTGCCAAGGAGACGCACGTGATCGTAGCTTTCGAGAGTTGAACTCCCAGATATTGCACACCATAGATTATATTTATGAAGCAACGCGCTCTTTTCGTACGTTTTATCCTTTAATCGTACGGGTTGACGAATTTCGTGCAATTTTTTTCTCGTAAGAGGACACCTCGTCGCTTCAATCGCAGCATCGCTATCGACAAAAACCGTGGGAATACAAGGACTGATAGTCGGCGGCGAATACATCTGTTTTTCATAGACATTCGGCGATTGCGCCCACGCATAAAATCGAAGTATGGCATCGAGCGACTCGATGATGCGTTTTTGCTCAGCTTTGGCGACAGAACCAAACGGTCGGCCGCCGATTATACCTATCTCTTTCGCAAACGCGCTAACATTGCCACCAAGAGAGCTAGCATCAGAAAATGGTCCATTTAGTGGAGAGGACATACCACTTTCTGCCGGTAGCCACTGAGCGTACATGTGTAGAACCATTATGGTCGTTTGAACAATCTTCCGAAAGCGACACAAAGGTGATGCGGCAACGATATTGGTTGCTTTTTCGCGACCTGAAAGTGAAACGTGCGAGTGCTCCACAAGTATCTCGATTCTTTTCAAGTAGTCTTCAACTGCCAATCCATTCATCTCTTGGAAAATTTCTCGAAAGTTTGAATCTCGCGAGCAAAGCAGCAACATGGCTTGTTGTTGGATCCCAACAATCGCATCTATCAACACATCATTATACAGTGGTATACCTAACTTACCCAACTCTTTCGCAGGTGACGCTTCAAGGTACTTACTGAGCAATTCGTTCGTGACGTGCGCTTCTGGAAACCCTTTAAATGGTGACTTCATGATAATTTTAGCGACAGACTTGCGACGGATGTCGTTTATTTTCGCTTCGTTTACATCGAGGAGGAAGGCATCGCAAACCACTTCGACAAATTCAAAGAGCAAAGCAGAGTCGTCCTCACATTCTTGTTCATCCTTCGCTGAAACTTCGATGTTCGATTTTACAAGTGCCACACTATGTGTCTTTAGCCAAAGAATTTTCCACAGAGATTCAGTGAGTTCTGGAACTCGCTCTCTCAGACGCTCCTCCAAAGGCTTAGAGAGCGAATCGTCTTCGCCAGATGAAGAGTCTTTCCTCATTTTTGGAGAACCTATCTTTTTCTTTGATTTTGCCACTTTGTCATTTTTACCATCGGATGCATCAGTTGCAGCATTACTCGAGTTTTGATGTTTGTTTGCTTCTTCCTGTATCTCCGGGTGCGCAAGCAAATATTCAGCGATTGTTTCCGCGTTGATTTCTTCGGTGCGACTTCTTTCGCGTAGTCGCATTACCGCCATTTGAGCAGCACGCGCCGAGAAACCCATCTCTACGATGAGCTGCAACGTTTCCGGCGAAATTTCCACATCATTAATAGCTTTATCGCGGAGCAAGGACTGCTCCCTCTGTCTGTCTTCTCCTTCGTCCAAATACTTAGCTATATCGTTGTGTTCGATACATTCACACAATCCTCGTTCGTAGAATCCCGTTCCACCCTGCTGCGTTCCGCGAAAGCATCGCGCGAGTATTCTGAAGATTCTGACGAGCACATCTTTCGCGTAAAGCACCGATGAGAGCTGGGGCTGAATAGCATCAATTTTTCCATCTTCGTTTACATGAAATTCGCGAGATATAGCACGTTCAATTGTAAATGCGACGTGAGCGCACTCTTCGTGCAAAGAAACACCCAAATCTTCAGGCATCTTGCATTTTCCCAATCGCTTAGAGACTTCCTCCGTTGTGTATGCCGCCCGGAAAGAGCGGCCAAGAATATTCCAGCCGTCTTGCATCATGCGATTCTCGAGCTCTTTCACCCAATAATCGCAGTCGTTTGCATTTTCAAAATCAATCTTATGTCTTTTCTGCTTTTTCGATTTGTTCGATTTGTTCTTGGAGCCGTCGCTTTCATCGCCGAGCTCTCCAAGTCTACTAAGCAATAATTCCCAGTCCACTGTTATCGGAATAGATGCCGCTGTATATAATTCACATCTAGTAATCATTGTTGGAAACGCTTGGAGGTTCGATAATTTCTCAAAGAAAGAAATTATGGTAGAGATGCAGATATTTGCGCTATGCAGACACGCATCCACAATCTGCCCGTTCGGCGGCGCCTTTACGATTTCTGTTTCCGTGACAGAAACACGTGTTAATAAAACTCCGAGTTCTATAACTTCAGGTAGAATAGCGCGCGAAATAAGATCAATGATGCCATATTTTCGTGCGAGAACGATTGCCGGGGCAAAGGCTCGACGGCTCTTATCTCGGCGCTCAGTAGAGTATCCGAGAACGGAGGTAACTACGCGTACATATTCTTCAATTTCGCTGAATATGAACAGAGAAGTGCATGGAAAGTTATCACCATCACCCAACTGCAAATTTTGTCTCTTATCGATGTATTGGCGAACATCTCTTTTCACTTTCGCGATTTCTTCGTAGCTCTGAAACATTATGTCTTCTATTTGCAACAAAATTGTTGCCACGGAGGTCCATTGTGTCCTCTCGTATACTTTAGATTTCTCTCTACTTAAACGCACCCAAGAAGGAGTCGCGGGTGCCGGTCGTGCTATGATGACAAATGCACTGACAATGGCTCCTTTAAGCCGCTGGAACGATTCCCGCGTCCATCGAGCCGTTTCGGCGTTCCGAAACGCCGCAATGCTTGTAGAATCGTCGTATTTAACTTCTCCGTCCACTAGAATTAAGTGACCCCTTAAAAAGTCGATGGAAGAGAGTGCGCCACCGTGAGCGCGACAAAGATCGAGAAGCCTTTGATAAAAGGAGCCCAAAGCTACTGGAAACGTTCGGATCATCGTCGAAAAGAAGTTTGTGGCATTCTCCAAACGTTTACAAATGGAATTCATTTCGCGAAAGCGATCAGTTCTGCATTCGCTATCGACTTCCCCCAACTTAGACATTTCACTCAGTCCGGACTCATTGAAGTCTTTATTTCTCGCTTCAAAATCTATCAAAACATAATTCAACGCCGCATCAAAGGCAGAACAGAAATCCTCTGGGACTCTTAATGCCAATTTACGCAGTAAACTCGAAAAGTTATTCCCAGCAACCGATGTTGGAAACATATTTGGCAGATTATTCGAGACAAAAATTTTAGTAAGTACTTCAACTCCGCTCAAATTCGACTCGAATATACTTTGTGAGTTGGAATTTGGTCTGTACGCTAAAAAACGATGGACGAGCTCATTTGTCTGCACGATACCTTCCAAGAGACGCGTCGCATGCAGAATGAGGTCGTGAAGAAATTTTCCACGCGCTACTACTGCTTTATTGCGCTCGTTATGATGATATCTATGTAACGAAGAGTTATTTCCTGACTCCGCATTATTTTTGTCATCTGAGTTTAAATCTGGTAAAGGTGGCAGTATGAGCCATCCGCGCTTGGCCATTTCCTCGGGCTTTTTGCGAATATCGCATTCCGAACACAGCTCAATGACTCTAATCTCCGCATCTTCACCTTTGGCTTCACCTTTGGTATCATCTTTTGGAACGGCAAGACACGTTCGCCAAGCGCTCACGGGTGATTTTGATGCATGAGGTGATTTTTTGCAGTATTCGCAGCGCTTTTCGCACGTTTTCCGGATCTCGTCAAAAATTTTGTAGAGCATTTCTACGCCGTCCTTGCGAAGATCAGGCACGTGTCTTAATAACTCATCTATGTTCGTTCCGATCGCGGTGGCTACGTCTGGGGCACTCAAAGCTTTTTGATAAATTTGCTTCGTGAAAGCTGGACACATGACCTTTGACAGTATGCCCCGCTTGATTACTTTCTTCTTCCCATCTTTGTGCAGACACGTTGCCGATATGACTTGAGGCGCAACGCACAAAACTTTTGAGTTATTCGCGATGGATTCATTTTCTAACGCGCTAAATAAAGCATCAAAAACTCCCGCACTTTCGAGTTTGACGTAGCACGTTGGATCGTGGTTGAGGTAATCGGTTACTAAAGAAGCGAATGTTGTCACGCCACTTCCCCCAAATTTCTGAGCGTTATCAAAAACCAGACGCATAGCTTTGTTGAGCCCATTGGGACCATCAAGACCAGCTGCGTAAGCATCCTGAGGAACCGTTGGACCGAATATTGCAAACGCCAAGGCACGTGTTAACGCTTTTATCAACACGCGGCGGCTGTAGGCGACGTAACTCGGTAGAACGACATCATTCGCTGTTAGGCCTTCTCCCTTTGTGGCTTTCTCAACAATATCCACGCTGGTGCCGTCGCCAGATTTCCGTCTTTGTGATGGAGTACTTTCTTTGTCATCATCTACTGACGTGACGTGCGACTTCTTGCGCTTTGAGCCAGAACCTGGCGCCGCATGTGAATCAGTATTAGCGACAGACAATAACTTTGCATCGTTCTTATTCTCTCTATTTTTCATCGAAGCGCCCGCGCTTCTGAGTGATTCGCAAATCTTGTCGTATTCCTTCAGAGACGTTTCAATTTCTTGGCGTAGCCTCAAGCACAGTAACGCAACGCCGCCGGACTCACGAAATATTCTATTCGAATCCGCGTTATAATCTAATATCATTTCTAGCGAATGCGCAAATATAGCTACGAAAGGTATATGGTCGCTGCGTTCGTGCTCGAACAACTTCAAGAGCGGTTCGAGCGCGTTTGCATCGCGTAATACGTTGCAGCCTGTCGCAATCGTGCTAAGATTCGCGAGAAGTGCGAAAGCTGCTTCGGCAAGGGTAGATGCTTCTATGCTTTCGCTGTTTGAAATGTCAAAATACCGAAAACTTTCTTCTGTTCCCGTGTTTTTCTTAGTCGACTTCTTTCCTCTTCCTCTCTCTTCTGGAGAGTCCGTTGCCGTATCGAAATATTTCTTCGAAAGGTCTGGCGCGTTCACAAGTTTTTCCACTGAAATAGTGAATAAATTCTCCAAGATCGTTGCAGACTTGTGCGTGCGCAAAACTTCCACGGCTGCGGAAGATGTATCTCGTTCGTTTACAAGAGCCGAAATTGCCCATGCAGCTACTGACGCGTCGGTACTAAAATCACTCCCCGCGTCTTCTCCTCTTCCTCTTCCTAAAGACGGCAGCGGCGGCTCGCTATTACTGTTGTGTGTGTTTTTCTTAATGTTTGTTATTCTATCGTCGAGTTGTTGAACGAGTTCCGAAGCCTTTTCTTGCATCGTTGACGTCTGAAAAACCAGTCGCCTCATCTCCTGTGACGGAATCGGCGTTTTTGTGGGAGTGTAGTTGCAATCATACGAAACATCTTCCGTTGAATCGCCGAATTGCAGTAGAGTCGCCAGTGCGAGGTTTGCGACGTTTACTCGCGCGTCTTTTAGGTAGTGCGTGTTTGTTTGCGCATCTCTCGCTGCAAACGACGACCATCGAAGAGTCCAGAGCTTCTTAAACACTTCTTCTTGAAGTTTAGTCCGTTTATTGAACCCTTCTTCTTGGACGCGGAGTCGGCTATCTATGACCGCTTCAACGGCATTTTCGGGTTTGCTACTATCTACTTCACCTCCTTCCTCGATACTCTCGACGATTTCGTACATGCGCGAGACATTGGATTCGTCTAAGACGTCGAATACAGAAGATTGACCGTCCTGAATGCCGTCTTCGTTATCCACGCCGAATAGGAAATCAACTTTCAAATCTGGAAATGAGTTTTGCACCTCTGTTCTTTTCTCGTTCTTCTGCTTGTTCTCATTCTCATCGTAATCGTTCATTCTCGCCAAAATTAACAACCGCATCGTCAACCCATCGCACGGCACAAACCTATTCACTCTTGTGCCGGGCGTTTTCTTCGCAACCGAGTGAATCGTCAGCAGCGCTTCGTACGCGACTTCAAAATCTTCGTGATGTAAAAGCTTCGTCAATTGTTCCAACGAATTGTACACGTGCTTATTCCAGCACTCGTCTAAAATTGCGCGCGTACATCGCAAAATCCACAGCAACGTCTTCTTCCTTTTCATCGAATCCCTTTTTCGTCGTTCTCGTCTTTGTCGCGAGTCGTCGTCTACGCCCTCCTCGGCATTTTCACCGCTTCCGCCATCCCCGCCTCTCGCTCCTTCCCCGCACGCGATCAAAAACGAGCACACGTCTGTCTTGGAGATGTAATTCGGCGCCGCTTCGTGCGCTATCCTCGTTGCCGAAAAATGCGTTTTTGAATCCTTTTTCGCCGTCGTAGTCGTAAAACCACTCGTCGCGTTTGACAAATACGAGTCAAACGCGTTAAACACATCCACCCAGTGTAAAAACTCGCCTTTCCCCAAGTGCCAAACGAATTGCGGGCTCAAATCGTCCGCGATTGCGCTCGAGATATCGACGACGCGATCGTGAACATGACGTTCTTCTTCTTCTCCCCCCATGTCCTTCTCGTCCAAAGTCGTCAACGCGTTTTTGTCGTCGGTTGTTGTGTACGACAAGATTTTCGCAATCAACGCCGACATTCGCGGGGACTGTTCGTTGTGTTTCAAGAGAGAGAGAGAGAGAGAGAAAACGCCGTCAGAGAGAGAAGAAAAAAGAAGAACGAAACGAAGAAAACGACTTTAAAGAAAAGCGATGAGAGAGAACACGCGCACCGCGTCGAAAGTGCGCGCCGGTTTCGCCACTTTCCCCATGTTTCTTTTGACTCAAATCTCTCTTCTGCGTGAAATGTTCTCTCTGCGTGATGTGATGATATAACCGTATTCTGATGATGATTTGTGCTCTTCTCGCGGTGTTCTCGTCGCGATGTGCTCCTTTTCTCGCGGCTAAAGAAGAGAAAAAGAGAGAGAGAAAGAGCAGAGAGAGTCGTTTCTCCCCAACTTTGAGTTTTAAAAGGAACAAATCTCCAAACGCGAAAAGCGCGCAAAGAAACTTAAAGCGTGTGCGTGTGTAGTGGTCGTTTTTAAAGTGTTTTATGGCGCTTTTTGCTCTGTTTTGCAAAAAAAATCGTAAGTGCGATTTTTTTCAAAAAACTCTTCTGTTTTCATAAAAAACAAGCGCAAAAAAAAAATCAACTTTTATCACTCTCGAGCATCATGGCGGCGAGAAGAGCGATTGCTTCTGCGAAGATGATGACGACGACATCATCATCATCACCGTTATCATCGAAAACGAGGACGAACGCGACGAAGAGCATCGTTACCCTCGTCGCATCGTCGTCGGCGTCTTTTTCTTCTTCTGCCTTCGCGCAAACAACGCCGCCGCTCTCGCGCAACAATCACAACAATCGTAATAACGGTTCGACGATGACTTCGTTTTCGGGAACGTGGACTCGGCGTCGCGGTGCTCACGACGTGTCCTCTTCCTCTTCCTCTCGGTGTTTTACTGCGACTGTGACGAGTGCTACGACTGGTTGTCGCCGTCGATCTGGGTTTCGAGAAGCGTCGAGCGTGATCGCGCGATCGTACGCGTCTTCTTCTGAAAAAAAACTCTTGGTCGCCGCGCCGATGGTGTACGTCGCAGGCGAAGAGATGACGAAATACGTGATGGACCTGGTCAAGGAAAAATGGATCGCGCCCGCGGTGGATACTTCAAAGTGGGAACATTTTGATTTGAGCGCGAAAAATAGGGACGAGACGAACGACCAGGTGTTGAAAGACGTCGTTACGGCTGGGTTTAAGTTGAAAGCGATATTTAAAGAGCCGACGATTACGCCGACGGCGGACCAAGTGAAGCGACTCGGGTTGAAGAAGACGTGGGGGTCGCCGAACGGCGCCATGCGAAGAGGGTGGAATGGGATTACTATTTCTAGGGATACGATTCATATCGATGGGATTGAGTTGGGGTATAAAGGTCCGGTGTTGTTTGAGAGACACGCGGTGGGCGGGGAGTACGCGGCTGGATGGAAGAATGTTGGGAGAGGGACGTTGAAGACGACGTTCATCCCGAAGGACGGGCCGGACGCCGGGAAGGAGATTGTGGTGGACGAGAGAGAGTGCAAAGACGAAATTTCCGCGGTGGTGACGTACGATAACGCGTACGATAACGTCCACAATTTAGCCAAGTTTTTCTTCGAGAGGTGTTTAGAAGCTGGCGTAAAACCGTACGTGGTCACGAAGAAAACCGTCTTCAAATGGCAAGAACCGTTTTGGAAAATCATGAAAGACGTTTACGACAGCGACTTCAAAGCGAAATTTATCGCGCAAAAGATCGTCGCCGAGAAAGACGCCGAGTTAGTGCATCTCCTCTCCGACGCCGCGACGATGAAATTGGTCCAATGGACCCAAGGGAACTTTGGCATGGCTGCGCACAACTACGACGGCGACGTCTTGACCGACGAGTTGGCGCAAATGCACAAATCACCCGGTTTCATCACCTCCAACCTCGTCGGTGTCGCTCCAGACGGCACGTACATCAAAGAATTCGAAGCTTCTCACGGCACGGTCACCGATATGGACGAAGCGCGCTTACGAGGCGAAGAAACGAGCTTAAATCCACTCGGCATGGTCGAAGGTCTCATCGGCGCCATGAACCACGCCAGTTTCACCCACGACACGAAAGAAAACCACAAAAAAATGGTCGATTTCACCACGAGCATTCGAAACATCATGCACAAACTCTTCCGCGAAGGTAAAGGGACGCGAGATTTATCCGGCCCGTCCGGCGCGACGACCGAACAATTCATCGATCGCGTCGCGAACGAGTTAAAAAAGAACCGCGCGTAAAAGAACGAACGAGCGAGCGAACACGCAAAGAGAGAAAAAAAATCGACCCGAGAAAAGAGTTCAGAGAGAGAAAGAGAGAGAGAGAGATGACCACGCGCGCGCACACACACACGTATTTATATAAAAGAAAACGTACTAATAAAAGAGTGAAAAAGTAGTTTCTGTTTTCTCTTCTTGTTTTGTCTTTTTCCATCATTTGTGACAATTTGAAGCGCCACAAAATCAGGGCTTTCCTCATCACATCCTCATCTTTCGAGAGGTATACGAAACAAAACCAGACTTAAGAAGAAAAAGAATCTCTCTATCGAGAGCAACAGCAGCAGCGAGAGATAAAATGTCGTCCTCTTCGTTCGCGGCGTTGGCGTCGAAACCCGCGGCGGAGAAGGAAAAAGCATCGGTCCCGGAAACGCCTCCGTTGCATTCGGTACAGATCGACGGCTCGGTGATTCTGCAAATCGCGAAGCACGCGCGAGATTCGCAACCGTCGTTAGTGACGGGACAATTGCTCGGTTTGGACGTCGGGTCGACGTTAGAGGTGACGAGTTCGTTTCCGTTTCCGTCGCAATCGTCTTCGGAGAATAACAACACTAACGAAGACATTCAGGAGGAAGAAGGGGCGCATTATCAGTTGGAGATGATGCGAATGTTGCGAGAGGTGAACGTGGACAATAACACAGTCGGGTGGTACCAATCGACGACTATGGGGTCGTATTTTACCGAAGAGTTGATCGAAACGTTTATTGATTACGCGGAGAGTATTGAGAGGTGCGTTTGTATAATTTACGACCCTACGGTGAACGATTCGGATGGCCAGTTTGGATTGAAAGCTATTCGCTTGACGGATGCGTTTTTGAAGACGCACAAAGAAGTGAACGGAAAATTTGAAACGAGCAAGATTAAGGATCGAGGACTGAAATGGAGCGACGTAATCGAGGAGGTACCGATGGTGGTGAGTAATTCGGTGTTGGTCAGCGCGATGATGAAGCAGTTGGACGCGAACGCAGACGGAAAGATTGAACGAGACGAGAATAAATTAACCGAGGAAGATTTGAATCGATTACACTTGAACGCGAACACGTTCACGACGAAAAGTTTGGAGTTTTTGAGCGAGTCAATGGACGATTTAGGGAGCGAACAGCAAAAAGTGGCGTATTATCATCGAGCGAACCATCGGTTGCAGCAACAAAAGAACGTGTGGTTGCAAAAGAGGAAAGCGGAGAACGCGCAGAGAGAAAAGAGCGGGCTGGCGCCGCTGAGCGAAGAAAATCCAGACACGAGAACGCAGAACGAACCGAGCAGATTGGAAACGTATTTGATTTTTAACCAGGTTAATCAGTACTCGAAACAGTTGGACGAGCACAACGCTATGGCGGCGGCAAAATTGAAGTTAGTCTCGAGCGTTCGAGCCAACGAACAACAGTAGAGAGATGAAATAATTAGTCATAGAAGAGGGGGTCTTTTTAGCCGTGTGTATATTTTATTTCATATTATTTATGCATGCGTTTTTATTTCCTTCTTATTTCTTCTTCGCCGCCGTGACGTTGAATTGGAAATGAATGATATCGCCATCTTTAACGACGTAAGTTTTACCTTCTTGTCTGTACTTCCCGGCGGCTTTCACTTCCGCCATCGAATTCGTCGTTGAGATTGACTTGAAATCCTCAAACGAGCACACCTCTGCTTTGATGAAGCCCCTCTCAAAATCCGTGTGAATCACCCCAGCCGCTTGCGGCGCCAACGCGCCCTCTTGCACTGTCCAACATCTCACTTCTTTCTCGCCTGCGGTGAAGTAGTATATCAAATTCAGCTCTTTGTAGCCTTGAACTATCATCTTCGGCAAAATTGACTTCGCGCCTTCGTTTTCTTTTTCAAACGCTTCTAAATTTTCTTCGCCTATATCGAACGCTTCTTGCTCGTATTCGACTGACGCTGGAATCATCGTCCCTCCGCCGTGCTCCTTAATCCACGCGTGAATTTTTACCAACCATTTGTTTTTCTTCCGAATAAAGTCCTTCTTCGTCAGGTTGACAACATAGATCATCGGTTTCGTGGTGATCAAATTCCCGAGTTTCATTTTGATCATGTCAATTTCTGGAGTGCTAAACTCTCCCGACCGAATAGGTAAATCGTTCGATAACATCTGCTCGACTTTCGCCATGGTATCCTTAAAAAGCTGAGACAATTTCATCCCGTTTGATTTCTTCACGTCTCTCTCCTCGTCCGTAATGGCTCTCTTCAACGCCGCTAAATCCTTCGCGCACAACTCGTGGTTGATAGTTTCTAAATCACGTATTGGGTCGACGGAGTCGTCCACGTGTATCACCTCGTCGCTATCGAACGCTCGCACGACGTGGTAAATCCCATCCACAGCTTGTATGTGCGAAAGAAAGTCATTGCCTAATCCCGCGCCTTCGCTCGCGCCGCGAACAAGCCCCGCTATATCCGTCACGTGCAAAAACGCCGGGTACATCGACGGCGGTTTCCACAGGTTGCACAAGTATTCGTATCGCTCGTCCGGAACAGGACACCGACTCTCGTTCGGTTCGATGGTACAAAACGGGAAATTCTCCGCCGCGGCGAGCGCTGTCTTCGTCAAAAGGTTGAACAAACTGCTCTTCCCGACGTTCGGTAAACCAACGATGCCCATTTTCAGAGTATTCTTCACTCGGCCGAACCGAGCGGCCGTGAGTGGTAGGTGTTCCTCTTTCTTTTTCGGCGGCGGCATCCTCTTTGCGTTGCTCCGACTGCTGAAGGTGTTAAAGTGTTGTTGTTTATGTTGTTGTGATGATACACGCTGAACCAGAAATAAAAACGCTCTTTTCCCTTTCTCAAGATTGCGCATTAATCAATCAACTTTGCGTCGTCGTCGTCGTAACTCTCTCTCTCTCTCTCTGTCCCTCTCCGACGACGGTTCAGAGTGAAGAATGTTTTTCCCGTGAGGTGTTGTGACAAATTAAACTCTTGGGAAAGTCAAAGCAAATTTCTCTTTCTCTCTCTGCATAAAAGACGCGCTGGTTTTGCGCTCCTCCAAGACTGGTAGAGAATATATCAGAGAGCATCGAGCCCGTCACGTATTACGCGCGCATAAAAGGTGTGAGTCTTTTAAACTCATCGATAATGATACCAACAGGAGTACTCTTTAAAATGGGAAACACAATCTTGGACCACATCGACCGGCACGTGAAACTGCCGGTGCAACTGTTCGTGGAGGAACACTTTCGAGGAAAAAGTGCGATGGTACTGACGAAGGTTTTACCGTCGTTAAAATTGAGAAAGAATGACGCGAGTTTAGAAGTCGCGAGCATATTTTTCGCGTACGTGTTGTTCGCGATTACTTTTTGCCTGTGCGCGACGGTATCGAGCGTGTTGCTTTCGCCGAAAATTTTCAGAAAGTATTGGGCGCGCGTGTCTGATTCGGATAAGAAGATTTGGCACACGAACATGGACACGTACTTTCCGGCGTTTTTCGTGACCTTGTTCGCGTTGCCGGCGATATTGACGTTTGATGGTGGCGATGGGACGAAGTTTGTGCATCGCGCTTCGTTGGATACGGTTCGGGCGTGCGGTTTAAGTTTGGGGTACATGGCGTGGGATTTAGCGGTGATGTTGGAAGATCCGAAAGGGCAACAGGCCACGTACGGTGGCAAGAAGGCGTATTATTTATTCATCGTCCATCACGTGTTTTCTATTTGCATTTGGCCGTACGCCGTTCTCGCCGGGCGGTGCGTCTATTTCGTCAATTTCTTTCTCGTGAGCGAAGTGACGAATTCGAACATGAGCACTCGATGGTTTTTGTTGAAATGCAAGTTAGAAAAGAGCGCTTTTTACGTCTTGAACGGGTTAGCCTGGATTCCGTTGTTTCTTGGCGTCCGAGTGTTGGTGATTCCTTTGATGTTGAAGGCGTTCATTTTTGGCTCCTGGAACGCGTTGAGTGTCGGGGAGAAAATCGTCGCGTTTACCACGCTGCCGATTCCGAGCATGTTGAACGTCTACTGGGCGCGAATGATCGTGAGGAACGCGCTTAAGTATTTAGTCACCGGGAAGGATCCAGAAGATTTGAGTAGTAGCGATGCGGCTCCGATGGGAAACACGAAGAAGACGAACTAATTTTCACGTCGACGAAAAGATCGACATTCGAGGCGAAACCGAGGGAAAGATAAAGATGATGATGAAACAATAGATATATACAAATTGTAGCCAGCAGTAATTACAAAAAAAGAACTTTTACTAAATGATATTTTGTTTTTATACGAACTCTAATTACGCGAAGATCCCGTGGCCCATAACTTTCTCCGCGACCGTGGCGGCGACCAAACCAATGATGGCCATTCTGCCGTTCGTGATTTCAGCTTCCGGGGTAAAAATCCCGTACGGTTTGGACGACGGCTTCGACGTGTACTTCTCCGCGTTTTGCATCGACGGCATAAACGAAGCCGCGGTGATCAATAAACTCGCAAAAACGAGGGAAAACACGTGGTCGTGCAATTGCGCGCCGAACGTCTCGTGGTTGTAAGATTGCATTTCCGCCCCCATGGCGGCAACGAAAGCCACCATCCCGGCTCTGCAGTTGATCACCTCGGGCGCCCACCCGGCGAAGCCCATTATTTCCTTGAACGTTTCCGGTTTGTTTTCCGAGTACGTTTGTCCGTTGTTCATCGTCGGTGATTCCGCGCGTTGCATGGCGGAGTCGATGTCAACCATGTCGGATGATGATGATGACGTCGTCGTGGAATCCATCTCGTCCATCGACGCGGTGTTCTTCACGATCATCGAAGACGAGCGAACGGATTTCTTGGTCGATTTTTGCGACGATCGGAGAGAGGCAGAGGATGCCGTGGAAGCAAATTGAGCGGCAGAGAGAGAAAACATTTTGATTGGTGTTGTTGTTAGTGTTACGTGCGTGAGGAGTAGTGAGGTCGTTAAAGCCACGTGTGACGTAGTCGTTTTCGTGGCCCAGAACGCTCGCGAAAAAGACAGATTTTTTGCCTGCTCTTTACAAAAGAAGAATTTTTGAAGCATACCGCGTAGTACTACTACCAGAGAGTAGTATTATTACAAACCAACGATGTTTACATTCATTCTCTCTCTCTCTCTCTGTCTGTCTTTCTGTGTGTTTGTGTGTGTGGTATGCGCGCGCAATGTACATGTGAAACTCGGTTTGGTGTTGTTGTCGTTCCCGCCGCCGAGGCTACCGCCGAAAAGCTGATTTTTCATTCCTTTTACGCCAACCCGTATATGTGAAAGTGTTCGAAAAGATGGCCAAAGTTCGATAATATCCACGCCATGGTCTTTAAGAAACACGTTTTGGTGAAATTGATGAGCCAGCCTAAATTGCCGATTCTCCAGGCTTGCAATAAACCCAACCCGACCGAGGCGACGGTGAAGATTAAACCGTATAAAGCGATGGATTCGTTCAGGCGTTGGAGTTTGACTTCGACGGCGGCTTGGATCAAGTTTGTCGTTCTGGAGAGCGCCGCGGAGAGGATTTCGGCTTGTTCTGAGGCAAAGAAGATGGTGGATAGCGCCGGGTCTAAGCGTTTTTTCACGAAGAGAGGAAGGAATCGAGCGCTATAGCTCAATCGTTTCAACTGCGCTTCGGTGAATTTAAGCTCGATGATTTGTTGGTACGCTTGAGCGGAGAGCGCGAGCATGCGCGTTTTCGCTACGACGTCGGCGACGGCGGATTCGAGGTCCGCGACTTGCGTTAACATTTCTTGTTGATTGCGGTAATCCGTGTTGGACGCTCTCGATTTTCTCAACACCGAGGAAACGGTATCGTATTGGATTTGCAATTGCGCCAACGCTTGTCGTTTTGCTTTGGCTTTCGGTAATCGAGAGAGAATCAGCAATCGATACTGCTCGATAATAGTCAAGCGTTGGATTTGACGCATGGCGCGATCGAAAGTTTCTTTCCCCGGTGGGACAGTGACTAAACACTGCGTGCCACCGTCCTCGTCGAGTTGATAGTTGACGTAAATCTTCGCGCCGTCTCCGAGACTGGCGCCGGCAAACGCGCCCACTTCCCAATCCAATTCGCTATCTCGAAACGTTTCTTTGGACGCGCCTTTCGTACTCGACGTCGTCGTCAACGGGTCTTCGAAATACGACGAGTCTCTGGACATGACTCTCGATGCTAACGCTTGCCTCGCGGCTTCTAATTGTCTCAACGCCGTTCTACTGTTCGCGTCGCTCGATAAGTCCACGTCCTCGAACAACGACCGGGACCGCTGTAAATCGTTGGAAACCACGCCGGCGTCCGCGACAATCTCGCTCGGATCGTGCGCACTATTTTTATCCGCCACTCCATTCAACGTCAACCACTCTCCATTCAACGTCTCTCTGTCTATCGTTTCCGCGAAGGTTTCTCGGTCTAACCTGACTACGAAATGTTGAATCAAAAATACTTTCCCGGGAATATCCGCCAACCAATTGGTCGGCAACAACCAACTCCAAGGTTTAATCGGCGCCGAAATTTCATCCTGCAATCGCCCGGGACCACTCAGCGTTAACGTTTCAAACTCAGAGTGTCTTTGCAAACGACAATTAAACCCAGCGCCTAAATCCAACACCACGTCCGACCACCCTCTCGCGACGCCGTCCAAAACGCTCGTCACTTTCCACGCCGGCGTCGTATAGTGCGACAACAAACTCTTAATCGTTTCCCGATACGCCTCCCCTTCCTCTTTGGTAAACTTCCCAGTCTCGTCGTACTCTCTCATCCACGCCAAGTGCAACACCTCCCCTCCTAAAGGCACGAACGGTCTCGACCTCGTCTCCGCCGACAGCGCTCTGCGTTGCCCCAACCCTCGATCGATCCGCTTCTCGTTCGCCCGCTCCACTTGCTCTTGCACGATTGGATCCACCATCACCTCTGCGCCTCCTCCTCCTCCGTTTACTCTCATTCCTTCGCCTTCTTCTACTGCTACTTTTTGTATCGGCGTCCCGATCGGTAAAACGTCGTCCAAGAGCACCCCGGATTTCAGCCTGAGGTGGTCTGCGATTTCCTGGCACTCCTCGTCTTCGCTTCCGCACTCTTCTTCTTCTTCTTCCGCGTCGTCGTCCACGGTTTCCGCGATTCCTTTCGTCGTGTTCCAAACTCTGTTTTTATTCTTCGCATTCTCGTCGCGACTCCTTTCGCCCTCGCCCGTCGTCTTCACTTTGGTCCTACTCCTCCTCTGCCGCTTGTGCGAAAGATAATCCGAACGAGACGACGACGACGACGTCGAGCACCTTCCAACGAACGACGACCGACCGATGACGCATCCTTTACTCGCGGCGTCACTCCTACTGCTTTTCTCTTCTCGGCGACGAGGAATGCCGGGCGCTCTGACCACCGAGGATGCCCCGACGACGACAGATACGCTCGAGTGCAACATTAATAAGTCTGTTAAAAGATATGGATATAATGGAGCACTTTGAAAGCTCTCGAAAAACAAGTTACTTAAAGAGTAAGCCGTACAGACTGACGAGTACGAAAGAAGCACTCATCGAGCAAAATTTGAGTACGAGATGCGCACTTACGCAGTAGAACTTCTTACTCTAACACCCTAAATACCTAAATGAAGCAAAAGCAAAAAAGATATCGTCTCAAAGGGAAAAGACGAGAGAAAAGAGCGCGAGAGAGAGGAGAGAGATGCTGGACGAGCGGAAGTCGTCCCCTCGACGAGATCGTCCTCGGGGAGGAGAGACGCCGATGAAGAAGACAGAGAACGAGAACGAGGAAGACTTTTTGGAAGAGAAAAGAAGAAACCCGCAGGACAAATCGCACTTAGCGTATCACGACGAACGATTTCGATGCAGAAAATGCGCGCGAAACGCGTCGTGTTTTGCGGTGCACAAAGCGACGCAGAGGATGATTACGATCGGGAAGAAGACGAGTTTAACGACGAGAACGAGGAATAAGAACAACAACAACAGCGACAAAGGGCGGTTGAGAGGACAACGGGCGAAGAGGAGGGATTTTGAAGAAGCTGGTTTTGGTGGTGCTTCGTCGTCGTCGTCGTCTTGGTCTCGCGAGGACGAAGAAGAAGAAGAAGAAGAAAAAGAAGGTTTAACGACGACAGAAAAGACAACTGCAAGAACGAAATTAGAAGAATACGCGTACGACGACCCGCGGTATGAATTGAAGAAACTGAAAGATTCCGGCCATCGACCGACGATGAAGACGTACACGTCTTTGATCTGCGCGCTCGGGAAACAGAATAAAGCGAAGGAGGCGGAAGAGATTTTCAATCAGGAAGCCAGAGTGGAGTTTGATTGCGACGCGGCTATATTTAACGCAATCGCGCACGGGTACTGCGAAAATGATCAACCGGACGAGGCGATGCAGTTCGTGGATTCGTGGGTGGAGGAGATTGGTTTGTGCGATCGACCGGATATGGAAGGGATGAAGGATAAAATAGCGAAACCGAATCGAGCGACGCATCCGGAGATTATCAACGCGTACGCGAGGAACGGGGAATATAGAAAGGTTTATCGAACGTTGCGAATTATGGAGGAGAAGCATTTAGTCGTGCCGTCGGAACGGACTTACAACGCGTTCATAAAAGGATGCATAGAAAACAACGATCCCGAAGAAGCGGAGACCGTGATTGAACGATGGAACAATGAAAAGTACGATTTAGAGAAGATGGCGAGTAAATTAGTCACGAAACCAGTCGCCGCGTCGTACGGAATGGTCATCGATTACTACTGCAACAACGACGACATCGGGAAAGGACGAAAACTGCTGGAGAAAATGCGATGGGCGAACGTGGCGCCGTCGTTACCAATTTTCAACATGCTGTTGAAAGGGTACTTGAAATCGGGCAATCCTCGAGCGGCGGAGGTTATTTTCAGAGAGTTACAAGGCGGAGGGTCGTGGGATATGGAGAAAATGCGCGTAAAACCGGACGTTCAAACGTACACGATGTTTCTCGAGTATTGGGCGAATTCGGGAGACACGGAAAACGCCGAACGATATCTCACCGCCATGCGCAAAGATAAAAACAAAATCAAAATCGATTCGTTCGTCATCGCCTCCGTCGCCAAAGCCTACGCGCGCGCGTGCGACCCGGTGATGGCCGAAGAGCGGTGTAAATCGTTAATGGAGGAGTATAAAATCAAACCGCACGTGGTGCCTTTAACCACCGTGGTGGCGGCGTATTGTACCGATGGCGACACCGGCGAAGCCGAACGCGTCGTTCGCGAAATGATGGAAGACTACGACGTCAATCCAAACGAGCGCACGTTCTCGCACGTCATCTGGGCCCACGGCCAACGCGAAGACGTCGCGAGTATACGAAGAGTCGCCTCATGGATGATTGATTTAGGTTTCCGCATCGATCGCGGCGATACCAAAAACTCCTTGTTTCGCGCTTTACAAGAGTGCGGCTTGGGAAGAAACGCCGTCGAGAATTTGATTCAAGACGTGGCGAACCAAGACGTGATCCGTAAAAGACGCACGGAAAACGGAAACCAACGATTATACGACCGAAGTAACGACGAGGAAGTAAACACAGCCGCTCCACAAACGCCGCCGCCGCCGCCGCAGCAGCAACAACTGCAGAGACGTTCCATCGCCGTCGGCCAACGGGGCCGACGAGGCGGCGTCGACGCCAATACCAACAACGGAACAACGCGGCGCGCACCGAGAGCGTTCGGCCACGCGCGTCGATGCCTCGCGGTGGCGTCGTCGTCCGGAGGAGCAGTAGCATCGTTTTACTTCTGAACTCATGTATTTTAGAATAGAAAACACCTTCAGCGCTTTCGTACATAAAATCACAAATATCTCTTCTGTTCGTTTCTTTTTCTTCATTATTCGCGCGCAGATGTGTGATATAAATCATCACTCCTGAATTGCTTTTACTAATGAAAATGAGACGAAAGAACGAGCATCCGCAGCGCGCGATGCACGCGAAAACGGTGGTGACGAGTGACAGAGAGGAGAGAGAACGAGAAGAGGAGAGACGAAGAAGAAGACAGAGAGAACAACAGGCTTTGTTGATGGTGTGGTGTGATGTGGAGCGGGAAAGGGAAAGGGAGGAGGAAGAAGAGGAAGAAGAAGAAGAAGACGATGATGAAGACGAAGACGATGATGAAGAAGACGATGAAGAAATGACTGTTAGGAAAGGAGCGAAGAGAAAGAGAGGGCACGAGTGTGGCGTGTGCGAGAAGGTGTTTACATCACCATCACTTTTGGCTACACACATGCGTACGCACACGAAAGAGAAACCGTACGAATGTGATGTGTGCGAGAAGCGTTTTACTCAATCTGGTAGTTTAAAAACGCACATGCGTATTCACACGAACGAGATGTTTGAATGCGATGTGTGTCAGAAGCGTTTTACTCTAGCTGGTAATTTGAAAGTCCACATGCGTATTCACACGAACGAGAAACCGTATGAGTGCGATGTGTGCGAGAAGCGTTTTCGTACATCTGGTCATTTGAAAAGCCACAAGCGTATTCACACGAACGAGAAACCGTACGAGTGTGATGTGTGCGAGAAGCGTTTTCGTACATCTGGTCAATTGAAAATCCACGTGCGTATTCAACATTAGCTGCTCTTTTATAGTCCTCGTGTAATAATACCGGTACCTTTACGCGCGCCTCTGCTTAATGCGTTATCCGCGTCATCCGCGTTTCCTTTCAAACACCTACTATATCCACAAGTCTTCGCAAAGTCTTTCTCGTCTTTTTCAGCCACACGAAATTCGTCACTCCTCGAGACGCATTTTGCCCCTCTAAAAGACTCCCGAGATGATACATCAACGCCTTCCGTTCGCGTCACCGACCTTTGTCTTCTTCGTGCTCGTCTTCGTGTTCTCTTCGTCGTCGTTCAAAGCGAACGGGTTTTTATTCGAGGAGGAGGATTCTTCGTCTTCGTCTTCGTCTTCTTCGAAAGCCGGGGAAATGAATTCGTTTTCAAATCCGCACCGGCGAGCGCTCTTGAAGCGATCCAAATTCGCTTTGACGAGGACGGAAGACGAGGACGCAGATTCGAACGAGAGAAGCAATACTAATAATAATAACAATAATAACAACAATTACTTCGATTCGAACAAGTACGCGGCGGACGACGCGTTAGCGCGGATGTACGGAAACGTGAACAAAAACGCCCGGCCTAAATTCACGAGCACGAACCCGACGCAAGATAAAGCGAAAGTGGAACGAGCTTCGAAAATGCAAGCGGAAGAGGTGGCGAAAGGAGACAAAACCGCGATTGCGTTTAAAAACATGGAGAATGAAATCGAAGAAGAAGCGAAGGAGGCGGTAGAGGAAGCGACGAATGGGGATTTAGAGTTGCTCGGAACGACGTTGCGTTCGAGCGAGAACGAAGTCACCGCGGAGGAGAAACGGAGATGGTCGTTTATGGATTCAAGTCAACTGAGAGCGGAATTGGTGACGATGACGAAAGAGAGGAATAAATTAGCCGCGGCGTTGGGGAAATTAGCCACCAACTGTTCGCAAGAGATGAAAATGCTCTTCTACAAGGTTGAAAATTTAGAAGACACGCAAAAGTTTTACGAGAAGGAAAACGAACAGTTGACCGGGAAACACGAAAAGTGCAAAAACGACCACGATTTGTTGAAAGAACACGCGGCAAAGAAAGTCGTCAAACACATGGACTATTTGGGCGTGGACACAACCTTCGTCAAACCGCACCGAATGGACGTCAAAGAATTGCTCGAAGCCGCCGAGTTGGCCGATAAGCACCACGAAGACGAGCTCTTTAAAAAACGCATGGCGTTGGAAGAGAGAGAAGGGAAGCAGCACTCGTTAGAAGATTTAGCCAGAAGTGGGAAGAAACACGATAAAGAGTACAAGAAGAGGATGAAGGAACGCGTGGAAGGGTACCGGTTTAAGACCATTCACAGAGACGAAGAGGATTGATTGATTTTATTTAAACAACTTCTTACACTTTTTATATCACGCATCTTCAAAACGAGCCGCCACCTCCACAAAAAAATAACGCACTCTCTCTCTCTCTTTCTCTCTCTCTTTCTCTCTCTTTTCATCATCTGCGCGTCAAAATCGCGACGATTCAAAAGACGATTCAGACGACGACGGCAAAGTAGTGTCGTCTCCAACGAAAGCAGCGTTAAAAGCAAACGCGGATAAGGATAAGGAGGAGGAAAAGGAGGAGAGATGACGAGCAAAAACGGGAAGAGTAAAAAATCATCTTCCAATTCGTCGAAAGAAATCTCTCTGCTCTGCGCGGACGAGCTCGGATACCTGCGCTTCGCGTCGTCCTCGAACGCGTACGGCGCCATTCTCCATCGATTCGATTCTTCTTATTGCGTATCAAACACTTACGAGAATAAGAAGAATAAAGAAACTTTTGGGATTGAGAAACTGTGCTCGAGTTTTCACCGCCAGATGGGGTGCAACCTGTACGCCGTCGCGAGAAGGAACGGGAAGGTGGAAATCGTTCGGGCTGGGAACGGTGGATTTTTTCAGCCTTTATATGACAAAACGGTAGGAGGAGTAGCGGCAGTTTCGGTCCCGAAATGCGTTGGATTAGATTTTACGGAAGACGGGAAACAGCTCACCGTGGCCGCGGAGGACGGGACGGTGACCGTGTTGCGAGTGAAAGAGGATGGCGAGGGGACGTGGAAAAGCGGCGGCGCGGACGCGCGTTCGTTCGCGTTGTTGAAAGAGGACGTCGCGAGGAGAGAAGAAGAAGGGGTGGTGTTGTGCGCGCGAGCGAGTAAAGATGGGAAGCGGTTACTTTACGGAGGGAAAGGGCAAGGAAACGACGTGAAGATTGTGGATGTAGAGCAGGAAGGGAAGTTGGTGTGGAAAGCGAAACCTCCGCCGGTGAATAGGTTGAATTATCGAGCGCCGCCGTGGGTGAAATGCGCGCGGTTTAAAGATCGCGGGGAAGCAAACGGAGGCAACGAAAGTTGCGTTTTTGCCGTCGGGACGGGGGAGAAGAAAGTGAGGTTGTACGATACTAGGGCGAATAAACGCGCGACGATGGAAGTGGAATACGGCGAAGCGCCGGTGAATTCAGTCGCTTTTAGTTCCGTCGACGAACACCGGATGTTTGCCGCGGACAGTCGAGGTAAATGTTGCGCCATCGATTTGAGAACGAGTAAAGCGTGCGGCGCAATTCGGGGCAATTCGGGGAGCGTTCGCGAAATCGAAGCGCACCCGACTTTAGATTTAGTAGCCACGGTTGGGTTAGATAGATACGTTCGAGTGTATAACGGCTCCAGTAGGAAATGTCTAGGTGCGGCGTACGCGAAGCAAAATTTGACGTGCGTCGCCTGGGACGCGTTCCAAGATAGAGATGGAAATAGAAAGAAGAAAAAAGGTAAAAGGGTAGATGCAGATAATAGCGACGATAGCGATAACGATGACGAGGATGACGAGGAAAACGACAACGATATTTTGCCGAAGAAACGGAAGAAGAAGAAGTCGAAATCGTCTGATTTTGACGATCTTGACGACGCCTCTTTGAGAAAAGCGAAGAAAAAGAAAAAGAAGAAGACGAATGAAGACGTGATTGTCAACTACGTAGACTTTGATAGCGATGACGAATGAAGGTATGCATACATATAGTTTTTTACACTCGCGCGTGGTGGAGCTCAATTTCATGACTGTCCCTGCCTCCTATTTCTCCTTTCCGTCTCCTCTCGTTTTCTTCAAACTTAGAACACGTGTACCCGTTCTTCAAGCCAACGAGTCTAGTTGTGATTGCGTTTATAACCGCTCCAATCTGTATAAACGCGGCGCCCACCCTGACGATCGTTTTCGCGGAATCGCCTGTCGTCGCCGCTTGAAGAATGCACAACGTAAACGCGGCGAAGATGCCGTTCATGCCGAAAAGCATTCGGATGGAAGCTTTTTCTTTCACGGAGGAGAACTGTTCACCAAGCTCACGATCGTTACCGCTATTATTGTTACTACTACTATTGTTATTATTACTATTATTGATCGCCTCTGGAGTTGTGAGTGCTCGTTTCTTCTTTTCTTCCTCTCGCCTCCGTTCAAACCCGTCGGAAATACACGCGCTCGCTCTCGCGTAGCACACGAGTAATCCTAAATTCACCGCGGACGTTAAAATTACGTAGAAAACGAACATGGCTATAACTTTAGACCCGAGATTTTTCGTTGGTCCACTCCCCCAATGCCCCGACAAGAGCGCCGCAACAAATCCGAAAATTGAACACAAAGAATAGAATCCAGGTCGATTGCCGAAATCTTCGCTCACCACTCTCGCGCGAGCGAACAAAGAGACGGTGGCGATAGAAATTTGCGCGATGAAAACAAAGTACCCGTTATCTACACCAGAATCTGCGTCAGTTTCATACCACGAATTCGAACCGTACGTTTGCACGAAGTTAAGCCCAGCTGAAGCGACGACCCAGTAAATGGACAAACACCTCGTCCCCAGTTCCGAGTACGCCAGTCTCATCGTCTCCACGGTCTCCCCTATCGCCGAAAATCTACCATCGCTACCTCTCCTCTCGCTAAAATTCCTCTCCCTCTGACTCTTCCGACCACTAACATCCGGCAACACGAAAAACGCCACCAAAACTGCCAAACCTACGCTCGTTAAACTCACCCAAAACAACTCGGCTATTCGATCCTCCGCTTTCGCCGGCCGGTTGCCGAACGACACCGCCAGTTGGCCGACGATTCCGGCGAACGCGTAACTCGTCGCAAACGTCGCGCTGATGTACCCGGTTTGGTCCCCGTTGTGCTTTTCGTTCTCCTTCTTTTCGTCGCAATGATACGTGTTGTTGTTGTTGTCAATAGTATCGCTTACGTCGTCATCTTCAAAATCCTCCTCCTCTAGCTCCGTATTCGTCGCGCTGCTAAAAATCTCCACCCCGTAACTAAACGCAAACGGAAAGCTCGCGATCGTCGCTCCAAAACACACTTGCATAAACCGCATAGCATGCAAGCTTTCCCCGTATATCAGCACCCATCTGACGACAAATTCAGACAAAACCCCCACTCTGAGCATAAATCTCGACCCGTATTTCGCCGCAATCGGTCCGCTCAGAAGTGTCCACGCGAAGAACGCGTACACGTACACCGGGAAAATCTCTTCGTTGATTTCTCGAATCGAGAAGCCTTTCGTGTGGACTAAATACGGAACTAAAAACGGTTCGGACGGTTTGAACCAGAAGAAGAAACAGAACGAACAAAGGATTACGAGGAGAGATTTGTTTTTCTTCTTCTTCTTCGGAGGAGGAGAAGAAGGCATTGTTGTTTTTGCGCGCGTCTGATGTGGGTTGAAAAATGAGGAGATGTAACGAACTTTTCACCGAAGAGATGCTCTCTTGGCGCATCATCAGCATCATCCCAAAACGCATCTCGGGGCTATCAGAGACACATATAATCGATGTAGTTCTGCTATCTATTCAAGGTTCTAATAAAAGCATCGAAAAGGACGACACCATTTTGCTAAAGTGTTGTATATACACATATAGTACATCATCGAACTCGTACGCGAAAAGCGCGCACGAGTAAACGCTACGAAGCGTCTCCACCTCCTCCTCTCGAGGACAACATCCCGTATTTCTGCGCTTTGCCGTCCCACCTATTTTCTCGTTCAGCTCTTCTTCTATTTTCCTTGTACTCTCGCCCTAACTCGTTTACTTTCTCCTTCCAATCGATTCGATTGTCTTTCCTCTTTCCGGTCATCTCTAACTCGCTCGAGCCTCTCAACGCCGGGTTGGTCGCGCCGTACCTCTCTACATCTCTCCGCTCTCTTTCCTCCGCCTTTTGTTTTCTGAGCATATCTCTTTGTTCTAAAGACGTGTGCCTTAAATCTTTCCTACCACCGAACAGTGAGAACGCTTTCGGTCCGGATATAACTCCTCTCGTCTTCTTTACATCCGGATGCGATTGCATCGCGAACACCATCCACGCGAGCATTACAAGCAGGAACAACTTCACGAGTTTCGTCTTCGTTCGGTCTTTGTTTAAAAAAACGTGAACGTCAGACTTCTTTTTCTCCAGCAGTTTTATCGTCCCCGGAGGAAGGGAGACGACGGTGCCGTCCGTTCGGCGGTACTCTCGCTGCAACGTCGTGAACGTCGCCATTTCCCTTTCGACTCGTGTGGTAAAACAAAATGAAAATGTGGAGTTATACAGAGCGTCGTCAACAATTTATTACACTACTTTTACTACTGCTTTTGTTTGTCTTCTTTCAGTCAAAATGCGATTTTATTATTCTGGTACGCGTAACTCTCCGCGTTCGTATCGCCAATCCCATGGTAAAGGGCAGTTGTTATCGAGGAGGTATTGTACACATTCGGTTTGGTTATTCTTGTGCGCTTCTCGTACGGCGTCCTCGTCCCAAGGCGCTTTGGCGGTTTCGTGTAAGTACTTCAAACAGTCTAAGTGACCGTTCTTGGCCGCATGCGCACACGCATTTAAACTTGGTCGCACTGTGTTATATTTATCAAACTTACGCTCGACAAGATATTCAAGTATATGAAGATGACCACTTTTAGCCGCCCATGAGGCAGTACGACCAGGGCGATGTGGCGAATTCAAAGGCGCTTGGACTTCTTCGTGTAAGTATTTGAGGCACTCGAGATGACCGTTTTTGGCAGCATTTGCACAAGCATCCGCAGTGACAGTACACCGATTTGCAACGCAATACTTTACCATTTCCAGATTACCTCGACGTGCGGCCATATTAATCGTCCCTGCATTCCACTCACACTTTTTCTCCTCTCGCGCCCACTTGAGCAACTCGAGTTTATTCGTTAGAGCAACTTGAGAGCAGAAAGATCTTTCATCCCAGCGCCACGCCCACAACGATTTATTCTCCCACGCAACTTCCAAAGTCGATATCGACGACATCTGTTTCAATTTAAACCTCTTTTCCAAATCACCCGCGCGAGAGGATCTCTTAATCAACTTTCTCGTTTCACTATTCACTCCGTGCAAGAATTTCAAATCGTTCGAATGCATTCTCGGAAGCACATGTTTAAAACTCACATCGTCCCACTTCACGATCACCTCCCACAAAGAAGATTTCGGAGACGGAGACGACTCATCTAAAACTCTCGCACCGTCGTCGTCATCCTCGAAGCAATCACCCGAACGTTTCCTTTTCCTCCCCGCTCTCGTTTTTGATCCTTCATTGCCAGAAAATGGATACATTTCGAGCACTCGAAAATGGGGAAACTTTCCCTCATAAAGAAGAGAAAAACATGAGAAAAGCGTTCGTCTCTTCTCTCGCGAAAAGAAGGAGCGTAAAAAGTTGTCGTCCTTTTCGAGCGACCACCGCACGCGTAAACGAAAATGTCGTTCGGTCCGTTTCTTCTTCGTATTCTTCTCCCGTGAGTAGTTTCGCGTCCTCGTTTTCATCGTCGTCGTCGCAAAGGACGAGATTGGATCAAAACGACGTCTCGGGGGTGAGACCGTTATCAACAAGATTCGTGGAAAACCTTAGTACTTTTCCTTCTTCGGCGAGGACGAAAAAGAGGACGATTCGGACGACATCGAGAGGGTTCGCGAGCGCGAGCGCGGATACGGTGAAAAGCGGGGACGACGACGATGATTTCGGTGACGACGACGAGGGAGAGGAGGAAAGGAAGAAAGGGAAAGAAGGGAAAGCGAAAGGAAGTAATAGCAGTAGCAGCGCGACGACGACGAGTACAACAGAACCACCACCAGCAGCAAATTCAATCATCAAATCGAAGAAAACGAGCGATTTAGAACCGATCACGTTACAATCGTTAACCGGAGACTTATCTTTCGGCGCCGGCGCGGAGGCGGACGACTTGACGCCGACGAAAGTGGTGAAACTTTTGGACGATTACATCGTCGGCCAAAACGCGGCGAAAAGAGCCGTGGCGGTCGCGCTGAGAAACCGATGGCGTAGACACCGGTGTCCGGAAGATTTGAGAGACGAAATCGTGCCGAAGAATATTTTGATGATTGGGCCGACGGGATGCGGGAAGACGGAAATCGCCAGACGGTTGGCGAAGATCACCGAGTCGCCGTTCGTGAAAGTCGAGGCGACGAAGTTTACGGAGGTTGGATTTCACGGCCGAGACGTGGATCAAATTATTCGAGATTTGATGGATAACGCGATCACGTTGACGAAGACGAAACTTAAGCAACGATTTAAATCGAGAGTGGCGGAGATGATTGAAAATAAGATTTTGGATTTCGTTTGCGGAGAGAGCGCGTCGGAGGAAACGAGGGAGGCGTTTCGAGCGTTATATCGTGAAGGCGCGTTAGACGATCGGTTGATTGAAGTGGAGTTACCGGAAGGCGCCGGTGGAAATCCCGATGGCGTTCGGTTTGATCCGTCGGCTGGTCCGTTACCGATCCACGAGTTAGTCATTAAAGTAGACAAGATGTTTTCCAAGAAGGGAGGCGCGGGAGGTTCCCATCCGTCCATGAACAAGAGAAAAATGACCGTGCGCGAGTGTAAACCAGTCATCGAAGAAGCTGAATTTGATAAATTGCTAACTCAGGAAGCCATCGCGAAAGAGGCGGTGATTGCGGTCGAGTCCGATGGGATTGTCTTCATCGACGAAATCGATAAGATTGTTTCCAGTTCGGATTCTCGACACGGCGCCGACGCCTCTTCGGAAGGCGTGCAGCGGGACTTACTTCCAATCATTGAAGGGTCGGTTGTTTCTACGAAATACGGGAACGTTTCTACAGACCATATTTTGTTCATCGCGTCCGGTGCGTTCAGCCAAAACAAACCGAGCGATATGTTGGCAGAGTTACAAGGCCGATTACCCATTCGCGTGGAATTGAAAGGTTTAACCAAGGACGATTTACATCGGATTTTAACCGAACCGAAAGCGAACATTTTGAGACAACAAAGAGCGCTGATGGAAACTGAGGACATAAACTTAGAGTTCACTAAAGAATCAGTCTTGAGAATGGCGGAATTGTCCGAGGAAATCAACTCGAACGTCGATAACATTGGCGCTCGACGGTTACACGCCATCGTCGAACGCATATGCGAAAAGATTAGCTTCGACGCGCCGGAGGAGGCGAGGAAGCACAAAGAAAAAGGATTGGACGGTAAGTGTACGGTAACGATCGATGTAAAAGAGGTGGAAGAAGCGATTGGAGATTTGCTCAAGAAGAAAGATTTAGCGAGATTTGTTTTATAAAAGAAAAAGTATTATTGCACATACACAGGTACATGTATGAAATGATTCTCAGTTTTACATCGCTTCCCCCAAATACGCTACTTCTAATTTCCGCGCTAATAATTTCTTATGCTAGTATTGATGATTGCAAGACTTACAAAAATCTCGCTCAATTTGTTGCGTTTTTCTCTTGTTCTACCCCCTCCAACAACAAACTTCGATGGACGCTCATTCTAAACATCGGCACGAAATTCGGATCGTACTTCTTCCCGCGTCTCAAATGCATCGCGATTTGCGCCTTCTCCACCTCCTTCCGTTCTCTCAAATAGTAAAACTGATTCGCAATATCTTGCACTCTCGGCACGCCTTCTCTGTTTTCCCACTTCTCCGCCACGTCTTCCTGTGAGTGCGCTCTTTCGTACGGTAAAAAAAAGAGCTCGTACACGTCAAACAGCTTATTCCCGATGTCCGTGTACGAGTGCTGATCGAAGTAGTTAAACATGACTTTAAAGATCTTAGAGATTGAAAATCTGCACTTTGCCTCGACCCTGTTTCGACCAAAACCACCTCTTCGACAGACTTCGCCGTAAAAGGTTAACAAATCGAACGGTTTCCCGGAGCGCGAGATGAGTCGGTCCAGTTTACTGTTAAGCGAAAGAGAGAGAGAAAGAAGAACGCGAGAGAACGCGCTTTTGGTCAGTTTTAAATCATAGAAAACAGTAAAACGACGCCGAGACGACGACAACTGGATGCCGCCAAGCGGCGTCATCGGCGACGCCGACGACGCCGAGACGACGCGCGGGCAAAGAAGAAAGATCTCATCTCTCGATGTCGACCACCGTATATAATCATAAAAAACATCAAACGTGAACGAACGAGGACGTACTCCCACACGTTTTCGTAATCAAACTCGCCTCGTTGCTCGTGAAACTTGAAGAAATCGTACGCGAATTCCTGCGCCGTGCACTCGCGTAATCCAGGCCTTTTCCAACCCGATGTGAATTCTCCTAAACCATGCGTCTCCCTGGTCACCTCGTCGTTCCCGCACCGATTCTCTCGGCACTTTTCAATTAAGACGCGTTTTGCCTCCCGGAAATAGAGTAACTTTGTTTCCGTGTCCGCGTTTTTGAGGTGTTCCGGGAGCGGCGGTATCGGGGGGAGTTGCATTCCTCCTTTGGGTGACACTTTTTGTTGCATCAAAGCAGGAGGTGAAATCGTCGTCGTCGCATCGAGCGCTGGTTTTCGTGGTACAGGTTCATCTGGTTTTTGGTTCGCGTTCGGCGGTATCATCGTCTTTACTCTATTTTCCCTCTCTCCTCGCGCTACACTTCTCTCTGCTGATTTTGAATTTTTCTCCCCTTTTTTAACTTTTCGTCGCATCTGACGATTTGCCTCCTCGTCCTCGTCCTCGGCATCAGGAATCATCATCCTCGAACGCAACACCAAAGGTTCCTCTTCTTTCTCTGCCTTCAAAACCGTCCTCGCGTTCACCGCGCGCTGAGGGTGTGGGTTCTTTCTTCGTCTGCTCATTGTTAGTGTGCTATTCTTGCCACGCGTTTAAACGTATCAGAGAGTAGTAGTATGAAGAGTAATATTCAATCACATGTGAGATGCTGTTTTCTTCTCACCTTGTTATTAGGGTATGAAACCCTAAAATATCGACGCAAAATTCTCCTCCACTCCTTCTTGCTCCACTCTTCGACGACTCTTACACGAAGAACAACGCGCGCGAGAGAGAGAGCACAAAAACAGAAGAACGCGTAAAACAATACTGATGAGTTCGTACTTCGGATCAGCGATCGGCTCTCTCTTCCAATCCGGTCCAAAGCTCGCGCACGATATCGTCGGCGGCGAAATCATCTCCTCCTCGCGAACTTTGTTCGGCTCGCATTGGAAAACGTTCGAGGGCAAATCGCAGGAAACCGGCGAGGTGGTGACTGTATTCACGTGCAAGATTAAAGACAAGGAGAAAGAACGAGTGGCGTTAGAGTTAGCCAGGAACGGGGCGAAACGTTTGAAATTGTGCAAACACCCGAACGTGTTGCAAGTGAAAGAAACGTTAGAGATCGAGAGTGGGAACGAGATTACCATTCACGTGGTCACGGTATGTTTGTTTGTTTTTCGAGAACGGCGTTCGATAACATCTTCTTCTTTTGATTTCTGCTCTCTTTTCTTCGATCATCCAAATATTGTATTGTTACGGAAAAAAGGATTCCGTAAATCGATCGTTGGACGTACTCGCTTCCCGCGCTCGATGTGGTACGAACTTTCCGCTCACCCGGCGTCGTAAAATTTTCATTTTGGTATCTACTTGACAACAAAAACAACAACAGGAAAAATGCGTGCAGTTAGAAGATCACTTGAAAGATGTGCCGAAGGGGACGCATCAGAGAGACGAATATTTTGCGTTGGGCATTCGCGAAGTCGCGACTGGGATTGCGTTCTTGAACAACGCGGTTGGATTAGTCCACGGCGCGATAGGGTTGTCCTCGATTGTCGTGACGGAAAATTTAGAGTGGAAAATCGCCGGGTTCGATTTAGTCTCCGAATTGAACGAGATTGGACGAGGGGTGAACGGGCAGGCGTCTATCGTGCACGGCGCGTATATGGTTCCAGATCAGTATAAACCGGACGAGTATCGCAGAGGCGATTGGCAGTCCGTTCCGGAAGGGCCGCCGTGGGCCATCGACTCGTGGGGGTTGGGATGTTTGATTCGAGAAGTTTACGGCGGCGGGGCGATGACGAGCGCGGAACAGTTGAGAGACATTCAACACATACCGAAGGTGTTATTGAAAGAGTATCAAAAGTTGTTGGGGAGTCAACCGGCGAGACGATACAATCCTAAAAAGTTGATTGAAAACTCAACCTTGTTCGAGAACAAATTGGTTGAAACGATTGCCTTCATCGACAACTTGAGCTTGAAAGACGCCATCGAGAAAGAATATTTTTTCAGACACTTACCGAGAGTTATGGAAGGTTTGGCAACGGTCACGGTTGAAAGAAAAATCTTACCAAAACTATGCTCCGCTCTCGAATTCGGCGCTGCGCCGGCGTTAGCCATCACCCCGATGTTGCAAGCGGCGAAAAATTTACCGGTTGAAGTCTTCGAGAAGAAAATTATCCCAACCATCGTGAAGTTGTACGACAAAACAGACCGAGCAATTCGCGTGGCATTGTTGGAGCACCTGCAAAAATACGTCCACGCGATGGACGAAAAGATGACGGATGAAATCATCTACGATAAGATATCGACTGGATTTAACGATCAAGATCCGTTTGTGAGAGAGTTGACTTTACGCACGGTGTTATTGTTGGCTCCGAAATTAACGCAACGAACGTTAGGGTCGAGTTTGTTGAAGCACTTATCTAAGTTACAAGTGGACGAACAACCGGCTATTCGAGCAAACACGACGATTTGTCTAGGAAACGTGGCGACGTATTTATCGGAATCCACGGCGAAGAGAGTTTTGTGTAATGCGTTTACGAGGGCGTTGAGAGACGCGTTTCCAAACGCGCGACAGGCTGGTTTGATGGCGTTAAAATATACCACGCAATATTATGAACCAGTTGAACTTTCCTCGAGAATCGTACCGTCCATTGCGCCTTTAATGACTGATGTCGAGCAATCAGTCCGAGAGGAGGCGTTTGAGACTATGAATGTCTTCATGGAAATTCTTCGAAGAAACTCAAACGCGATGAAATTAGGCCCGGAAGAAGCGCAAAGAATGTTAGAAGCGGAACAAGCCGAAGCGCACGAGAAAGCGAAGAAGAAAGCGAGCAAAGCTGGATCGATGTTATCGTGGGCGGTTGACAAGATGGCCAATGCAGTTGGTCAAGTCGGTAGCAACGATAGCGATAGCGTAAACAACGGCGATAACATCGATTTGAACAGCGAGGTGTTTGCGGCGAAAAGTTTCGGGTCCTCGGCACCGCCGCCAAGATTGTACGGTTTAACTCCAAACGCGAGTCCGAACCCGTCGCCAAACCCGAGTCCAGCGCAAGCGGTAAAATCTCGAGGCGGTGGGTACGTCAACAACTCCAGTCCGATTTACGAAGAACAGCCGCCTCCGTCGTTGAAGAATTTCGGAAGTGAGGAAGATCTTAGTCATAACAATAATAATTTTAATAGCCGAGAACAAGCACCAGCAGGGACAACAAAAAATCCTTCGGACGGATGGGGTGATATGGACGACGACGACGACGACTACTCTGGATTCGATAAAGAAGAAGAAGAAGCGAGAGCGCGTTTGAGTAAAATGTCCACCACGTCGTCGCGACCGGCGACGGCTGCCCGACCGGGAGGTTCTCTTGCCGGCATGGGAGCGAAGAAAATGAGCAACGCGAGCGCCACGAGCGATGGATGGGGGAGCGAAGACATGGACGAAGCCTTCGCCGCGCCTGCTCCGGCAGCGCAAAGACGACCGATGAACAGTGGCGGGCACGTCAGTCTAGGCGCGAAGAAACTCGGCGCGAAACCTCTAAAGTTGGGCGCCAAAAAAGTACTCTCGGCGAAAGATATCGACTTAGAGTCGATGCTAGGATAATATTTTAATTGAAAACGTTAACATACCTACACGCACATAGAGACTTCATGAGAGTTGCTTTACGGTAACATTCAATGCAACATAAATACACTCGGATATTACAACGAGTGCTACACTTTTACAAAATAACAACGCGCGCTTCTTCTTGTACAAAAAATTCGTCTTTCCTCCTCTCAAACGTCCCCACATATCATCATTCGTCCATCCTTTTAATTCATCACTTCCCGTCTTGGTTCAAATTCAAAAGCGCGTGTGAGAGACCTTTATCCACCTCCAGACTCCTCTGAAACATTTGCTGAATAATTCCTCTCTCCGCTTTATCCATATCTCTCGCGATCCAATCCCCTCCTTCCTCTTTCGAACACCCTCCGCCGTCCGTGTTCGCGTACAAGTATAAGTCCTCGACGCGTTCGCTCAAAAGCATCTTCCTCGCGCGTTGCCAAGAAACCTCGTACGGGTTCGACTGAGGTCGACACGTTCGAATAATGTTCATCGCTTTTTGCAACTCCATCCCTCGACAAAAAGTTAAATACCCCAAAACAGTCAAACTCGCTCGATTAATCCCCGCCGTGCAATGGACGTACGTCTTCCTCCCTAATCCATCGTGTAACAAATTGAACGCCCTGGTCATATCCGCCAACCGTCTGGACTGATCCAACCGGTCAAAATCTCTCACCGAAACTCTTAAAATAACCACGTTCCGTTCTAAACACCGCTTCCGAATCGGTTCCCAATCGATTTCCATCGCCTCGTGGCACAACTCGCACTGCAAACAGACGATGGCTTCCACCCCGGCTTCATCGATCAACCGATCGATATCTCCCGGAGATCTCGGACAAGAGCCAATAAGCATCGAGCACTCCTTTAACTCCTGTTCGGATGGGTTTTCAATCGGTACCTCCGTCTCTCGATCAAACGTCATGTAATCCCAGTTCAAAGTCCAACTCCACCTCCCTTCCGGTGGGGAATCGCCGCCTCTCGGCGCTCGGTTCCCGTTTAACATCAAACCGGCGTTGGTGGATTCCTGGAATCTTCGATCGTAATCTTCTTGCTCTTTCGCAGACGAGGACGAGACCACTGCTCCTTTTTGAAACGCCAATACACCTCTTCCTCCTCGTCTTAAACGTCTCTGATTCGCATTCGAGAAGGAGAACACGTTCCGATTGTTTTTGTGAACAACAGTCGTCTTCGAAGAATCGTTGGAAAAACGACCACTCGTCAGACATGTGGAAGAAGAAAAAGAAGAAGACGCAAAAACGCAGCGCATCATCTTATATGTGTGTGTATATATATATATGTGTTCAATCTCAAAACCACCGCAAGCAAAGGGCGCCTAAACGCAGAACAAAAGAGAGAATTTAGAATAAGAATAAAGGAATCCCAAAGAGGTGTTTTTGTGTGTCTTTTCTCCCTTGTGTCAGGCTGCTTTTTGGGCAGAAATTTGAAAAAAATTAAAAAAAAAATGGACCAAAGGAGTGATTAAAAAACAAGGGACACAAAAGGACTTTAAAGGGAAAGCTCAAAAACCGCACAACAACAAACTTGACACAACAAAACAACAACAACAACAACAAAGAAAAGGCCCCGTGTAATAACGATTAAGAAAAGGAGCGCACGCGTGTGTGTGTGTTTTCTGTAAGGTGAATCGCAGAAGAAAATCGAGGGCACACTTTTTGCACGCTCTGCAAAGTATGCGCGTGATGTCGTCGATTTGAACAGAGCAAGAACAAACGGAGATACCAAGAGTAAATCAGAGGGAAAATTCAAAAATGAGAGGCGAAGAAACGACGTCCAATAATGAGTTGCTCGCGCGGCAAACGCACCTGTTCAAATTGCGCGCGGTGAAATTACACTCGGATTTCGAGCGATCCGAACAGAGAAACAAACTGCTGCAAAGAGATTTGTCAAAAGCGGAATCGATCGCGAAAGGTTTGAAAATCAAGAACGATGAATGTGTTCGAGAGATTGAAAAAATGACAAGCGAAGTGAGAGTTCAAAACGAGGCGTTGGAAAGAACGAACGAGAAAACGAAAACGTTGGAATCAAACCGAGATGCGCTCGAATTAGTGGTGAAAGAGACGCAGTCGGAGCTGTATTCGGTGAAAGAGGAAACGGAGAGGCGGATACGGCAGTTGACGATGGAACAGAGCACTTCGGAAGTACACGCGGAGTTACGGAGGGAGAGAGAGTCGCGAGCGAAAGAGTCGAGACGAGCGGAGCGGGCGGAACGGGCGCTGGACGACGCCGCGGTGGCGTTTAGCGGGGAGCGGAGAGACGCGGACGATGAGATGAGAAGACACATAGAGCGACGATTGGAGGTGGAAAACGAACGAGAGAAGTGCTTGAATGCGTTGGAGGAGAAGGAACGGAAATGGGAGAAGGAGAGGAGAGAGAGGGACGCAAAGGAAGGAAAACTGACGAGAGAGAACGAGCAGCTGACGAGCGAGAATGAAAAGAGAAAAGACCAAATCAAAAGTTTAGAGGAAGAGTGTAGGAAAGCGAACGCGGCTGTGAGAGAACGGAGCGCGGACATGGCTTTGGCCGTGAAGAAGTTGAACGTGGAATTAAAGCAACAACGGTTGGAGACGGAGAAAGGGATGGCGAAACGAGTCGAGGCGTTGAGAGTAGCGTTCGGGAACGCCATCGAGGACGTGAAGGAAGAAGCGAGAGCGAGTTTAAGCAGAAAAGACGAGGAAATTGCACGAGTTCTCGCGAAGGAGTCAGAGGCGAACACGAGAATGGCGTCCGTGGAAAAGCACTGTTTGAAAGTCCGGGACGCGTTGTTGGAGTTGGCGAACGAGAAAGAATCCTTGGAGGAAGAAAGAGACGAGTTGCGTAGAGCGTTACAAAGAGCCGGGGAAATGAACGCGCAGTTGACAAAAAGAGCAATGGACAACGCGAGCGCGACGGGTGGTGGTGAAGGTCTCGCGAAACAACAACAAAAACGCGCGGCGTTTACAAAGATACCGAGCAACGTTCATCGTCATCACCAATACAATAAAGGACCGAAGCAGCTGGCGGAAACGTTGGCGAAAGAGTTGGAGCAGTTAAAATCGGCTCACGAGGAGTCCATTGAAGCGTTAACGACGAGCGAAAACGGAAAAGATTTAGAAAAAATGGTTGAAAGAATAGATGAAATTTCTCGAAAGATAGCAGCCAAAGCTACGCAAGTCAGCTTAGCGTTGAAGTCTTCTTCTTAATGATACTATATAGAGCAGATTAGTTTTGAATAGATAGAGCGAATACACTGCATTCATATATACCGCATATAATACCAGTACCTGGGTATATATCTTTCTATTATTATCAATATAAATTCTATTCTTGTCGTTGTTGACTTTTATTCACCGACGTAGTAGAAATCGCCGGCTTGTTTCTGTTCTCTATCCTTGACGGATTCCATTTTATTAATCCTCGGCCGATAATTGGTCGGATCTCTGCGAAAGGTGATCTCCAACGCCTTCAAAAACTGGTTCAAACCAGTAACTAATCCTTGGGGTTTCGTCGCCGTCGCGTTTACCGCTGGTTGGCCGGTGTACACGATAACCTTATCCGCTAGATATGTCGCCATGATGAAATCGTGCTCGACAATAAACGCCGCCTTCTTCGCGTGCAAAATAAACCTTTTGATAACTTTGGACGTCCAGACTCTTTGTTCGGAGTCCAAATACGCCGACGGTTCATCGATGAGGTAAATATCTGCGGGAGTGCCCATGCACAACGTCAACGCGACTCTTTGCAATTCACCACCGGACAAGTTCTTCACGTATTGGTCCAACAACGGGTCAATGTTCATCGGTTTCACGACGTCCGAGATGAACTGCGGGTGCAAAAACGCGTCTCGGATTTTCATCATCAACAAATCGCGAACGGTTTTTTCAAACTTTGGCGCAATCTTTTGCGGTTTATAGGATACGTTAAACTCGGGCAACTCGATGGTCTCGTCGTCGGGTTTAATTAAACCGGCGATTAAACGAATAAACGTCGTTTTCCCGGTGCCGTTTTCGCCCAACAAGACGACAATTTCCGAATCCGTAAAACTGCCGCCGTCGACGCTCAAAGTAAATCCACCTTGCGTTTTCACCATCGACGGGTACTCGTACATGCTAAACGCTTCATCGTTCACGTGCGCTAACCGTTCGTCTTCGTTCTCGGACACTTTAAACGTCAACTCTTCCGGTCTGAACCTTAAGTTTTCCGTCGGCACGAAACCGGCCAAGAAAATGTTGATTCCTTCTCTCACACCAAACGGCATGGTCACGACCCCATACGCCCCTGGTTTCCCATACAAACAACAAATGAAATCGGATAAGTAATCGAGAACAGACAAATCGTGTTCGACGACGATGATGTACTTATTAATCGCCAAGAGCGATCGAATCACGCGACTCGCTTTCAACCTTTGCTTCACGTCCAAATACGAGGACGGCTCGTCGAACATGTAAATATCCGCGTCTTGCACCGCGACAATAGCGATTGCAAATCGTTGCAACTCCCCACCACTTAACTTTGCCACGTCTCTGTCCATCACGTGCGTCAACTCCAAAATATCAATCAAATACTCTCTATCCGCGCCGCCGTCCGGGCCTCCATCTTTATCCTCCAAAATCGTCCCTACCATCCCTTTCACCGCTTTCGGCACGTGATCGACGTATTGCGGTTTAATCAACGCCTTCAAGTTATCCTCTAAAATCCTCGTCAAATAATTCTGCAACTCCGACCCGCGAAAGTGAAGCAAAATGTCAGACCAATCCGGAGGGTTTGCGAATTTCCCCAAGTTTGGTTTCAACTTCCCGGCTAAAATTTTAAGCGCGGTAGATTTCCCGATCCCGTTCGTCCCGACTAAACCTAACACCTGTCCAGATTTCGGCGTCGGTAATCGATGCAACTTAAACGTGTTCGGCCCGTACCTGTGCGTCGTTTCCTTCTCCAAATTCTTCGGTAAGTTGATAATCTGGATAGCTTCGAACGGACATTTCTTCACGCAAATCCCGCACCCGATGCACAACAACTCGTCGATGTTTGCAATCTTACTCTTCTCCGTCACTTCGATGCAATGTTTCCCGATTTTCACCACCGGGCACTGTTTTTTGCACTCCTGTTTGCACTTTTTCGGCCGACATCGTTCCGCTTCCACGATGGCGATGCGATCCAACCGTTCGTTGTCGTCGTCTTTGTCTTGCTTCTTTTTCGGCGGCATGTTTGAGAGCTCTCGATATCACACTCGCTCGCTGCCTTTCTTTATCGATCTCTTCTCCGTCAAAGTCTTTTCGAGACGATGCTCTTCTTCTTCGTTACAATATCGAAAGAGAAAGAGAAAGAGGACGAGCGAAGACGATGATTTTGTGTCGTCTTTTGTGTCAGGGTTTTCTCCGTCTCTTTTCAAGTCTTTTTCCTTTCCTTCTTTTTTTTCATCCGAACGCCTTTTTTTTTCCTCACAAGAAAAAAAAATTAATATTGTATATCTCTTTTTCTCTTTCTTTCTTTCTCTCTCTCTTTCGCCGATGCCTCGATACTAAACGCGCGCGCGAGAGAAGGAGAGAGAGAGAGCGTTTTGGCGATGATGAGAACACTGTTTACGAATGATTGGATGTGTTTATGATTACACAAAAAAATATCAGCCGACTCGATATCACACAGTTGAGCCAAACATTTCCCGTGAAAGAGATACAAAAAAAAAGAGATTGCGCGCGCGGAATGCGCGTTTTTCGGGCGCGGAAAACACGCGCGAGAACCCGCGAGCCCGCGGAGATGGCGATGATGACAATACATAACATAACATCGTCTCCATGATAAATCGAAATATGATTTAAAGAAACCGTCTGAGCCAGAAGAAAAAGAGAGAGGGAGGGAGCGTTTTTTTTTGTATCTCTGTGTCCTCGGGAAAGTTCTTTCTGGATACAGAGAGAGAGAGAGAGAGAGAGAGAGAAAGAGAAAGAGAAAGAAACATGAACTTCGGCGATGATGTTATGACCCAAACTCAAAAAAATTTTGAACTTCACGGCGCGTGCGATGCGTCTGAGCGATGATTGCACCTCCTTCTGAGCCGAATATCGTTTCTCTCTCTCTCTCTCTCTCTCTCTCTCTCTCTCTCTCAGCTCTCTCTTTCCTCGGTGGTATCGTAAAAGAGAGGAGAAAAATAAAAGCAGGTGCGTTTCCGAGAAAAAGTTTTGTTTCGTTTCGTATCTCGTCTCGTTCGTTCGCGACAAACCTTTTGGGCGATGATGTGGGTAACAACCTGGCTATATGAATCAATTTGCTGAATTCTTATCCGTGAGTGAGTCAAATTCCCTCCTGAGCCCGAGCGTAAACTATTCTTTTTTATATTTCGTATCGGCGATGACTAATTTTTATAACACAAATAAAAAATACTAGTACATTTCATATGACTTTAGCACGCTGAATCAATCACTCTTTCGCGCTCAACATGTGCAACAAATCGGCATCTCGCACGTATCCTCTTTGCATCGCTGCTTCCAACGCGGTCAACCCGTCGCCGTCTTTCGCGGCGATGTCCAAGCGTTTCGCCGTGACTAAAAACTTCGCGAGCGCGTCGTTATCGGACATCACGGCGCAGTGTAACGGCGTCTTTCCGGTTTGCGTGCATCTAAAGTTTTCTAAATCGAAACCGTTACGAACTATTATCTCGATAACTTCCGTTGGATTTGTGAAATTTTGCATCGCACACGCTTTAAAAATATTCTGCGCCACATCTCTCGAATCGATGGTTGCGCCCGAGGTGAACGTGCGCATAATTTCAGCGACGTCGCCGGATATGACGGCGATTTTCAAAAGTTCCGCGTCTGGGTGCGACATGGATGTAATTTTCTCGCGTTTTCCGTCCACGAAGAGTTTTTCGGTATACTTTTTCTTTATGAACTCGAGCTTTTCTTCCTTGGTGCTTTTCGGATGCGGTTTTCGTGTCGCGCTTTTGTCGTTGTCCAAAAACGACGACGGTTTCTTTAATATCTTTGCCTCCAAAACTGCGTTCGCGTTCGCGTTGCCCCACTTAACGAAAGTGCCATTCAATAACGGATCCGTCCAAACCTTTACGTCTAAAATCGCACTTCGCACTTTCGACACGTGGACGCCAAGACTTCGGTGCGCACCGGAACACTCAACGCATAAAGCCACGCCGTAATTCAACGACGCCCATTCTGGTTCCGGCATCGAGCAGTCCGCGCACGTGGTACACCCAGGCGCAGAACGCAAGATTTCCAGAGGCGAATTTCCGTTTGCTAAAGAGAGTGTGGCGTACTTGTCGGGATTCATGAAAGGGTTGTTCTCGATCTGCGCGTCGCTTAAATCCGACGACAACGCGGAACATCCCGATAACGTTCTCCGGTGACCAGTCGTGTTAGTCGTTTGCGAGGAGTTTGACATCGCATCAGCGGACGTTACACCCGGTTTGTGCTTGTTAAAGTACGCATCGTCGGCATCAGTTGGCGAAGTGGAAGTAGGCAAGTGGTGGTTTTGGTTGAGCAACACCGCGATGGCGGAGGTAATCGCCTCCATCCAGTCAGCTTGCGCTTCCTCAGATTCGGCGCGCAAAACGTACGTTTTCTCCATTGAAACGATACGAAACGCGTTCGCGACAAAATGCTTCGAATTTTTCGGATCGTCTTCGCGGTCTACGCCGGTACCTGATTTCACCGTAGACGTCAACAGACGTACAGTTTCGTGCGCTTCGGTGAGATCGACGTCGTTTGTGGCGTTTTCGTGACTGCTACCGCCAAAAACCCCGCCTAATCGCGACTGAATGAACGCTTTTGAGTTCGAAGACGATCGATAATACATCAAGTTTCCGTACACGTCTAAAACAAAGTACCTTTTCTTCCAATCGCGAAGCGTTCTGGATCGTTTCCACAGGTACCCTTGCGTCAAAATGCGATCTTCGATGTTCATGTTTTGGTCGTTAGTAGTGCCGTCGCCGCCGCCGAGCAAGTCTGAGTTGAACGAGACGTCGTGAATACTAAAACCCTCGCTTTTACTTCTGTTGTGTTTACCTTTACCACCGCCATATAAAACATCCGTGAGTTGTTTCTGTTGTTCTCTGGCCGAAAGACTTCCGTGGTTACCAAACTCCTCGGAATTCGAGTGCTGCTGCTGCTGCTGTAGTTGCCGCTCTCGCGCTGCTTTGCTACGTAATAGTTCTAAGTTCGCTAACGACGCGGTGAGTTTATTCGACAGCTCTCTTGCGCGATCTGTCGTCAAACTCCCATCATACGGTAAGTTGGAAGGGATTGTTGTCGTCGTCGTATTCTCTGCGTCTTCGCCCTCCGATACCGGACTAATCATCCCGGCCACAACCGCATCGTGGTGCTCTCCGCTAAAACCGTTCTCCATCGCGTACGCGTCCACCTCTTGCCGAAACTGTCCCATCATCTTCTCCACCTCTTCTTCGAATCCTCTCAACGCTTCCTCGCGTTCTTTCACTCCGTCCTCCACCTCCAGATTTCCTCCCAAATTTTTTATAAACTCCAAATGTCTCTTCACCATCTCCACCGTCACCTTCTCCACGACGCTCTCGCTCTCGTGCACCCCTCTTTGCAAACACGCCATCAGCTCGAATCTCGCTAAATCCGTCGCGCTCGCGGCTTCGCTAAACTTCATCTTCGACACGCTCGAATTCGACCTCGCGTGTTTACTCCTCTCCCGTTCAACCTTCTCCACCGTCTTGGCGAAGACGCTCTGCTTCGCTTTTTGCCGCTCGCACTCGTGCGTCCCGAAAACCTCCAACATGTGCCCAACCGTTTCCCTCGCGTCTCTCGAAAAGCTACTGTGTGCCTCCGCGCTCTCTCTTACTCTCGTGACCAACATATCCGTCCTCGTCTCTTCTTCGATGCTTTTGTTCGTAGCGATACTCTTCGCGCCGCTCGTCGTCGTCGTCGTCAACGCAAACCCGCTCTCTTTCCCAAACATCTCAACCTCTAACACTTCAACCTCTCTGGCGAACCGTTCGCTTTCTCGTGCCATCTGCTCGTGCGCGTCGCAATATCGCGTCAAGGCGTTCGTAAACCCTCTGCAAAGGTTTCGTTTCGTGGCAACTTTTTCGCTCAGTTTTTGCAGCTTTTCTCTCACGAACGGCGAGTCTTGCAAAGATGTCGTCGTCTGAATCGTCTGAGTCGTCGCCTCCTCCGCCGCGTTCGTCGTCGTAAACACCGCGCTCGGGTGTTTATTCTCCATCGTTTGCGTCGTCCTCGTCTTTCTTTACGCAAAGAAGAATCAATCAAAAGGTCTCTCAAAAGATACTCACGACCCGCTCAGCAGTCGGATGATGACGAGAGACTTTCTCTCTCTCTCTCTCTCTTCTTCGCGTCTCGGACCAAAAAACAAAGACGAGAGAGAGAGAGAGCGCGCAAGAAAGCGGCGTTTAGAGACGCTGCTCAGAGATGTTTCAAAGAGCAGCGCTTCTCTCTCTCTCTCTCTTTCGCGTTACGTGTATATAAATTTGAAGAGGAAACCGCCCTTTTGTTTTGGGGAAACGTCTTCAGATATTTGTCTCTTTCAAACGTGTTTAAGAGCGATGTATGCATCGAAAGAAAGAAGAACGAGACGAAAGAACGAGCATCCGCAGCGCGCGATGCACGCGAAAACGGTGGTGACGAGTGACAGAGAGGAGAGAGAAC
>ENA-OWPI01000411-OWPI01000411.1-marine-metagenome-genome-assembly--contig:-NODE-411-length-60015-cov-4.726417_pt1 | contig 60015 bp, 64 predicted proteins | sample MGYA00238138_ERZ651775 | MGnify/ENA primary metagenome ERZ651775 (study PRJEB26906, sample SAMN06265043) | marine metagenome | isolation source: Helgoland LTER site | place: Germany:Helgoland, sampling...
CTAATCGCAGTGTCATGGACATCGTGGCAAAGCGTTACAATGACAAGTTCCTGTACCGCTGGGACCGGATTATCGACTTCCTCAAACTCCATTACGTGCTGAGCGAACGCTCGGATTCAGACTACTGGACCGACAATCGCCGTAGCGAGAGCATTACCGACAGCTTGCGCGAGTTGCTCGCACGTTAGCCAACAACCGTCCAGGCACAGTAATTTGGTGTATGGGGGGCACACAGCACAGTAACGGGAACAACAACACACGTGCCTACTGCATTCTGCAACTTGCGCTTGGCAACATGGGTACCGCAGGCGGGGGGACAAATATTTTCCGCGGCCATTGCAATGTACAGGGTGCTACTGACCTTGGTGTTCTGGCCGATACTTTGCCTGGGTACTACGGCCTGTCAGCAGGTTCATGGGCACATTGGGCACGAGTTTGGGAAGAAGACCTTGACTGGCTTAAAGGGCAATTCTCGCCTGAGAAGGTCGGTGAGACGCCTATGATGAATCTTACCGGTATTCCTGTCAGCCGCTGGATTGATGGCGTGCTGGAAACCAAGGAGAACCTTGATCAGCCTGACAACACCCGCGCTATGGTTCTCTGGGGCCACGCGCCCAACTCCCAAACCCGTCAGAAAGAAATGAAAACGGCTATGGAGAAACTCGACATGCTTGTCGTGGTTGACCCATATCCAACGGTGTCTGCCGTGTTGCAGGACCGCGAGGATGGCGTTTATCTGCTGCCGGCCTGTACGCAGTTCGAAACGCGTGGGTCTGTCACAGCATCAAACCGGTCTCTACAATGGCGTGATAAAGTGGTCGAACCATTGTTCGAATCAAAACCTGATCACTGGATTATGGCACGTTTTGCAGAAAAGTTTGGATTTCATGACAAAATTTTCCGAAACATCTCCATGGACGAAGGTGATGAGCCTAACATTGAGGACATCACTCGCGAGTTTAACCGAGGTATGTGGACGATCGGTTATACTGGGCAAAGCCCAGAACGAATAAAAATGCACATGGCCAATCAGCATACATTTGACCGCACATCTTTGCGAGCGGTTGGTGGGCCGGCAGACGGGGACACCTACGGGATGCCGTGGCCATGTTGGGGCACACCCGAGATGAACCACCCTGGCACAGCGAACCTTTACGACATGTCGATGCCAGTGGCCGAGGGTGGGCTGACATTCCGCGCCCGTTTTGGTGTGGAGCGTGACGGCGACAACCTACTGGCCGAAGGTGTGTTTACACCTGGGTCAGAGATCGAGGATGGCTATCCAGAGTTCACCATGCAGATGCTGATGGATCTCGGCTGGGACGGTGATTTGACTGCGGACGAACGCGCAGCGATTGACGCCGTCGCGGGTGAAAAGACCAACTGGAAGACCGACCTGTCGGGCGGCATCCAGCGTGTCGCGATTGCTCATGGCTGTGCGCCATTTGGCAACGCCAAGGCGCGGGCGGTGGTCTGGACCTTCCCCGATCCGGTGCCAATACACCGCGAGCCGCTTTATTCCAACCGCAGGGACTTGGTGGCGGATTATCCGACCTACGAGGATAAGAAGTTCTGGCGCGTGCCGACAATGTATGCCTCCATTCAGGAGAAGGATTTCTCGACCGAATATCCGATAATCCTGACTTCTGGTCGTTTGGTTGAATACGAAGGCGGTGGGGATGAGTCACGCTCGAACCCATGGCTTGCGGAATTGCAACAGGACATGTTTGTCGAAATCAATACCCGCGACGCGAACAATCTTGGTGTACGTGACGGCGAACAAGTTTGGGTCGAAGGGCCTGAAGGCGGAAAAGTCAAAGTCATGGCGATGGTGACAGAACGTGTGGGCGAAGGTGTAGCCTTTATGCCGTTCCACTTTGGTGGGCACATGGAAGGTGTTGATCTAAGGGATAAGTATCCTGAAGGTGCCGACCCCTTTGTCTTGGGTGAATCCACCAACACGGCACAAACATATGGCTACGATAGCGTAACCCAGATGCAAGAGACGAAAGCTACTCTTTGCAAAATCTGGACAGCATAAGGGAGAAGTAGAATGGCTAGAGCAAAATTTCTCGTAGACGCTGAACGCTGCATCGAATGTAACGCCTGTGTCACCGCGTGTAAAAACGAGCACGAGGTGCCTTGGGGCATCAACCGCCGCAAGGTGGTCACGATCAATGATGGCAAACCGGGTGAACGCTCGATCTCGGTGGCGTGCATGCATTGTTCGGACGCGCCTTGTATGGCGGTCTGCCCGACCGACTGTTTCTACCAAACAGAAGAAGGCATCGTGTTGCACTCCAAGGACCTGTGCATCGGCTGTGGTTACTGCTTCTATGCATGCCCATTCGGCGCGCCGCAGTATCCGCAGGCTGGCAACTTTGGCTCGCGCGGCAAGATGGACAAATGCACATTCTGTGCAGGCGGCCCAGAGGAGAACAACTCCACTGCCGAGTTCCAGAAGTATGGCCGCAACCGCATCGCAGAAGGCAAACTGCCAATCTGCGCGGAAATGTGCGCGACCAAGGCGCTGCTTGCTGGCGATGGCGATGAAGTGTCGAGCATCTACCGTGAGCGCGTTGTTGCCCGTGGTTTCGGGTCTGGCGCATGGGGCTGGGGCACAGCCTACAGCCAAAAAGGCGAGTAAAAATCGTTTTTTAGACATCAAGACTGGGCAGTCCCGCGCGGGCTGCCCTTCATGACACCGAATATAAGGACGTTTTGATGATCCGTTTTCTGAGCCTTATTGCTATTATCGTGACGTTCGCGGCATCTGCGTCGGCCCAAGAGGCTGCTGGCGATAGCCGTGCCTCGACTGGGGGCGCCCAGACGCTTGCTGATATTCTTGAACGGCAAGAAGGGCTGAAAGTTGACGAAACTTTCCGCAGCGAGGCAACGGGTAATCCTGATGCGGCGGCTCCCATCACCAATCAGCTTGGCACGCTTGGCGGGGCATCTGACCCTGAGCTGTGGCGCGCTTACCGCTTTGGCTCTGCGGATATTTCCACCCAAAGCCGTGGGCCAGCGGCAACGACTGTGATCCAAGACGGCGGAATGTGGTGGCTTAAGTTCCGCGAGGATACACTTCTGACGATTGCAGTTTACCTGCTAGGCGGGACCCTTCTGGCGCTCGCACTATTCTATCTTGTGCGTGGGAAAATTCGGATCGGTGGTGAAAAGACGGGCCGCACAATTACGCGTTTTAAGGCCTTTGAACGTTTCGGTCATTGGCTTTTGGCATCGTCGTTTATTGTGCTGGGGATCACGGGTCTATTCTCTCTCTTCGGGCGCAAGGTTCTAATTCCACTTTTCGGGCACGAAACATTCTCTTTCATCGCCGTGGGTAGCAAGTGGGTGCATAATAACATCGCTTGGGCCTTCATTATCGCACTCATTATCATCTTTTTTGCATGGGTGGTTCATAACCTGCCTGATCGGACAGACTTGCGTTGGCTTGCCAAAGCAGGTGGACTTTTTGGCGGGGAGCACCCTCCTGCAAAGAAGTTCAACGCTGGCCAGAAACTGATTTTCTGGGCGGTCATTGTTTTGGGCGGTTCAATTTCGGTCTCTGGCTTATCGCTGCTGTTCCCATTTGAATATAACCTATTCGGGCACACGTTCTCGACACTCAATAGCTGGGGCGTTCCCGGCTGGTTTGGGGCCTCGGACTTGCCCTTCCCTCTACAGCCTCAGGAAGAGATGCAATACGCGCAGCTCTGGCACGCATTGGTCAGTTTGATCCTGACGGCCATAATCTTTGCACATATCTATCTCGGCTCGGTCGGCATGGAAGGCGCGTTTGACGCAATGGGGAAAGGTGAAGTTGAGGAGCAATGGGCCCGCGAACACCACAGTCTTTGGGTTCAGGATGTTTTAGGACCTGACGATAACGAAAAGGAAAAGGTTTAAAATGAAACCGTTTATTCTTGCCATTTTTGCGCTTGTCGTCATTTCGTTCAGTGCAAACCAAATCTTGTTGAATAGTGGGTTTTCGAGCGCTGACGCAGGCACTTCACATGAGAATGTAAGGCTTTCCAACTAAGACCGCGCATTTCAAGTTTGCTGAAAAGAATGGGGGCCAACGATGGCCCCCATTAGTCGATATAATCTTAGTTGCGGGCAATCGTCAGAATTTTCCCGATGCCGTTTTCAGCGGCACCTTGAAAGTCGATGGTGACGCTATCACCTGCCGCGAGGCCGTCAGGCAATACGAAATCAGCAGCGATTGTCCAGATCGTCTTGTCATCCAGAACAATGATATGATCGACACGATCAAACGCGAGGATGGTGCCTACCACCTGATCTGCGAATGCAGGGACAGTTGAGGAAACAAGTGCTAGAACGGCGAGAATAACGCGCATTTGGTGAACCTCCATGTTAACCTGACTTTAGCTATTATCATTTCCCGATGAGTCGCAATCACTATTAGTATTGCGTAGAATTTTGGTTTGAGCTGAGAAAGCCGAGGCGAGGTTTGCGCGACCACGACGCCAAGTTGGCCGTCCGCCAAAAAGGGTATATCAGGGTTTGGAGCAGGTATTTTTGCTGTGTTTATCGTAGGCTTAAGTCATGACAACGAATGACCCAACTTCTCTCGACCTTGCGGCACTTTCCATGTTGAGTTTGGTCTTCGACAAGAAGTCATTTTCGGCAGCCGCTGAAAGCCTAGGTACTAGCCAATCGACCGTAAGCTATACGGTTGAGAAATTACGCAAAACATTCAACGATCCGCTTTTTGTTCGGCAGGGCGGAAAAATTGTTCCGACGCTGCGGTGTGAGGACCTGGTTGTCGAAGCTAGATTGATCCTTGAGCAATATAACAGCATGGTGAGCGCGGCGGAATTTGACCCCGCGACTGCGAAGGCGACATTGCGGATATCAAGCAACTATTACGAGCGCGTCGTTCTGCTCCCCGGTTTGATCCGCGAAATTAGGAAACAGGCGCCACAAGTTCATTTGTTGATGATACCAGCGCAGCAGACTGGCTCGGAGCAATTAAGCAAGGGCGAGACCGATGTCTTACTGTCACCCGCGAGTATTAACCTTAGTGGCGTTTATGCAAAAAAGCTTATGATAGATCGTTACGTGTGCTTGATGGACCGCTCTAATCCTTTGGCAACAGGCGATTTTACCGAGGAGATGTTCCGAACGGCGAGCCATGCCTATGTATCTTTTGCAGAGATTTGGCGATCAAGCTATGGCGTCGATATTCGGCGACGTGGGCTTGATGTCAATCGTGCGCTTAGCATTGCGGGCCCCGAGAACCTTGCGGAACTCCTCGAAGGCACCGACATGATCGCCGCCGTGCCATGGCGTGTGGCGCGATTGGCAGAAGACCGCATGACGCTGCGCGAATGCCCATTCCCAGCACCATTCCACGTTTCAATGTATTGGTCGGCGCGCACTCACAGGTCAAAGATGCATATTTGGCTACGCGATTTGATAGTGAAAGTTGCGTCCGATGTTCGGAGTAATATCTAATAATTAGGTTTTACATATCGAATTAATCTAGTTGTTCGATGTGTTGAATCAATAAATAGTGACATTGACTTTCCTGGGAGGGGAAGCCAAATTACCGCTTTGAAGTTCCAATTTTTCTTGAAGATGCCGGCCATGAGCTGGCGGGCAAGGTGCAGATACCCTGCGCCCAATAGTGGCCGAAAGGCCAATTCCCTGGGAGGAAACATGACAGATACCTATAACCGTAGAAAGTTTTTGGGCGGCACCGCACTAGCGGGCGCTGCGGCATTGGCATCCCCTGCCATCGCTCAAAATGCAACGACAACATTGAAGATGCAGGCGGCATGGGGCGGCGGCATTTTCTTGGAGAACGCGCAATCCTATGTCAACCGCGTGCATGCAATGGCGGGCGACTCGCTCCGTATTGATCTGCTGCCGGTGGACTCCGTTGTAAAGACAAGCCAGATGCAAGACGCGGTTCACCGTGGCGTTCTGGATGCTGCTCACTACGTGCCATCCTACTGGTACGGCAAATCCAAAACAGCGTCTTTGTTCGGCACTGGTCCTTGCTATGGCTGGTCAAGCCAAGAGGTTTTGGGCTGGGTCATGTATGGCGGCGGACAGGAACTTTTTGACGAACTTATGGCGTCGTTGCAGCTGAATGTCGTTTCGTTCTTCAACTCTCCAATGCCTGCTCAGCCACTTGGCTGGTTCAACAAGCGTATCGAAAGCGTAGCAGATATTGCAGGCCTTAAGTACCGTACTGTTGGTCTTGCTGCCGACGTGATGCTCGAAATGGGCATGTCGGTTGTTCAGCTTCCGGGTGGTGAAATCCAGCCAGCGATGAAGTCTGGCCTGATTGACGCCGCCGAGTTTAACAACCCAACGTCTGACCGCGACTTTGGTATGCAGGACGTCTCCAAAGACTATATGCTTGCCTCGTTCCACCAGAGCCAAGAGTTCTTTGAAATCACTTTCAACGGCGACAAGTTCAATGCGCTTTCTGCTGAGCAGCAAGCGATCTTGCGTTATGCATCTGAGGCCGAGAACTCCAACTTCTATTGGAACAACACCAAGCGTTATGCGGACGATCTGAATACGCTTCGTGACGAGCAGGGCGTCAATGTTTGGCGGACACCTGATGACGTTATGGAAGCCCAGCTTGTTGCTTGGGATGTGGTCACGGACCGTATCGCGGCAGAAGATCCGTTCTTCGCCAAGGTTATGGAAAGCCAGAAAGCCTATGCCAAAAATGTCATGGGTTACCTGAACTTGAACCAGCCTGATTACCGCCTAGCCTATAAGCACTACTTTGGCTGATCAGTATCCACTTTGATCCATTTAAGGGGCCCAATCATTGGGCCCCTTTTTAGGCAAAGAAACGAAAAAAGGGGCAACCGTGCTAAAACTAGTTCATGCAATTGAGGGACTGAGCCTATGGGTAGGCCGCGCGTTTGCGTGGTGCATTCTACTGTTGACGCTATCGGTGTCTTACGAAGTCTTTGTGCGCTACGTCCTCAATGCGCCGACAGTTTGGTCTTTCGATGTAATGGTGCAAATGTATGGTGCGCTGTTCTTGATGGCGGGCCCTTACGCGTTGGCGCAAGATGCCCACGTACGCGGCGATGTTTTATATCGGCTGTTTTCGGTCAGATGGCAGGCCCGGGTCGATTTTACACTCTATTTGCTGTTCTTCTTTCCCGGCATTATGGCGCTGTTTTGGTTCGGCTGGGAAATCGCTTCGGATAGTTGGCGTTACAAAGAAGTGAGCTTTAACAGCCCCGCTGGCATCCAGATTTATTTCTTTAAAACACTCATTCCGCTCGCTGGTGGTCTGTTGCTGATCCAAGGCTTCGCAGAGTTGCTCCGGTGTTGGCACGCAATGCGGACAGGTGTTTGGATGGAGCGCCTCGACGATGTTCGCGAGACCGAAGATATGCTGATGCATATGGATCCCGACAAACTCCCTGTCATTGACGCATCCCGTAAATAAACGGCTTCGCCGGTTAAGAAAGATATAGAAATGTCGAATCCCGAAGTCGCACTGATGATGCTTGGCCTGTTTATCGTGCTGGTCCTGCTTGGTTTCCCAATTGCTTTTACCCTGCTCGCGATGGGCGTTGGTTTTGGCTATTACGGCTACTATAGTGGTTCGCACGAAACGATTTCTGATTTCCTGAGTAATAATATTTTCTATTTGCTCAATCAAAACACCTATTCGGTGATGGAGAATCCGACGCTCGTGGCGATCCCGCTATTTTTGTTCATGGGATATGTGGTTGAACGCGCAAACATCGTGGACCGCTTGTTTTTCTCGCTCTACATGGCCGCGCGCAATCTGCCGGGCTCTTTGGCGATTGCGGCATTGTTGACCTGCGCGGTATTTTCGACAGCCTCTGGTATCGTGGGCGCCGTTGTGACGCTCATGGGATTGCTTGCCTATCCCGCGATGGCGAATGCGGGTTACAACAAATCCTTTGCGGCAGGTGTGATATGTGCGGGTGGTACACTGGGCATCCTTATCCCGCCATCCATCATGTTGATTGTTTATGCCGCTATCGGGAACCTGTCGCCTTTGCGTCTCTATGCAGCGGCTGTCTTCCCGGGTCTTTTACTTGCGGGACTATATATCGTTTATGTCATCGTACGGGTTTGGCTTAACCCATCGCTCGCACCGAAACCTAACCTAAAAGACGTGCCACCGACGCGCGAAATCTATAGAGACCTGTTGATCTCGTTTGTTCCGCTGACCGTTTTGATTTTCCTGGTACTGGGCTCAATTTTGGGCGGCCTTGCAACACCAGCAGAAGCGGCCGCAATGGGTGCGCTGGGTGGAATGGTCCTTGCTGTACTTTACGGTTCAATGACTTGGGGCAAGCTGAAAGAAAGCGTCTTCCTAACAGCAAAAGCCACGGCGATGGTGTGCTGGCTATTCGTTGGGTCTTGGACGTTTGCTTCGGTGTTCTCATACCTTGGCGGGCACGAGCTCATTAGCGACTGGGTCACTGGCATGGACTTGACCACAATCCAGTTCTTGATCTTGGCGCAGCTCATTATCTTCTTGCTGGGCTGGCCATTGGAGTGGTCAGAAATCCTGATCATTTTTGTGCCAATCTTCCTGCCGTTGCTCGACCACTTTGGCGTGAACCCTTACTTCTTCGCCATGCTGGTGGCGCTGAACCTGCAAACATCGTTCCTGACCCCGCCCATGGCCATGTCGGCCTATTATCTCAAAGGTGTGTTGAAAAATCAGATCGAACTGATGGAGATTTTCAGAGGGATTATGCCGTATCTCGGGATCGTTATTTTCACGATGGTCTTGATGTATACCTTCCCTGGCATTGCGCTCTGGCTGCCTGACTACCTGTTTGGTGTTTATGTACCATGACCACGGCTCCTTCTACTTTAACTGCGACTGAGGCGGTTGATGCAATCGCCTCAGGCCGCCTCACGTCGGTGGATCTGGTCAAGTCATGCCTCGCGCAGATTGCGGCGACGGATGGCTCCATCAAGGCGTGGGCCCATTTGGATGGGGAGGCTGCACTTGCAGAGGCGGCTGAATGTGATCGCCTGCGCAAGAGTGGCATGGCGATAGGACCGCTTCATGGTGTGCCTGTTGGATTGAAGGACATTATCGACACCCGCGATATGCCGACAGCACGGGGGACGCCGATATTTGCCGGCCGTCAGTCAGCAGCGGACGCCCGCATCGTCGAGAAGTTGAAAGAAGCGGGTGCGGTCATCATGGGCAAAACCGTGACGACCGAATTGGCTTTTGTGCATGCAAATGAGACCCGCAATCCACATAATCCCAACCACAGCCCGGGTGGGTCGTCGAGCGGATCGGCGGCGGCGGTAGCAGCCAATCATGTCCCTTTGGCGATTGGAACGCAGACCAACGGTTCAGTGATCCGCCCAGCATCCTTTTGTGGAGTCTTTGGATTTAAGCCATCGCGCGGCGTGATCAGTCGCGATGGGCTCCTGCAAACTTCAAAATCTCTCGATCAAGTTGGATGCTTCGGGCGCACGCTTCAAGATGTTGCACTTTTGACGGATGTCATCGCGGGCTACGATCAGCGCGATACAGAAAGTCTCGCGCGGCCATCGCCTCATATGTTGGCCGGCGCCGTTGCTGATGCTCCTGTCACACCAAACTTTGCATGGCTCGATCTATCATTTTATGGTCGGCTAAATGAGGACGCGCGGGCAGGATTAGAGCAGGTTTTAGATGCGCTCGGTCCACATGTCACGCGAATGCCTGCCGCAGATACATTGGCAAACCTTGTCGCAGTGCAGGCCCGTATTCATGAGTATGAAATTTGCCAACATCAGGCAGATGTGATTGCGACACATTGGGATGAGTTGAGTGACACGCTGCAAGGTGTGTTAGCTCGTGGCCGTCAAATCACCCCCGAGGAATATGAAGATGCACTAGCCGTTAAGCTGTCGGCGCAAGCATTCTTTGCTAACTTCTTTACAGAATTCGATGCTATCCTTGCGCCCGCCGCAGCGGGCGAGGCACCCTTGTTTGGGCAGGGGACGGGTGATCCGATTTTCTGCACATTGTGGACGCTTGCGGGTTTACCTTGTGTTACGGTGCCTGTGTTGGTCGGCGACACGGGATTGCCAATCGGTGTGCAATTGATTGGCCCGATTGAGCGCGATGATCGCTTATTGCGCACTGCACGCTGGTTTCAAAAGACGCTCGCCACGATGGCGAAAACTGAAGGGATTTGAGATGTCTTATATCGTGAAACTCATTGTGGGCCTTATAGGGACGGGACTGATGTTGACGTTTGTCTTGGGCCTATCACAGAGCATCTCCACGGGCTTTGCAGGCTTCAAAGGGGGCTTGCCATTTTTGATTATTGCGATCGTCGTGGGGCTGATGGCCCTCTACGATTTTTGGGATGAATGTGTCCGTAAGAAATGAAAAAACCGCGCCTTTGGATCACCCGCCGCCTTTCTGACGCGACACTCGCTCGGGCTGAACGCGACTACGATGTGGTGATCAATCATGATGATTTACCGGGCACTTCAGCACAGATCATCGCAGCCAGTGCAGAGTTCGACGCAATCCTACCTTGCCATTCGGAGCATTTTAGCGCGGAGGTCGTGGCGCAACTCGACCCGCGGCTCAAGATCGTCGCCAATCATTCCGTTGGCGTCGACCATTGCGATCTACCGGCTTTGCGCGCCCGTGGGATCACTGTAACAAACACCCCAGATGTTTTGTCAGATGCGACTGCTGAACTTGCGATGCTATTGATGCTAGGCGCAGCGCGTCATGCTGTTGCTGGCGACCGCATTGTCCGCGCAGGGGCTTGGGATAGCTGGTCGCCCGCATTTATGGTGGGCAAGCAGGTTACGGGTGCGCGCCTTGGGATCATAGGGATGGGCCGTGTGGGCCGCGCATTTGCGGCGAAGGCGCGCGGTTTTGATATGGATGTCCACTATTATAATCGCAGTGAATTGTCATCCGATCAGGCATTCGGAGCAACTTATCATGAGACGGTAGAGAGTCTGCTTGGTGTTGCCGATTTCTTGTCGCTGCATTGCCCCGCAACGCCTGAGACAACAAATATGATGAGTGCAGATCGGTTCGCTCTCTTGCCGCGTGGGGCCGTTATCGTAAATACGGCGCGCGGCGCGCTGATCGACGAGGACGCGCTGCTAGCGGCTTTGCAGTCAGGGCAAATATCTGCGGCTGGGCTAGACTGTTTTAAAGTTGAACCCGGCGGAAACCCTGAATTTGCCAGTCATGACAACATTTTCATGCTTCCCCACATCGGCAGCGCGACAAGACAAACGCGCGACGCGATGGGGTTTCGCGCGCTGGATAATCTTGACGCTTTCTTCGCGGGTAAAACGCCGCGCGACATCCTTTAACTCACGGGAATTGATCAATGGCAAAACTCGCTTTTCTTGGGCTTGGCGTTATGGGTGCGCCTATGGCAAGACATTTGGCCGCCGCTGGTCACGATCTCACAGTTTACAACAGGACCGCCGAGAAGGCGGACGTTTGGGTCAAAGCGTATGGCGGTACGTCAGCCACGACGCCAGCGTTGGCAGCGCAGGGCGCAGAGATGGTCATGGCATGCGTTGGAAATGACGACGACCTGCGTGCTGTTTGCCTTGGCCCGAATGGTGCCTTCTCAACGATGGCACAGGGAACGACTTTCGTGGACCACACGACGGTATCTGCCTCGGTGACCCGTGAACTCTATGCTGCTGCGAAAGAGAAAGGCATCGCCTTTGTCGACGCGCCTGTCTCGGGCGGGCAAGCGGGTGCGGAAAACGGGCAATTGTCAATCATGTGTGGGGGTGACCAAGCCAGCTATGATCGCGCCGAACCTGTGATGAATACATATGCAAAACTGTGTCGTCGTATTGGCGAAAGTGGCTCTGGCCAAATGACGAAGATGTGCAATCAGATCGCAATCGCTGGACTGGTGCAGGGCCTGTCAGAGGCGATGCATTTTGCATCCAGCGCTGGGCTCGACGGCGCGGCTGTGATTGAGGTTATCAGCCAAGGTGCTGCGGGAAGCTGGCAAATGTCGAACCGCTATAAGACGATGCTGGAGGGGCATTTTGAACATGGCTTTGCTGTTGACTGGATGCGCAAAGACCTCGGTATTTGTCTCGCAACTGCCAATGAAAATGGTGCGTCTCTTCCCGTCACTGCATTGGTGGACCAGTTTTATAAAGACGTCCAGAAAATTGGCGGCGGGCGATGGGATACGTCTTCACTTTATAAGAGGTTGCAAAAGTTGCCCTAGTCGTTTGAGGGAACTCAGCGATCTTTAAAAGAATAAAACCTAGGAGCGTCTCGTGTCGAACCTCGCCTCAGAAATAATCTTCCATGCCTATCCGCAATCACCAGTTGCCGAGAAAGTGCGGGTCGCCTTTGGTATCAAAGGCCTCTCTTGGCGCAGTGTCGAGATACCACGTTTGCCCCCCAAGCCGATGCTGACGGCGCTAACGGGAGGCTATCGGCGCACGCCTGTCATGCAGATTGGGGCCGACATTTATTGCGATAGCCAGTGCATTATTCGCGAATTGGAACGCCGCTTTCCTTCCCCCACCTTTATGCCAACAGATGACTTTGGCTTGATGTGGAGCCTGAGTAGATGGACAGACGGCGCACTGTTTGATCAAACAGTGAGGCATGTTCTTGGGGCTGCAGGCGATAACTTGGACAAAGATTTCGCCGCTGATCGCGGGCGGCTCTATCTTGGCGAGGACTGGGCCGAGGGCCTGAAAAAAGCGCACGCTGATCTTCCGCATTTGGTGGCGCAAATGCGCGCGCCTTTGTCTTGGATGAATGCCCAATTGGCTGATGGGCGAGTGTTCTTGCTGGGTGCGGCTCCGGCTGCGATTGATGCACAGATCTACCATGTCGTTTGGTTCTTGCGGGGGCGATGGGCTGGCGGCCCATCGTTCTTATCCGAATTCACGCATCTCGGGCGCTGGGAGGAAAACGTCCGGGCCATCGGCCATGGTACGGCAAGCTCCATGGCACCAGATGAAGCGATCGTACGCGCAAAAAATTCGGCACCAATCGCGCAGTCAGGCGTGGCAGATCACGAGCCACAGGGCCTTGAGGTTGGCATGTCCGTGACTGTTAGTCCTGACGTGAATGGTGGAGAGCAACCCGTGGCTGGGAATCTTCGTTTTGCGAATGCAGAGACGGTCGTTATCGAGCGCACCGCCGAAGACGTTGGCACTGTCTGTGTCCACTTTCCCCGCTCCGGGTACCGCGTTGCTATTGCGTGAAAGCTAAAGACTTAAGCATGTACTACGATTTGTGAAGGTCACTTCACATCCCAAAATATCTTCCTAAAGAAGTGAAACAAAAGATGCATAGGATAGCCGAGATCTATTGATTTCGCATGAAGTTGAGCCATTTCCTGTCCATGAAGAGAACCGAACCAAAACCCGTGATCGACCAGATGAGATGTAATTCATCCGTTGTGACTCGGATTCTGCGATGAAAGTCCGTTTGATTCTTGGCGACCAGCTGAGCCATTCGCTTGCAGGCCTTGCCGATGCGACTACCGACGACCTGCTGCTGATGTGCGAGGTAAGGCAGGAAGTGACTTATGTTAAACATCACAAAAAGAAGATCGCATTTCTGTTTTCGGCGATGCGTCACTTCGCGGCAGAGCTGTCGGACAATGGTTACAACGTTCGTTACATCAAATATGATGACCCCGAAAACTCAGGGTCATTGTTGGGTGAGGTTTGCAACGTTACCAAACAGATGGAGGTGTCCGAAGTCATCCTCACAGCACCCGGTGAATACCGCGTGAGCCAAGACTTTGCAGGGTGGTCGCGGGCGCTTGGCGTGCCAGTGACAATTCGCGATGACGACCGATTCTTGGCGACGCCCGAAGAATTCACCACTTGGGCCGAGGGCCGTAAACAATTGCGGATGGAGTATTTCTATCGCGATATGCGGCGCAAATATTGCATCTTGATGGATCACGATGGGCCCATTGGAGGGCAGTGGAACTTTGACGCCGAGAACCGTAAGCCGCCCGCGACTGGATTGGATGTTCCAGACACGTTTCGCGCGCCCGTTGATGCGATCACGCAAGACGTCATCGCGCTAGTTGAGACGCATTTTGCAGATCACTTTGGCGAGCTGTCGCCGTTTCATTTTGCAGTGACGCGGGATCAGGCCTTGGTTGCGCTAGAGCAGTTTATCGCAAAACGGCTCCAACATTTTGGCGACTACCAGGATGCGATGATCCAAGGCGAGCCGTGGATGTATCACAGCCATATTGGATTTTACCTGAACTGCGGGCTTCTGGGTCCGCTCGAATGTATTGAGCGTGCAGAGGCCGCATACCATAAAGGCATGGCTCCTTTGAACGCGGTCGAGGGGTTCATCAGGCAAATATTGGGATGGCGCGAATATGTGCGCGGGATTTATTGGCTCAAGATGCCTGATTATAAGGCGATGAATTTTTTGGACGCAAAACGCCCGCTCCCCGATTTTTACTGGACCGCCGAGACGCAGATGAACTGCATGCGCCAGTGTATTACCGAGACCAAGCAAAACGCCTATGCGCACCACATTCAACGCTTAATGGTGTTGGGAAACTTTGCGTTGATCGCGGGGCTTGATCCTGATGAGGTTAACGAATGGTATCTGCTGGTTTATGCGGATGCTTATGAGTGGGTGGAACTGCCTAATGTGACAGGCATGATCCTGTTCGCAGATGGCGGGCAGATGGCGTCAAAGCCCTATGCTGCCAGCGGGTCCTATATCAACAAAATGTCGAATTACTGTGGGTCGTGCAAATACAAACCTGCGGTCAAGAACGGCCCGACGGCCTGTCCGTTCAACTATCTCTATTGGGATTTTATTGAGCGGAACGCGGGCAAATTGCGTGGCAATCCGCGTCTGGGGTTCATGTATAAAACCCTTGATCGGATGGGCGACGATAAGCGTGAAGCTGTCAAAGATGACACGCGCAGATTTTTCAAAGCGATAGAGAATAATGAAAAAGTCTGACTTGCCGCAAAAGATCTGCGTGACCTGTGGCCGCCCGTACACGTGGCGCAAAAAATGGGCAAAGGTCTGGGATGAAGTAAAATACTGCTCCGACAAATGCCGTGGATTGCGCAAATCTGCGACAAAGTCTGCACGATGATGTTTGAACCAACACGCGAAGCAGGACTTGCGCGACTCAATGCGTTTACTGCTGATGGTGCGTCGGATTATGGTCGCTTGCGTAACTTCGATATAGGGCCAAAACAACCCAGCACCGTGTCGCAGCTTTCCCCTTGGATCAGGCATCGGCTCGTTTCCGAGCAGGAGGTGTTGGCGCAAATCCTCAACGCGCACGATCCCGCGCGAACTGTCAGTTTTGTGCAAGAGGTTTTCTGGCGCGGGTATTTTAAAGGTTGGCTAGAGCAACGCCCAAGCGTCTGGGAACACTATCTGATCGGGCTGGATCGGGCGCGGGAAAACATTAGTGCGGATTATGCCGATGCGATTTCTGGGCGCACTGGGATTGCCTGTTTCGATCATTGGTGCGCCGAGTTGGTCGCGACGGGGTATCTGCACAACCATGCGCGGATGTGGTTCGCCTCTATCTGGATTTTCACGCTGCGATTGCCGTGGGAGTTGGGGGCGGATTTCCTTTTGACTCACCTGATTGACGGCGACCCTGCCTCCAATACGCTCAGTTGGCGTTGGGTGGCCGGGTTACATACCAAGGGCAAAACTTATCCTGCGACTGCCGAAAATATTGCGCGGTTTACCGAAGGTCGGTTCGATCCTGCTGGACAGTTGGCAAATGTCGCTGAACCGTTGGTCGAGCCTTTTGATCATCCGCTGGTGCCGCTCACCGCACCGTCAAAAAGGTCTTGTGATGGCGCGGTTTTGCTGGTCACTCCAGAGGACTGCACGCCACAAACCTTCATCGCAGGCCAGCCGCGCGACACTTTGGGAATGATGATCTTAAGACCTGCGGGCTTGGCTGCGTCCTTCACAAAAGGCGCGGTGGAGCAGGCCGGCAGGGTGGTCACCGCAACCCAGATAATAGAGGCTGCACTTCAAGCTCATGTCTCACATGTCGTCACGGCTTGGGCGCCTGTTGGGCCTGTAGCGACCATACTTGCCACTGCGAAAACGGAACTGGTAAAAGAGGGCATCACGCTGCACCAAGTGCGGCGGACATATGATGATCTGACGTGGCCACACGCGACCGCGGGGTTCTTTAAGTTAAAGAAGAAAATTCCACAGATCTTGCGCGACCTTGATTTGGGCTCACGTTCCGCTACCTCTCACCCATGAGCAAAACATCAGACCTGCGCCCCGAACATATCAGCGACATCGTGCAGATGGCGCTGTCGGATCACGTCAGCTTTGCCACTATTCAGGCAGAATACGGGATCGGTGAAAAAGACGTGAAGGTTCTGATGCGGCACACACTCAAACGGGGCAGCTATCAGACATGGCGCAAGCGGGTCCGCGATTTTGGTGATCGTCGGGCAACCTATAAATAGAGCCTCAAATGCGTAAAAACCCAACCAATGCTTCGCCAGTCGCGATCCCCACAGGGCGCTTCGCGCGGCTCGGTCACATCAGCGCAATGACAGTCAGCGTCGCGGGCAATATGGCACTTGGCGGTTTGATGCAACTTGGGCGCGGTCAGCGGCCAGTGATGAAAGACCTCTTTCTCACACCCATAAACATAACGCGCATCACGGAACAATTGTCCAAAATGCGCGGCGCTGCGATGAAAGTCGGACAACTGGTGTCGATGGATACCGGTGATATTTTGCCTCGTGAATTGGCGCAAATCATGGCCCGTCTGCGCGATGACGCCTATGCCATGCCGCCCTCGCAACTCAAGCAGGTTTTGAACGCTGAGTTCCCAAGCGGCTGGCTTGGGTCATTTCGAAAGTTTGACGTGCACCCGATTGCTGCCGCCTCGATTGGTCAGGTTCATCGGGCACAACTCAAGGATGGGCGCGATCTCGCATTGAAAATCCAATACCCGGGCGTCGCGGATAGCATTGATAGTGATGTGGCTAATGTGGGCGTATTGATTAACATGTCGGGGTTGTTGCCAAAAGGGTTTGCGCTTGCGCCCTATCTGGACGAGGCACGCAAGCAATTGCATGACGAAACCAACTACACGCTTGAGGCCGCACAGTTGGTGCGCTTTCGACACCTCTTGAAAGAGACGGACAGCTTTATCATTCCTGCGGTCCATCCCGACTGGTCGTCGCCCAAAATACTGGCGATGGACTTTATGGCAGGTGATCCGATTGAGACCCTCGAGGGCGCGTCTCAGTGGGTAAAAGATCAAGTGATGACGGATCTCATCCGCCTTGCCCTGCGTGAATTATTCGAATTTGGCGTGATGCAAACGGACCCGAATTTTGCCAACTATTTGTATCAACCCCAGACGGACAAAATTGTCCTGCTTGATTTCGGGGCAGCGCGCACGATTGCCCCGCACATCGTTGATCAATACCGACATTTGCTATGCGCTGGGCTTGAGGATGACGTGGGCGGCTTGACGACTGCGGCGCAAAACATGGGGCTGTTTGATGCAGACACGCGTGATGAGCATCGGATGCGTATCGTGCAGATGCTGCGCCAAGTGTTTCACATGATCCGCGAAGGAGGAGCTATTGATTTTGCGGATCAAACGCTCGCAAATCAGCTTCAAGCTGAAGGCCTCGCGCTCTTTCAAGATGGGCTTTCACCATCTGTTTTGCCCATCGACGTCTTGTTGATTCAACGCAAATTCGCAGGACTATTTCTGCTTGGTGCGCGCCTTGGGGCCTGCGTCAATGTTGGCGAAATCTTTCGTCGTCACGGAGGCCATTTGTCCGCAGGTCAAACGGCAAGCTTTCAGTAAACTCCGACCACGCGCACGGAAAGATCAGCAGAGTAGTCGCGCCCGAATGCCACAACGGCGATACTCTTTACAGACGACGCATTGAAGCTCCTATGCAAAAGTTTGCCGTAAGGGGCGAAATCCTTGAAAGGAATGCGCACCTCTTGCCAGTCATTGGTTGCGTCAAAGGAGGCTTGATAGAATTGCCATGGCAGCACCGTCCACGTCGTCCGCAAGTGGATGTAATAAGTCTCGCTATTGCCTTTGACGTTCAAAACTACTCCTTGCGCGGTTGCAGGTAAGTTTTGGCTCAGCTTTGATCGCGCTTGAATAAAGCCGCCGTTATTGGCCGTGCTCACGTCGCCAGTTAAACGCAATATAGATTGCCCTCCATCTTGCTCAAAACTAGCACTACCCGAGGACACGCCACCCATGACTTGATCGCTAAAATAATCCCAGCGGGATGGATCAGATAACGAAAGCTCAATCATGGGGTCCTGCGCATTGCTGAGTGTGGGAAGGGTTATGGAGAGGGCCAGAAAGAGCCAGCGTAGGTTGAGTGTCACCATTTTCTTCTCCATTATACCGCCGGACAGTTCGAGAGAAAGGGAGAGGCCAGTGACCGCTCCCTTCTAATCTCCGTATCGTTTAAGGCAATGTAGCCTGCGCTTCTGCGACAAGGGCCGCGATCTTGTCTTTCCCTTTACCTGGAATACGGGCGTCAAGGACCTGCTGCGCGTTGCTGACGTCATTGCCGACAACAATCAGGGCCACCATACCCATAGACTGGTGCGGGAGGCAAACGACAGCAGTTAGGCCAGTTTCGGTGACCAGATACTCAACCTCATTATTGGTTTTACCTTTGAAGGCTTCTTGGCCTTCTGGCAGCGCGTCTTTCACCGACTGTGCGTTATGTGATCTATCAGTTGGGACAAAGCGGATGACGTCTCCCACCTCTGCACGGATCAACTCTTGGCCGAATACCATGCGGTCACCCGCGTCGTTTTCGTTCAGCATTTCAACTTCGATAGTCTCTGCAAACGCAGTGACCTGCGCCCCTAAAACTCCTCCAAATTTGTGTAGAGTCCGCCCAACAAAAGGACGGACAAATGAAGGCACGATTTACAGACGAACAGATCATAGGGATGATCAAAGAGCAGGAATCTGGTGAGAAGACCGCTGACGTGTGTCGACGGCACGGGATCAGTTCGGCGACGTTCTACAAATACAAATCGAAGTATGGTGGCATGGAACCGTCGGATGCGAAGCGATTGCGTGCGCTTGAGGATGAGAACGGCAAGCTGAAGAAGCTCTTGGCCGAGCAGATGCTGGACAACGCTATGTTGCGAGACATCAATTCAAAAAAATGGTGACGCCTGCTGTGAGGCGGGAAGCGGTGGTTCATTTGTGCGAAGCGCACGGTGTGAGCCAGCGGCGGGCGTGTGATGTGCTGCAGATTGATCGATCAACGGTGCGGTATCTGTCGGGTCGTGGTGATGATGCCGAACTGCGAGATGCAATCAAGCGTGTGTCCAGAGAACGGCGTCGGTTTGGTTGCCGCCGCATCCATGTGATGATTGCGCGGGAGGGCTTTGAGGTAAACCACAAGAAAGTGAGGCGCATCTACCGTGAAGAGAAGCTTCAGGTGCGGCGCAGAGGTGGCAGGAAGCGTGCGTTGGGCACGAGAAAGCCGATGGTGCTGCCGGATGGCCCGAACCAACGTTGGAGCTTAGATTTCGTGTCTGACGCTCTGACAGACGGTCGCAGGTTTCGCATCTTGGCAGTCGTTGATGACTTTAGTCGTGAGAACTTGGTTCTGGTGGCTGATACATCGCTGTCCGGACACCGCGTTGCACGTGAGCTGGACAAGGTGATCGCAGAACGAGGCATGCCGAAGACAATAGTTTCAGACAACGGCACCGAGTTCACCAGCATGGCGATCCTCAAATGGGTTCAGGAGAGTGATGTTGATTGGCACTATATCGCACCGGGCAAGCCCCAGCAGAACGGCTTCATCGAAAGCTTCAACGGCAAGCTTCGAGACGAATGTTTGAATGAAACGTTATTTGGCACATTGCGCGATGCCCGCAAAACGCTTGAAGAATGGCAAGAGGATTATAACTGGCGCAGACCACATTCAGCATTGGGCAACCTGACACCGATGGAATTTTTGCATAGAAAGGCGATGGACAAGATGGCGGCCTAACGCCAAAGATTTAACCCCAAGGACTCCGTGCAAAGCTGGAGGGAACTTGGGGCACAGGTCAGGTGCTGCTGGGCATAACGGTTACCACAATGAGATCAAAGTCAACGCTCCCGGTATAGTTGTTGGTCGGAGCGGTGGATCGTTCGGTCAGGTTCACTTTTGTGAAAAAGGGTTCTGGCCGCACAATACGGCAATGTTCGTGACTGACTTCAAAGGCAATGATCCATACTTTGTATTTTACCTGCTTAAGTTGCTGAATTTTGACTCGCTTAATTCTGGTAGTGCACAACCCTCATTAAATAGGAACTACCTTTATCCAGTTAAAGCTATGGTGCCCGATCCCTCAGAGCAGAAGAGGGTCGTTAATGTTATCAGAAAAATCGATCAGAAAATTGCCCTTAACAACCAGATCAATGCCGAGCTGGAGGCGATGGCGAAGTTGATTTATGACTATTGGTTCGTTCAGTTCGACTTCCCTGATGCTGACGGCAAGCCTTACAAATCCTCCGGCGGCAAGATGGTCTGGTCCGAGGAACTCAAGCGCGACATTCCGGAGGGATGGGAGCCACGCGAGCTTTGTCAGATTGCCAACATCACGATGGGCCAATCACCTGCGGGAACGTCTTATAATGCGGATGCAGTAGGTAAATTGTTCTATCAAGGTTCAACCGACTTTGGGTGGCTTTTCCCAACAGCACGCCAATATACCACCGAACCGTCCAGATTGGCTAAAAAGGGAGATATCCTTTTAAGCGTTCGTGCACCTGTCGGTGATATGAATATTGCGAACGCCGATTGTTGTATTGGTCGTGGACTTGCAGCATTGAACAGCTACCAAGGTTTCGATGGATACCTTTTTTACGTGATGAAATACTTCAAGCAGGTATTTGATCGACGCAACTCTCAAGGCACCACCTTTGGGTCAATCACCAAAGATGATCTTCACACATTGAAAGTTGCCTACCCTTCACTGCAAGTCCTGACGGATTTCGAAAGCTTGGTTTCACCTATGAACAAAATGATCTTCACTCGCAGTAGCGAAAATCAAGAACTTGCTTACTTGCGAGATTGGCTTCTTCCCATGTTGATGAACGGCCAAGTGACCGTTGCCACACCGAAAAACACTGGATAATTTGGCTCTCGTGCTGAACCCGCTAAACTTTCGCCCCAATCTCGCCGCTCGAGAGACGGCCCCGTCCTTTCTGTCACGGATGGCGGCAATGAATGGCGTAAGTTCTGCTGAGTTTGCCGTCGATATGGGGTTCTCGATCAAGCGCCTCATATTCCTTGAAGAAGTCGCAGTCGAAAGTCTTGTAGCGCTAGGTGGACTAAACGCCGACGAGCGTGAAACACTCATCTCATGGACGGGAGAAGCGCTCGGCGAGGTGCGGATGTCCTTTCGAGGCGAGACCTTCGTGACGCGCGCTTTACGTAACCCGAGCATCAGAGGATGTCCGGCATGTTTGCGCGAAGACGCTAAGTCATTTGAGGGACCCGCAACCGCAGCGATGGTGATGCGAGGGGATTGGCAACTCCGAAACGTAAACATTTGCGTTCGGCACGAGCACCCCTTGGTAGAGCTATGGAAGGTCACTTATCCCGTCGACCGCTACGACTGCGGGGTGCGCCTGAAAGAGATCTCTGATCGTATCCTGGAGGGTGCCTTTAACCGCCCACTCCAGTCTCCGACTGCTTATGATCTTTGGTTGGACAAGCGGCTGGGGACTGGCATTGATACGACCTGGCTAAAAGATCAAACGCTCTTTGCCGCGACCACGTTCTGCCAGCTTTTGGGGACCGAGTTACTGCGGCTTCACACCTCCTCTGGAATTGCAGGAGCTTCTGAAGATGCCACTGCGCGAGCAATAGGTTTCGAGGTCGCCAGGCATGGCGAAACAGCCATAATGGCCTCCTTGAATGATCTTGCGGCACAAAGCAAAGGGGCCGGTGATGAGCCCAATAAAGCGTTTGGCGCTCTGTTTACGCAACTTGCTCGAGGATATCGGGATGAGGTTGCATTCGACCCATTCCGAGACATCGTGAGGGATTGCATATTTGCACTTTGGCCAATCGCCGGAGGTGAGGTTATCCTGGGTAAACCTCTCGAAGAGCGCCGTCTGCATTCCGTTTCTTCCGCGGCAAAGGAAACCGGCATCGGACCTGCCCTGCTGACGCAATTTCTCGTCACAGCAGGTGCGTTCTCAAAAGATGATGAGAGGCCAGACGCAAGAAAGACTTTCGATGCAAGAAGATACGCGTCACTTTTAAATGAAATCCCAGAGTTGATCGGGCCAATTGAGATGCGCAACCTAATGTCCGCAACGCTCAGTCAGTTCAAATCTCTTGTCGACGATAGCGTGCTTGTTCCTGCGATCAACATACCTACGGTCAAGTCACCCTGGCGGCGTGAGGACGGCATAGCCCTCATCACAGAGCTTTCAGGATATGCACAACAAATCGACGTGATCGACCCTCTCTGGGAGAGTCTTCACGCAGCCAAAATTCGATCGGGAATCCGAACTGGTGTAATTATCGAAGCAGTCAGGACGCAGCAGCTTCAACTCGGTGCACGCGCAGGACAAGCAGGCTATGCAGGGCTTTGCGTCTTGAAAAACGAAATCGATGCACTGATAGGTGCGCCTTTGCGCCCAAAACACGTTCAGGATCTAACCGTATCGGCATTCGGCCGACAAATTGGAATGCGGGCCAAAGGAAGGTTCCTAGCCCTCATTGCGGATGGGCATACGCCTGCCACGGAAAAAATCAATCCAACCACTGGCGCCGCGCACCTCTACATGACGGAAAAAGACATCCAGGCATTCCACCAACGATTTATGACCTCGCCAACAATGGAAGCCGAATTCGGCCAACATCGGCGCAAGTTACTTACGGAAGTTTTAGCCGCAGGCGTGAACCCCTTTGCGCCCAATGGTGAAGACTACGGCTACGTGTTCCTGCGTTCGGAAGTTGAAGCGATATTCCGTTACGCCAATAGCTAGCAGGATTTAGTCCGTCATAAGCGCCAGAACACAAATTTTATTAAAGATAGTGCATGCTTACGGCAATCCCACCTGCCTAGACGAGGCGGATTACAGCGGTCAGAGACTACATCAAATAACCAACTTTTGTCGGAAAGTCGGTGTTTGGATGTCGGACGACATTTACAAATTGGCGGGCTGTGGAGGATTCGAACCCCCGGCCTGAGAATTAGAAGTTCCCTGCTCTAATCCAGCTGAGCTAACAGCCCGCGCTGCAGAACCAATGTTATAGGCGTGCAGATTTGTCAACGTGCAATGGTTCATTCATGACGGTGATCGTTGGGTAAAAACTCTAGACGATTCCGTTGTTGGAAAACAGTGATGTCACGATCCGTAGGATGCACGCCCGTAAACAATGCAACATAGTTTGCCGCGCGGGAAAGACGCGTTTGAGGTGTCTCTGTGACATGCATAGAAATATAGCCGATTTGGGTGTAAATCACGGTTAGACTACGCACTTCTGCGTCCGCAGGTTCATACCCAAATCGGATGAACATCTTGGCAAGCGAATTGATCCTTATGGAATCAGCCGCGTCGAGTCTCGCTTTCACTTTGGTATCCGTGCGGGCCCAGTTTCGGATCGCGAGGTCAAGCGGTGCGTCAAAAAGGGTAGCGTCATACCAGCAGTCAAAAACATTGAGCATGGCCTCCGCAATTGTCTGCGCAGGTGCATTGCTGCGCGCGATAAGGTTGCCCGTATTTGTCTCTTCCCAGCGATCGATCAAGCATTCGTGGACCGCGTTTAGGTCTTTGAAGTGCCAGTAAAAACCAGTCCGCGTCAGATCGGTATGCTTGGCCAATGTCATGACCTTTACCGCGTCGATACCGCTACTAATCAGCAGGTCATAGGCCGCGTTGAGCCAGAGTTCAGCAGAGGTGTCAGCGTTGGATTGGGTCATTTCAAGACGAGTATATTTTTCTTGACACATGTGTCAAGTTGCAAGCAATCTGGATGAAATCGCGGCGTGTTTTTACGCTGCGGGCGTTTCATTTCGTCGAGGATAGTCGATGTCAAAAGACCCACTGTTGCAGCCGTTTCAGCTTAAGCACCTGACGCTGAAAAACCGTATCATGACGACCAGCCATGAACCCGCATATCCCGAAGACGGGATGCCAAAGGAACGGTATGCCGCCTACCATGCTGAGCGCGCAAAGGCGGGCGTCGCAATGGTGATGACGGCAGGGTCGGCCGCCGTGAGTAGGGATAGTCCCCCTGTGTTTAACAACGTTTTGGCCTACCGTGACGATGTCGTGCCGTGGATCCAGAACCTCACGGATGCCGTGCATGAATATGGCTGTGCTGCCATGATCCAGCTCACGCATTTGGGCCGCCGCACCACATGGAATAAGGGTGATTGGCTGCCGTCGGTGTCGTCGTCCAAGCACCGTGAACCCGCACACCGCGCTTTTCCCAAGCTGGTCGAAGATTGGGATATTGAGCGGATCATTGACGATTTTGCTGATGCCGCCGAGCGTATGAAAGCTGGCGGCATGGATGGGATCGAGTTGCAGGTTTACGGCCACCTGCTTGATCAGTTCTGGTCTCCGCTGACCAATGACCTGACGGGGCCATATGGTGCCGATACGCTCGAAAACAGAATGCGGTTCCCGCTTGATGTTGTGGCCGCCATTCGCAAACGTGTTGGCGCTGAATTTATCGTAGGGCTACGCTTTACCGCGGACGAGGCGCAAAAGGGCGGCATTGACGCCATCGAGGGGCTTGAGATTTCTAAGCGCTTGGCGGGTACTGGGCAGATCGATTTTCTCAATGTGATCCGCGGGCGCATTCACACGGATCCTGCGATGACGGATATTATCCCAGTGCAGGGAATGAAGAGTGCCCCGCATCTCGACTTTGCCGGTGAGGTGCGTAAAGCAACAGGGTTGCCAACGTTCCACGCTGCGAAAATTCCTGATGTCGCAACGGCCAGACATGCCGTGCAAGCAGGCTTGTTGGATATGGTTGGGATGACGCGCGCCCATATGGCCGATCCGCACATAGTTCGGAAAATCATCGAAGGTCGCGAGGATGATATTCGCCCCTGTGTCGGCGCGACCTACTGCCTTGACCGCATCTATCAGGCGGGCGAAGCGCTTTGCCTTCACAACGCGGCAACGGGGCGGGAGCTTTCGATGCGGCACGACATCCCCGTGGCGCAGGTCAAGAAAAAGGTGGTTATTGTTGGCGCTGGGCCTGCTGGTCTGGAGGCCGCGCGTGTGGCTGCAGAGCGGGGCCATGACGTGACCGTTTTTGAGGCCGCCGCCGTGCCGGGTGGGCAAATAAGATTGACCGCGCAATCACCGCGCAGGCGCGAGATGATTTCCATTATTGATTGGCGCATGGCGCAATGCGCCGCCCGCGATGTGACCTTCCATTTCAATACTTGGGCCGAGGCGGACGATATCACAGCACTCACTCCAGATGTGGTGATCGTCGCGACAGGAGGCGTCCCCAATACCCAATTGTTTGAGACGCGCGGCGAGCAGCCAAATGTTGTCTCTTCATGGGATATTATCTCGGGAGATGTGAAGCCTGCGGGTAAAGTTTTGATCTATGACGAGGCGGGCGATCACCCCGCTTTGCAGGCCGCTGAAGTTGCCGCAAACACTGGCGCATCGGTCGAGATCATGACGCCTGACCGCACCTTTGCTCCCGATGTGATGGCCATGAATTTGGTGCCCTATATGCGGTCTCTGCAAGACAAAGATGTGACCTTTACGGTGACCCGCCGCTTGCTAGATGTAAAACGTGACGGGAACAAACTGACGGCAACAATCGGAACGGATTATAGCGACCATAGCTATCAGTCGGACTATGAGCAGGTGGTCGTGAATTACGGGACGATGCCGCTTGATGAGCTTTACTTTGCACTCAAACCTATGTCGTCAAATGAAGGCGAAGTTGATCACGCGGCGCTGATTGAGGGACGTCCGCAAGCCACGGTTCGCAATAAGACTGGCGCGTTCCAATTGTTCCGTATTGGCGACGCTGTTTCCGCGCGTAACACCCATGCCGCTATTTATGATGCATTGCGATTGGTGAAAGATATTTGATGCGCAGTTCAAAAACGATCCATGTGATTTCTTGCCACGCAGAAGGCGAGGTCGGCGATGTCATCGTCGGCGGTGTCGCACCTCCTCCGGGAGAGACCTTGTGGGAGCAGCGCACATGGATCGCCAAGGATCAGGCCCTGCGGAACTTCATGCTCAATGAACCGCGCGGCGGCGTGTTTCGGCATGTGAACTTGCTGGTCCCAGCCAAGAACCCTGCCGCCCAAATGGGCTGGATCATTATGGAGCCAGAGGACACGCCACCGATGTCGGGGTCAAATTCGATCTGTGTTGCGACTGTTCTGCTTGATAGCGGTATCATCCCTATGATTGAGCCCGTGACACAGATGGTTCTTGAGGCACCCGGTGGTTTGGTGCGGGTGAGGGCGGATTGCAAAGACGGAAAAGCCCAATGTATTACGGTGCAAAACCTACCTTCATTTGCGGGCGAAAGGGGTGTGTCGTTACATGTCGAGGGGCTTGGCGACATCAAGGTGGATACGGCGTTTGGCGGAGACAGCTTTGTGGTGGTCAATGCCGCAGAACTTGGCTTTGATCTGGTTGCAAGTGAGGCGAAGGCGCTGGCGATGTTGGGAGTAAAAATCACGAATGCTGCCAATGCCCATTTGAACTTCCATCACCCCGAAAACGCGGATTGGGCGCATTTTTCTTTCTGTCTGTTCGCAGGTCCATTGCAACGGGATGGCAGCCATTTAAGCGCGAAAGCAGCCGTTGCGATCCAGCCCGGTAAGATTGACCGGTCCCCGACAGGAACGGCCGCATCCGCGCGGATGGCGTTGTTGCATGCTGCGGGTGACATGCAGGTGGGCGAGACATTTACTGCGCAATCGATCATTGGATCAGAGTTTCATGGGCGCATTGTGGACACGACAATGGTTGGGGGGATTCCCGCGATCATTCCCGAAATCACGGGGCGGGCTTGGATCACAGGGACGCACCAACATATGCTGGACCCAGACGATCCGTGGCCCGAAGGGTATCGGCTCAGCGACACGTGGCCCCAAAAACAGTGACCCCCTGAGCTACGTTCGCAAGGTGCCTTCGGGAAATGGGCTTTTGACAGTGACGCGAATTGGCGTGATACAAAAGTCGGCAGAGGCGCAATGGCTGCGACCAGCACTTTCTTAGAGGAATTTTGTAAATGAGTGAGTTCGACGAAAACCTGTTTCTAAAGGGCCTAGAGCAGCGCCGTGCCACTTTGGGCGCCGAATATGTGGACAAGAACCTTGCTGCCGCCGATGATTTTACGCGCCCGTTCCAAGAGGCCATGACCGCGTGGTGCTGGGGCTTTGGCTGGGGGGACGATGTGATCGACGCCAAGACGCGGTCGATGATGAACCTGTCGATGCTGGGCGCGCTGGGCAAGATGCACGAATGGGAATTGCACTGCAAAGGGGCGCTCAATAACGGCGTCACCAAGGAAGAAATCCGTGCCATCGTGCATGTGGTCGCAATTTATTGTGGCGTGCCGCAGGGGCTCGAATGCTTCCGCGCAGCGCGTAAAGTTCTGGAAGAAGCCGGCCAGTTATGACGAAGGTTTTCATCAACGGTTTTGGTCGCATAGGCCGCACCGTGCTGCGGGCTTGGGCGCAAGGCGGTTGGCCCGAGGTCGAGATCGTGGGCATCAATGATATCGCCGAGGCCGATCTGTGTTCTCATCTATTTGAATACGACAGCGTCTTTGGGCCCTTCAACGGGGAGGTGCATCTTGACGGTAAAACCCTGCATGTTAACGGCCGCGCGATCCCGATGTCCCAAACACCCGACGTCAGCACCCTTGATCTGACGGGCATTGATCTGGTGATGGAATGCACTGGCAAAGCCGACGGACGCGATGTTGCTGGACGCCCGCTAAAGGCAGGCGCGCGGCGCGTGTTGATCTCTGGCCCTTCTGCTGCGGCTGATGCAACGATTGTGATTGGCGCGAATGGAAGCGACCTTGCCGATCAGCAGATCATCTCAAACGCCTCTTGCACAACCAACGCTTTGGCCCCTCTGGTGCGCTTGCTCGACGATACATGGGGCGTGCGCACGGGGTGGATGACGACGATCCATTGCTACACAGGCAGTCAGCCGACAATCGACGCGCCGCGCGGCGACATGATGCGCAGCCGTGCCGCCGCCTTATCGATGGTGCCGACGACGACAAGTGCGATGCGTCTGCTTGACCATGTGCTGCCCGATATCGCAGGGCGGATTGAGGGGGCGGCGGTACGCGTGCCAGTGGCCTCGGTCTCTGCCGTTGATTTGACCGTGACGCTGCAAGAAGACGTCAGCCGCGATCAGGTGATCGAAGTGCTCTCAAAACCGACCTCAATCATCGGCTGTACGGACAAGCCACTTGTGTCGTCTGACCTGCGCTCGCGGCCAGAAAGCCTCATCGTTTCTCTGCCCGAAACCCGCGTCACCGCTCAAGGCCTCCTGCGCGTTTTCGGCTGGTACGACAACGAATGGGGCTTTTCGTGTCGGATGCTTGATATGGCTGTCCGCATGGCCTGACGTTCCCCTTTTACTTCTTGGGCTCGCGGATTAGGTTCTGCCCAACACGTAAAGGGATCAACATGTCGTCAATCGTATCGGTGCGCAATTTGCGCAAGGCCTATGGCACGGGGTTTGAGGCGCTCAAATCCGTGAACCTCGAAATCGAAGAAGGCGAGATTCTAGCACTTTTGGGGCCAAACGGGGCGGGCAAGACAACGCTGATTTCCACGATCTGCGGCATCACTGTCCCGACCTCTGGCACTGTGACCGTCGGCGGCCATGACATTGGCACCAATTTCCGCGAAGCACGTGCGATGATCGGCTTGGTCCCGCAAGAGATCAACCTTGAGCCCTTTGAGACCGTCATAAATTCCGTGCGCTTCTCGCGCGGTCTGTTTGGTAAACCGCGAAATGACGCGTTCATTGACGAAATCCTCAAGCAGTTGTCGCTTTTCGATAAAAAGAACAGCAAGATCATGACGCTTTCTGGCGGCATGAAACGCCGCGTTCTAATCGCCAAGGCGCTGTCTCACGAACCCCGCGTGTTGTTCCTCGACGAGCCAACCGCAGGCGTAGACGTGGAGCTGCGCAAGGACATGTGGAAGGTCGTTGCGGAGCTGAAGGCAGCTGGCGTGACGATCATCCTGACGACCCACTACATTGAGGAAGCCGAGGCCATCGCAGACCGCGTTGGCGTTATCTCGAAGGGCGAAATCCTGCTGATTCAAGACAAGGCTGATCTCATGACGCAGATGGGCAAAAAGCAACTGGTTGTTGATTTGCAATCGATCATTACGGACGTGCCCGCCGCGCTCAAATCCTACGGGCTGGAAATAGGCCAAGACGGCAAGAGTCTGATTTATACCTACGATACCAAGGGCGAGCGGACGGGCATCACGACCCTGCTCAACGACTTGCAAAAAGCGGGTCTGCAAATGACCGATATGAAGACACAGCAAAGCAGCCTCGAAGATATCTTCGTCGGTCTCGTGAAGGAAACAGCATGAACCTAACAGCCGTCGCATCCATCTACCGCTTTGAGATGGCCCGCTTTTTCCGTACCATGGCGCAGTCGATTGTCTCGCCTGTCTTGTCCACCTCACTTTACTTCGTCGTGTTCGGCACCGCCATCGGCAGCCGCATTGAATCTGTCGAAGGTCACAGCTACGGCGCGTTCATCGTTCCCGGATTGATCATGCTCTCGGTCATGACGCAGGCCACATCGAACGCGTCTTTCGGCATCTATTTTCCTAAATTCATCGGCACGATCTATGAGCTCCTCTCGGCACCCGTGAACTTCCTAGAGATCACGCTCGGCTATGTGGGGGCGGCGGCGACAAAGGCCTTATTCATCGGGGTTATCATCCTGATTACCGCGTTCTTCTTTGTCGATATCTCGATTGCGCACCCGTTCTGGATGCTCGGCTTCTTGATACTGACCTGCATCAGTTTCTCGCTCTTGGGGTTCATCATCGGCATTTGGGCGGGCAACTTTGAACAGCTGCAACTGATCCCGCTCTTGATCATCACACCGCTCGTGTTCCTTGGTGGTAGCTTCTATTCAATCACCATGCTGCCACCCGTTTGGCAGACGATCACAATGTTCAATCCTGTCGTTTACCTGATCTCTGGCTTCCGCTGGGCATTCCTTGACACGGCAGACGTGCCCGTTGGCCTCTCCCTCTTGGCAATCGCGCTGTTTACAGGCGCTTGCCTTACTGCGATCTGGTGGATTTTCCGCACAGGCTGGCGTATCCGGCAGTGACGCCTTGCGGCACCCGCCCCACAGACCTATTTGGTAGTATATGAAAAAATATATCCCTTTTATGAAATCAGACGCCTTTGTTGCCGTCATTCGGCTGCAAGGGCAGATTAGCAATGGCGGGCGCGGTCTTGATAACCCAAGCCTCGCGCCCGTGATCGAAAAGGCATTCCGTAAGGGTAAGCCCGCTGCGGTTGCCTTAGAAATCAACTGCCCCGGTGGAAGCCCTGTGCAATCGTCCCTGATTGCGGCGCGTATTCGCCGTTTGGCTGATGAGAAAAATATCCCCGTATTTGCCTTTGTCGAAGACGTCGCCGCCTCTGGCGGCTATTGGCTGGCTTGTGCTGCCGACGAAATCTATGTCGATGATTGCTCGATCACGGGCTCGATCGGTGTGATTAGCGCGGGCTTTGGTTTGCAAGACCTGATCGGGCAATACGGTGTCGAGCGTCGCGTGCATACCGCGGGCAAATCCAAATCGATGTTGGACCCGTTCAAGAAAGAAAACCCTGCAGATGTGAAACGGCTTAAAGGCTGGCTTGAGACCATCCACGAGAATTTCATCACTTACGTCAAATCACGACGGGGTAGGAAATTGGCCGACAACCCCGATCTGTTCACAGGCGAGGTCTTCATCGGCCAGCAAGGCGTTGATCAGGGGCTTGCGGATGGTATCGGCCACCTCGCGCCCGTCATGAAGTCTCGCTTTGGCGAAAAGGTGCAGTTCCGACGTTATGGTGCGCGCCGTTCGCTTCTGGATCGTTTCGGCGCAAAGCTGATGGGCGACGCCATCGGCAGCGTTGAGGATCGCGCCGCATTCGCGCGGTTTGGTCTGTAAATGCTGATCAAGGTCGTCACACTTTTCCTTGTCGGAATGGCCGTGCTGGCCATGTTCGGCAAATTCAAGTTTCCGGGCCAAGCGCGCTTGGAGGCTGCAAAATGTAGAAACTGCGGAAGATTTCGCATCGGTAAGGGCCCCTGCGCCTGTTCAAAAGGAAAGCCGTGATGGATTGGCTCTATACGATTGTCGGCTTGGTGATTTTGCTGCTTGCAGGCGACAGCCTTGTGAAAGGGGCGGTGAACCTGTCTTTGCGGCTTGGCGTGCCGGCGCTGATCGTGTCGCTGACAATCGTGGCTTTTGGCACGTCAGCGCCTGAACTTCTCATCTCGATCCAAGCGATTTTGGACGATGTGCCGGGACTTGCGCTTGGTAACGTTGTCGGCTCAAATACCGCTAACGTCTTGCTTGTCCTCGGTATCCCCGCGCTGCTCGCCACCATGCACACCAGCGAATGTGATACCCGAGGCAGCTATCTGCAAATGATGGCGGCGACGGCATTGTTTATCGTGCTTTGCTTTATGGGGCCGCTTACATGGATCAGTGGGGTCATCTTGCTGATCGCGCTTGCGGCGATGCTTGTCTATGCCGCTCGCGCTGCAAATGCGCACCGCAAGGCTTGCGCCGACGATGAAGAAATCGAAGGCGCAGACCCAAGCCTTGGCTGGCCTAAGATATCGCTCTACTTGGTGCTAGGTCTGATCGGCCTGCCACTTGGTGCGAACCTTCTTGTTGAAGGCGCCACTAGTATCGCACGTGAATTTGGCATTTCCGAAACGGTGATCGGCCTGACACTTGTGGCAATCGGCACCTCACTTCCAGAACTTGCCACCACCGTCATGGCCGCTCTGCGCCGCCAAGCCGACGTGGCCTTGGGCAACGTGATCGGCTCGAACATGTTTAACCTGCTCGGCATCATGGGTGTCGCCAGTCTCGTCGGCAACATCCCCGTTGATCCCGCATTCTTGCGCTTTGATCTCTGGGTTATGGCACTGGCCTCCGCTGCGTTGATCCCTTTCGTGTTCCTTAAAAAGGATATCACCCGCATCTGGGGCATCGGCCTCACCGCGTTGTATGTCATCTATCTCGTCGTGGTGCTCGTCTAATGCGCGCGCTTGTCACAGGGGCAGGTGCAAGGCTCGGGCAAGCGATGGCGCTTTATTTGGGTGCGCGCGGGTATGATGTTGCGGTGCATTATTCCTCCTCCGAGGAGGGGGCCAATGAGACGGTTACACTACTCAAGGCCATGGGTCGTATAGCGGTTACGCTCAAAGCGGACTTGCTAGATGAGGGCGAAACCGAAGCCTTGTTGCCTGCGGCGGCGAACGCCCTTGGCGGTCCGATCACCTGCCTCATCAACAACGCCTCGATTTTTGAATACGACAGTATCACCAGTGCGACGCGGAAAAGCTGGGAGAGACATATCGGATCGAACTTGCGCGCGCCATTTATCCTGACCCAAGCGCTCGCCGCACAGGCCCCCATGACCGCAACCGATGCCAACGGCGAACCGATGGCACAGGCGCTCATCATCAACATGCTTGATCAACGCATTCACAAGCTCACACCAGAGTTCATGACCTACACGATTGCAAAGATGGGGCTTTGGGCGCTGACACAGACCTCTGCCCAAGCGCTGGCACCGCATGTGCGGGTCAATGGCATTGGGCCAGGGCCAACTTTGCAAGGCCACCGCCAAAGCGATGTACATTTCGCCAATCAGCGCGCTGCAACGATCCTAGAGCGCGGTGCAAATGCCTCTGATATCACGGCGGCTTTGGGTTTCTTCCTCGATTCACCTGCCGTGACAGGGCAAATGATCTGCGTTGACGGAGGGCAGCATTTGGCGTGGAAAACGCCAGACGTTCTTGGGGTTGAGTAACCCTAGGTCAAAGTTGTGCACGCGTTCACGCAACTGTCACATATCGTTCACAAAAAGTTAACAAAATCAATCTCTTGGAGAATTGCAATAATTTAAGTTCATTATTTCAACGGGTTAAGTTAGTGCCTAAAAAATAGGCAATGTGACGAAGCCCGTTAAATACAACGAATTTTTCCATGTCATTGAGTTTTGCCCACCGACTTATCCACAGAAACCGTGGATGCCTTTCCTCTTGATGCCACCTTGTTAGCATTGCAGACAAAATAGAATCACGGACACGCAAATGACCGATCCTGTCGATGAGCCCCAACTGACCGGATATGCACGCATCGCGGCCTATCTGAACACGATTGACGGCTCTCCGGGGGTCTATCGCATGCTCGATGCGGAAAGCCGGGTGCTTTACGTTGGCAAGGCGCGAAACCTGCGGGCGCGGGTTAGCAACTATGCTCGCCCCGGAAATCACTCTGGCCGCATTGCGCGCATGATCGACGAGACCGCCGCGATGATGTTCCTGACCACGCGGACAGAAACCGAGGCGCTGCTACTAGAGCAAAATCTCATCAAGCAGCTGAAGCCGCGTTACAACGTGCTTTTGCGCGACGACAAATCCTTCCCGAATATTCTCGTCGCCAAAGACCACGCCTATCCGCAAATCAAAAAGCATCGCGGTGCGAAAAAGGAGAAGGGTAATTATTACGGCCCCTTCGCCAGCGCAGGTGCGGTCAATCGCACGCTCAACCAATTGCAGCGTGTGTTTCTTTTGCGCAATTGCACGAACTCTGATTTTGAGACCCGCACGCGGCCCTGCCTGCAGTATCAGATCAAGCGCTGCTCTGGTCCTTGCGTTGGGCTGATTACGCCCGACGATTACGCCGATACCGTGCGTGACGCGGAACTGTTTTTGCAGGGGCGTACAAAGGGCATACAACAGGCCCTCGCCGAGCAAATGAATATCGCGGCCGAGGCGATGGAATATGAACGCGCCGCCGCCCTGCGCGATCGGATCAAGGCGCTGACCCAAGTGCAAACGGCCCAAGGCATCAACCCGCAAGCGACCGAAGAGGCCGACGTGATCGGCCTGCATATCAACGGCGGGCAGGCCTGTGTGCAGGTGTTCTTCATTCGCGCCAACCAAAACTGGGGCAATCACGACTACTACCCAAGGATTAGCGGCGAAGAGGATCCGTCCGAGGTCATGGAGGCCTTCGTCGGGCAATTCTATTCGGACCGTGAGCCACCTCGCGCGATCATCCTCAGTCACGGTTTGGACAATGATGATTTGATGGCCGAGGCTTTGGCCGAGAAACTGGGTCGCAAGGTTGAGATCATCATCCCGCAGCGGGGCGAAAAGGCAGAGCTCGTGCAAGGCGCGCTGCGCAACGCCCGCGAAAGCCTCGCACGCAAAATGTCCGAGACGGCGACGCAGGGCAAATTGCTCAAGGGTCTGGCCGAGGCCTTTGATCTAGCCAAGGTTCCAAAACGGATTGAGGTCTATGATAACTCCCACATCCAAGGCGCCTTTGCCGTGGGCGCGATGGTTGTGGCGGGGCCTGAAGGTTTCGACAAAAACCAGTACCGCAAGTTCAACATCAAAGGCGAAGACATGAGCGCGGGTGATGACTTTGGAATGATGAAAGAGGTCATGACGCGCCGGTTCCAACGCCTGCTCAAAGAAGACCCAGAGCGCACCTCTGGTTTCTGGCCTGACTTGCTGTTGATCGACGGTGGTGCAGGGCAGGTGAGTTCTGTGCGCGAGATCATGGAGAAACTGGGCGTGGGTGACGTGCCGATGGTCGGCGTGGCCAAAGGCGAAGACCGCGACGCGGGCAAAGAAGTGTTCTACCGCACGGGCAAGCCCGTCATGGCGCTGCGGCACAACGATCCCGTGCTCTACTTTATCCAACGGATGCGCGACGAGGTGCACCGTTTTGCCATCGGCACCCACCGCGCAAAACGGTCAAAAGCGATTGGGGCCACGCCTTTGGACGACGTGCCGGGCGTTGGGGCGACACGGAAACGCGCACTGCTTGCGCACTTTGGGTCAGCCAAGGCCGTAGCTCGGGCCAACCTCGCAGACCTCAAGGCCGTCGCAGGGGTTTCCGCGAATATGGCCCAGACAATTTACGACTACTTCCATGAAAATGGGTGACCCAACGGCCCTCACCAAAAACAGCGGCTTTTCACTGGCAGGGCAACCGCATAAGGTGCCTGCATGAATTGGAATCTGCCGAACATCCTCACCCTCTTGCGCCTGCTCGCCGCTCCAAGCGTTGCGATCATGTTCCTTTATTTCAATCGGCCTTTGGCGGATTGGTTTGCGCTGCTTTTGTTCGTCTCAGCCGCCATCACGGATTTCGTCGATGGCTATCTGGCCCGCGCGTGGAAGCAGGAAACAAAGTTCGGCGCGATGATGGACCCGATTGCCGATAAGGCGATGGTGATTATCGCATTGGTGGTGATCACAGGGTTTTCAGGCATGAATCCGTGGATATTGATGCCAGCCGTCCTGATCATCTTTCGCGAAGTGTTCGTTTCCGGCCTTCGTGAGTTTTTGGGCGACACGGCTGGTACGCTCAAAGTGACTGTTCTGGCCAAGTGGAAAACCACGCTGCAAATGGTTGCGATTGCCATTCTCTTCGCTAAGGGTGCGTTCGAGCATTACCTGATCGAACGCAGCATGGGCATGGATCAAGACACCCAAATTGGTATTCTCGCAGGCGACATCGAAGACTTGCTTGGCCTTCGCAGTCTTGAGACAGGTCTTGAAATCAGCTGGTACGCAGGTGTTGGTTTTCTATGGCTTGCGATGATTTTGACGGTGTTAAGTGGTGCTGATTACTTCCGCAAAGCCCTGCCTTACCTGCGGGATTCCAAATGAATGTAATGTATTTTGCATGGGTCCGCGAACGGATCGGCGTGCCGCAAGAAGTGGTGCATTCAGAGGCGGCAACAGTCGCTGAACTGGTGTCCGAACTTGCCGCGCGCGAAGACCGTTACGCCGCAGCTTTCGCCGATATCTCCGCGCTGCGTGTGGCCCTTGATCAAGAGCTTTCCGACTTTGATGCGCCCCTTGCTGGCGTACGCGAAGTGGCGTTTTTCCCGCCTATGACAGGCGGCTAAAATGACTGTTCGCGTGCAGTCAGAGGTCTTTGATGCAGGGGCCGAACTCAACGCATTTGCGATCGGGCACAGCGATGTCGGCGCTGTCGTCAGCTTTACTGGCGTTGTGCGCGACACTGATGGCACCCTGCACCAGATGGAAATCGAACATTACCCCGCTATGACCGAACGCGCGATTGCGGGGATCGTTGAGGATGCCAAATCGCGCTGGGCGCTAAAAGACGTCTTGGTGATCCATCGCTATGGTACTCTCTCTGTTGGCGCACCAATCATGATGGTGGCCACGGCCTCTGCGCACCGCGCCGATGCCTTCGCCGCAGCTGATTTCCTGATGGATTACCTCAAATCCCGCGCGCCGTTCTGGAAGAAAGAGACAACAGCGGATGGTAGCGCGTGGGTGGCAGCCAAAGACGACGATGAGTCAGCCTTAAACCGCTGGTGACCGCGCCATTGCGGCCACGACATTATGGCGGGGGCAATCGGTCGTGTGGTTATTGATCAGCCCCGTCGCCTCCATAAAAGCATAGACAATCGTTGGGCCACAAAACTTGAAACCCGCCTTCTTAAGGTCTTTGGAGACCTGTGTGGAGAGGGGCGAAAATGTGGGCATCGCGGATCGGTCGGCAATCGTCGTCCGCAATGGAACGCCGCCAACATAATCCCAAAGGAACTTATCAAACCCTTGCGCCGCTTCGATCTTTTGCCACGCCTTTGCATTTGAAATCGTCGCGGCAATCTTGCCGCGATGGCGAATGATCCCCTCGTTTTGTAACAAGGTTTCAATCTCAGCCTCGCCCCATTCCGCAATCACATTGGGATCAAGCCCCGCAAACGCCGCACGAAAATTGTCTCGCTTTTTCAGAATGGTGATCCAGCTGAGGCCCGCTTGAAACCCGTCCAAGATCAGCTTTTCCCAGAGCGCGCGGCTGTCATATTCAGGCACGCCCCATTCGGTGTCATGGTAATCAATGTAAATCTGTTCAGGGCCAGCCCAACCGCAACGCGTTTCCATATCGGCTCCTTTTGCTTGCCCGCAATGTCTTTCCAATTTGATTAGATTGCTAGACCTTAACCCGCCGTTATCGTCGATTTGACAGGTTGGGCGGGTCAACAAGGACATGAATCCATGTATCCAGCGCATCAACCGCAACTCACATACGACGAGCAAGCCTTGCTTGACCCGCTCCACTTTGCGATGGCCAGTCGCGATGCTGATGTGCTGACGCTCGTGCGCGAGGCATTGGGGGCGGGGCGGGCTCGGTTAGCCTATCAACCGATCTTCACCACAGGGCCGCAAGGCCGACCTGCCTTTTACGAGGGGCTCATTCGCGTCATGGATCAGGCAGGCCGCGTTATTCCTGCAGCACATTTTATGCCCGTAATCGAAGAGACGGATCTGGGCAGACAGATTGACTGCGTGACCCTTGATCTGGCCATCAAAAAACTCGCACATGCCCCACATCTGCGACTTTCCATTAACGTATCCGCACGTTCGTTAGGTGACGGAAAATGGCGGCGCATTCTGGAAGAAGGGCTCATGTCAAATCATATGTTGGGCGAGCGACTTATCTTCGAGATCAGCGAGACTTCTGCGATGATGTTGCACGAAATTGTCATTCGCTTCATGGACGAAATGCAGCCGCGCGGGGTGGCTTTTGCTCTGGATGGGTTCGGTGCAGGGCTCATCGCCTTTCGCCATCTTAAGGACTTCTTCTTTGACCTTGTTAAAATCGACAAGGGTTTCATCCGTGGCATCGAAAGCGACCCAGACAATCAGGTGCTAACCGAGGCGCTCATGACTGTCGCAAATCAGTTTGAGATGCTTGTTGTCGCGGATGGTATCGAAACGGCGGAAGAGGCCGACTTTCTGACGCGTATGGGTGCGGATTGCTTGCAGGGATATTACTTTGGGGTCCCAAAATTCGACCTTCAATAGCCAAAAAACCATGCGTTCTCTGCATAGTTGTGATGCAAATGCCGAATCTGCGTTGCGTGGACCTTAGGTAAACCGTAAAAGGGAATGAGCGGCAGGATGGGGCCTGCGCGCCACGTCTGGCAAAGCGCTGCTCCGACCTGTCTTTGCGCTACTGATCGGAGAGGACCCATCACATGACCAATGTTGTTATTGCTTCCGCAGCCCGTACCGCTGTTGGCAGCTTCGGTGGCGCTTTCGCCACGACGAAAGCCCACGAATTAGGCGCCGCTGTGCTAGAGGCGGTTGTTGCCCGCGCCGGCATCGACAAATCTGAAGTAAGCGAAACCATTCTCGGTCAGGTTCTGACCGCAGCGCAGGGCCAAAACCCTGCACGCCAAGCACACATCAACGCAGGCCTGCCGATTGAGAGCTCCGCTTGGGGGATCAACCAAGTTTGTGGTTCTGGCCTTCGTGCCGTGGCCCTTGGCGCCCAGCACATCCAGCTTGGCGATGCGACGATTGTTGCCGCTGGTGGCCAAGAAAATATGAGCATTTCCGCACATGCCGCCAACCTGCGTGCAGGTCAGAAAATGGGCGATATGAACTTTATCGACACGATGATCCGTGATGGTCTTTGGGATGCGTTCAATAACTACCACATGGGTCAGACAGCCGAGAACGTCGCTGAGAAGTTCCAGATCACCCGCGATATGCAGGACGAATTTGCAGTTGCTTCCCAGAACAAAGCCGAAGCCGCACAAAAGGCTGGCCGCTTCATTGACGAAATCGCTGCCTTCACCGTGAAGACCCGCAAGGGCGATATCATTGTTGATCAAGACGAATACATCCGTCACGGCGCAACTCTCGAAGCGATGGCGAAAATGCGCCCTGCTTTCACCAAAGACGGAACAGTGACAGCGGCAAACGCCTCTGGCCTGAACGACGGCGCTGCCGCAACGTTGCTGATGTCTGCGGATGAGGCTGAAAAGCGCGGCATCGAACCACTTGCACGCATCGCATCCTACGCGACTGCTGGCCTCGATCCATCGATCATGGGTGTTGGCCCAATCTCTGCATCGCGCAAAGCCTTGGCAAAAGCGGGCTGGTCCGTTGATGACCTTGACCTCGTAGAAGCCAACGAAGCCTTTGCTGCACAGGCCTGTGCTGTGAACAAGGAAATGGGCTGGGATCCAGCCATCGTGAACGTCAACGGCGGCGCGATTGCAATCGGTCACCCAATCGGTGCCTCTGGGTGCCGCGTTTTGAACACGCTGCTGTTTGAAATGAAGCGCCGCGGCGCTAAAAAAGGCCTCGCCACTCTTTGCATCGGCGGTGGCATGGGCGTTGCTCTCTGCGTAGAGCGCCCATAACTTCAAATCGGGCGCGCAATAATGTTGCGCGCCCTTTTTTGATATTATAACAAGATTACAATGAAGAATTTCTTGGAGGAGAAAACTATGTCCCGTGTTGCTCTTGTCACTGGCGGTTCCCGCGGTATTGGTGCTGCCATTGCTATGGCGTTAAAAGAAGCCGGCTATAAAGTCGCTGCCACCTATGCTGGTAATGATGAAAAGGCTGCGGCCTTCACTGCTGAAACAGGCATCAAGACCTACAAATGGGACGTTGCCGACTATGAGGCCTGTGCCGCTGGTATCGCGCAAGTCGAAGGCGACCTTGGCCCGGTTGAGGTTCTCGTCAATAACGCAGGTATCACCCGCGACGCACCATTCCACAAAATGACACCTGCACAGTGGAACGAAGTCATTGGCACGAACCTGAACGGCGTGTTCAACATGACGCACCCTGTTTGGCCAGGTATGCGCCAGCGCAAGTTTGGCCGCATCATCACGATCTCATCGATCAACGGCCAAAAAGGCCAATTCGCGCAAGCCAACTACGCCGCGTCCAAAGCGGGCGACATCGGCTTTACCAAGTCATTGGCCCAAGAGGGTGCACGCGCTGGCATTACAGTGAACGTGGTCGCACCAGGTTACATCAACACCGAGATGATGAGCACAATTCCTGAAAAAGTGATGAACGAAGTCATCTTGCCGCAAATCCCGGTGGGACGTTTGGGTGAAGCATCCGAGATTGCTCGCACCGTTTTGTTCCTCGCGTCCGACGATGCAGGCTTTATCACAGGCTCCACAATTTCCGCGAATGGTGGCCAATACATGAGCTAAACCGCTCTGCTAAAACGAAAAAAGGGGCCGATTTTTCGGCCCCTTTTTTGTCGCTAATTCATGTTGGCGCGTTAGTGCGCGCTTAACTTGCTGATCTCTTCTTTGATCGCCAGTTTCTGCTTTTTCAGCGTCGCGATTTCCGCGTCTGTGGATGCAGGGCTGCGTTGCAGCGTCTCCACTGAGTCTGAGAGGTTTTGGTGCTTCTTTTTCAGTTGCTCGATGTGTGAACTTACACTCATGGTCGTCCTCCTCTGGTGTTTTAATAACATCCCTACTGCACCACATCTTTTCCCATCTGTCACGCCGCAGGGCAGCATGTTCATGCGAATTCCAGAATTACGGCTAAAGATTGCCAAAATATTAATCAGCTAGGCTAAAACTGGCTCCATTGCGCAGTATTTCACGCACATGTGCAGTGTAGTTTTCGCGGTCCGCGTCATGCATCGTGCCATCGTGCATCACAAGCGGGGCCGTAAGCCGAAATGGCGCACGGCCAGAATGCCGCGCTTGCAGCAAAAACAGGTGCGGTGCGCTGCCAACACGCGCTGAAATGGGCCGCACAACAACAGATCCGATTCGCCCCAGAAGCGCAGATAAAACCTCGGGCAGGCGTTCAATCCGCAGGATCATCGTGAAATACCCCTTTGGGGCCAAACGCTTAATCGCGACGTCAATCCAATCGCCCAAGGGTGTATCACCACCCATCGCAATATCGCGCCCCGCATCAGGGGCCGCAGAGCCAGCGGCGCGGTCAAAATAGGGTGGGTTCATCATCACATGGGTAAATTGGCGATTGCGTAAGTCCGCAGGCAAGGCACGCAAATCGGCGTTCACGACCGTCAGGCCATTTTTCTCGGCAAGTGCGGCATACTCAGGCTGCAATTCAACGCCCGTTATCTCCACTCCCTCGATCCTCGCTGCGAGACAAAGCGACGCAACCCCAACACCGCAACCGAGTTCCAGGACGGTCTCACCCGCCTTTGCGGGCACACTCGCGGCGAGCAAAACGGCATCGATCCCAGCGCGGTAGCCTTTGGCAGGTTGCAACGCAGTAACCTTACCACCAAGGAAAAGATCGTTTGTTGTCTCCACCCTAACGCCCCAAATCAATCTCATTGTCACGCATGATCGCTTCGGCCATGAACAAATCACGGTCAATTACCATCAGTCGGCGCGGCATTATTCCGATTGATCCTTCGAGGACGCTCATGTTTACGTCGAACTGGAAGCAAGCTATACCCTCACTGTCCAAAAGTGCGGTAGCGTAAGCGATGACAGTAGGGTCGTTGGTGCGTAAAAGCTCTTTCATATCTATGACGTAAGCATCGTTTACGTCTTTGTCTATTCTGATGACGGAATTCGCTATGAGCCTTGATGCAGCAGCCACCAAACCGCACGAAAAACTGGCAGAGGCCTTGGCCGAAGACATGGCGGCGGTGAACGAGATGATCCGCGCGCGCATGGCCTCGGAACACGCACCACGCATACCTGAAGTGACTGCGCATTTGGTTGAGGCGGGCGGTAAACGCTTGCGTCCTATGCTGACACTCGCGGCCGCGCGGATGTGTGGCTACGACGGCCCGTATCACGTGCATTTGGCGGCAACGGTTGAGTTTATTCACACAGCAACCTTGCTACACGACGACGTTGTTGATGAAAGCGATAAGCGGCGCGGACGGCCCACTGCAAACCTTCTTTGGGATAACACCAGCAGCGTTCTGGTTGGCGATTATCTCTTTGCGCGCTCATTCCAGTTGATGGTCGAGACGGGCTCGATACGGGTGCTTGATATCCTTGCAAACGCCTCGGCCACGATTGCTGAGGGCGAGGTTTTACAACTGACCGCCGCTGCCGATCTGGCTACCACCGAAGAGATCTACTTCAAGGTAGTGCGCGGCAAAACAGCAGCGCTTTTCTCAGCTGCTATGGAAGTCGGCGGCGTGATTGCAGCGGCGGATGAGACGCTGGTGAAGGCGTTGTTTAACTACGGTGACGCGCTTGGTATCTCGTTCCAGATTGTCGATGACTTGCTCGACTACGGCGGGACAAGCGCTATTGGCAAAAACGTTGGCGACGATTTCCGCGAGCGTAAACTGACGCTCCCTGTGATCCGCGCCATTGCGGCAGGTGATGCCGACGAGCGGGCATTCTGGGAACGTACGATAGCTAAAGGTAATCAGGCCGAGGGTGACCTCGAAAAAGCGATGGTAATCCTCGAGCGCCACGGCACAATGGAGAGCACGCGCGATACGGCGATTGAATGGTCGGAAAAGGCAAAAGCCTCGCTCTCGCCATTGCCCGATCACGCACTGAAAACTATGCTGATTGATCTGGCCGATTACGTGGTCGCGCGGATCACTTAAAGCAACGGCGCAGGCGCTACCCACCAGCCCATATTCCCGACCTGCAAGGTGCGGGCAACCTGACGTGCGTCGCCGATTGTGCGGACAAGGCCATAACATGTGGCCCCCGATCCAGACATCCCCGCATGCACGACTTGTGGCATTCTTCCCAAGGCTTTAAGCGCGTCGTCCACCTGAGGTGCTATGTTGCGTGCAGGGGCCTCTAGATCATTACGTTGCTGCGATAGCCATGATGCAAATTTGTCAAAATCCATCGCCGCAGGTAAGGTGCCCATGCTGGCGTTCTTCTTGCTCTTAAGCCCTGCGAACACCGCGCCAGTGGGCACGTCGACCATAGGGTTGACCAAGACAAGAGCACAGTCAGGCAAGGCGGGCCAAAGGGTTAAGCGTTCGCCTATGCCTTCCATGCGGATCGGGCTTGGCGCTTTCATGCACACCGGCACATCAGCCCCCAATGCAATGACTTCGGGCGCTTTGGGAGACAGCGGTTCAACATCCCACAAAGCGGCTAGCATCGATAAGGCCATCGCGGCATCAGAGGAGCCGCTACCAATGCCGGCGGCATGTGGCAGGTTCTTTTCGAGCGTCAAGTGCGCACCCAAGGTGACACCCCGCGCGGCACGCAAAGCATAGGCTGCACGCATGATCAGATTGGTGTCATCCGTGGGGACACCCATCGCAAAAGGACCGCCAACTTTGATCTGTAAATCAGGCGCAATTGTCGCTGTGATTTCGTCACAAATCCCTGCAAAGACGACCAAACTATCCAGCAAGTGATAGCCATCACTGCGCTGGCCCGTCACATGGAGCGTCAGGTTGATCTTCGCAGGTGCGCTGTCCTTAATTATCGCCATTTTTGGCACGCAACGGCGGTTCGCCGTCCTGTTCCAACACGGCATCAAGACCGATTTCTAGCTTACGGCGAATGCGGATGGCGTCTTCCTCTGTCGGGTCAAACGAGAGGGCGCGGTTCCATTGGAAACGGGCTTCGACAAACCTGCCAACGGCCCAAAGGCCGTCTCCTAAGTGATCATTGATGATGGGATCAACGGGTAAAAGCGACGCCGAGTTTTCAAGGTGCACAACGGCATCTTCATATTCGCCGCGCTGATAAAGCACCCAACCAAGACTATCCACAATCGCGCCATTCTGCGGCTCGGCGGCGACGGCGGTCTCGATCATTTGCAGTGCTTCTTCCATGTTCACATTGCGCTCTACCATAGAATATCCAAGGTAATTAAGCACTTGGGGTTGATCTTTGTTGAGCTTAAGTGCTGCGCGGAAATCGGCCTCGGCGGCGGGCCAATCATCCAGCAGATGATTGGTGATCCCGCGCGCATAGTAGATAAACCACTTGAGCGGATCGGCATCATCATAGAGGTCTAGGGCGCGCGAATAGGCGGTCTTTGCTTTGTCGAGTTCGTCGTTTTCGCGGTAGGTGTCGCCTGCGGTCGCAAACACGCGGGGCATGTCGGGGTGTTTGCTGGCGAGGGCCTCTAAGACTTCAATCGCGACGCCAATTTTGCCAGCTTTTCTGAGGGTCTCTGCGCGTCCAAGTTCGGCGGCTAGAAAGGCGGGGTCTTCTGATACGACCGAGCTAAATGTCGCAGCCGATAATTCGTGCTGCCCCATATTATCAAGCAGTTCGGCAGCAAGCAGGATCGCATCCGAATTGTTTGGGTTTAGAAAGGCCGAGGCCCGCGCATAAAGCAAAGTATAGCCGTCATCTGCATCCCCAACGAGCGCCTGAGCCAGCGTAAGATAGATCTCAGACATCCCATCTTTAGCGCCGCGCACATAGGTGAACGGCACCTGTTGTTCTTGCGACAAATCATTGCGAATTTGGGCCAAAGTCGCGTCGGTTTGTGTGCCAAAAATGGTGTCTAACAAGGCGATTGCATCGGCATTCCTGGCAAGCTGGCTCAGGATCTGGGCGTGGGCAATTGCGCTGCGACGGGTGTAGCGCAAACCGTTCTGCGGGCTGCCCGCAAAGATCGCATCAGCCCCCTCAAAGTCACCGACGTAAGCGATAGCTAATGCCTTGTTATATAATCCATAAGCGCCAAGACCGGGGGATGCGATGACTTCGTCAAAGGCGGTGATTGCGTCGGTCATTTGACCTTTGCCAACAAGCGCCCAAGCACGGGTCAAACCGTCGACCAAGGGGCCGATATCTTGCTCTGCGTCGAGGTTGGTAGTCACAGTGTCCCAGTCGTCTTCATTGGCCGCGCTGACGCTTAGCACCAGATGGGCCATTTGGCTTTTGAAGTCTGCATCAACCATCATGGAGGCAAAGGGTTTCGCGGCCGCAAAGTCACCAAGTCCCATGTGCGAAATCATTGCATTCTCAAGCAGATATGGGTTCAGCGGGTCGGTTTCCAGGCTTTCGCGAAAGTAGGCGGCACTTGTGCTAAAAGCACTATCTTTTGCGGCTTGGCGTGCGGCAAGGTACGCCCCTGCTTTGGGCTCGGCTGCGGCCGAAAACGGCAGGAGAGCGATTAGGAAGGTCGCGGTTAGTATGGCGCGTTTTGTCACGAATATGACCTCTGGTTGGGCGTGTTTGGATGCAGGGTATCGGGCCGTGGCCTTGGCCGCAATCGAACTTGCCGTGAACCGCGGATATGCGCCGAAAAGGGGTGTGATTTACGTGCACAGAGCGTGCACTGGGCGTGCACCAAGTTTACACGCGCATTTTGTCGGATCATAATGAGTGGAAATTCAAAACCCCTGATCGATTTGGAAAGTAGCCATGAAAATTACAAAAGTAGAAGGAAGATAGATTAACTCTAGTATTTCACAGGCAGCCAGAAGATCTTTTTTTTGATAGTTATACAATTGCCGGACCCGACACTACCAAAAGTGGCAACTGGGAGGTATGGGAAATTTCTGCTGAAGGTTCCGATCACGTTGGCGGTATTGAAGATGTTGAGTTCGTTCCGGAAAATATAATGTTGGAGATCGCATCGGAAGATCCAATTTCAATTGGGACTGTGCACGTTATTCTCAATGCATATAAGTTGGCGTTTGACCTAGGCAGGAATTACGGCCAAACGGTTTCTCGGAGAACCGCCAAATTTGCACTGGCTTCTCTCGCAGGTGAAATTAGTAGCGATGAATTAGAAGAAGCAGCAGAAGAGTACTATTTCCAGCAAGGCAACAAGAACTGATTTGTTTTGGAGCGTTTTGAGGTTGCCACTTTATGGCAGTCCGAAATTCTCAGGTAAAAGGCCCCGCAAATCGCAGGGCCTTTGATCGTTTACATGTTCGGGTAGTTGGGGCCGTCGCCACCTTGTGGGACGGTCCATGTGATGTTTTGGCTTGGGTCTTTGATATCGCAGGTTTTGCAATGCACGCAGTTTTGGAAGTTAATCTGGAAGCGTGGCTCTTTGCCTTCTTCTGTGATCACTTCGTAAACGCCTGCAGGACAGTAGCGTTGGGCGGGCTCGTTAAATTTGGGCAGGTTGACCGCGATTGGCACGGAGGCGTCTTTGAGCGTCAGGTGCGCGGGCTGGCTTTCTTCATGGTTGGTGAAGGAAAATGCCACGTTGGTCAGGCGGTCGAACGACAGTTTGCCGTCGGGTTTTGGGTAGTCGATGACCTTGTGCAGGCTCGCTTCTTCGGTCGCAAGTGCGTCGGATTTGCCGTGCTTAAGGTTCAGCGGCGACCAGCCAAAGATGTTGTTAAGCCACATATCCGCGCCGCCGATGGTGAGCGAGGCGAGAAGGCCAAAACGCGACCAGAGCGGTTTGACGTTGCGCACGCGCTTGAGGTCTTTGCCAATGGCGCCCTCGCGGACGGATTTTTCGTATTCGACCAGTTCGTCGCCAGACCGACGCGCGTTGATCGCGTGATGTGCTGCCTCTGCGGCGGCGATGCCCGAGAGCATGGCGTTATGGTTGCCCTTGATGCGCGGCACGTTGACCATGCCAGCAGAGCAACCCAAGAGCGCACCACCGGGGAAGGTGAGTTTTGGCAGCGACTGATAGCCGCCTTCGGTGATCGCGCGCGCACCGTAAGCGACCCGCTTGCCGCCTTTGAGGAGTTCGGCGACCATCGGGTGGTGCTTGAACCGCTGGAATTCCATGTACGGATAGACGTGTGGGTTTTTGTAGTTGAGGTGAACCACGAAGCCCACGTAAACCTGATTGTTCTCAAGGTGGTAGATGAACGATCCGCCGCCTGCGTTTGAGTTCAGCGGCCAGCCCATTGTGTGGGTAACAGTGCCGAGCTTGTGCTTGGCGGGATCAATTTCCCAGATTTCTTTCATGCCGAGGCCGTATTTCTGCACGTCGCTGTCGGCGGCAAGGTTATACTTTTCGATGACCTGCTTGGAGAGCGAGCCACGCACGCCTTCGGAGAGGAACACGTATTTGCCGTGCAGTTCCATGCCCGGCTCATAGTTTGGCCCTTGGGAGCCGTCAGCGTTCTTGCCAAATTCGCCTGCGACGACGCCTTTAACTTCGCCGTTATCGCCAAACACCAACTCGGAACACGACATGCCCGGGAAGATTTCGACGCCCAACTCTTCGGCTTGTTCGGCCATCCAGCGGCAGACGTTGCCCATCGACACGATGTAGTTGCCGTGGTTGTTCATCAGCGGTGGCATGGCGACGTTCGGGATGCGGATCTGGCCTGCTTCGCCGAGCATGTAGAAGTTATCGGCGGTCACGGCTGTGTTGATCGGAGCGCCTTTGGCCTTCCAATCGGGGATCAGCGCGTCGATGCCTGATGTGTCAAGGACCGCACCAGAGAGAATATGGGCGCCAACTTCGGAGCCTTTTTCCAAAACGACGACGGATGTATCGGCGTTTAGCTGCTTTAAGCGGATCGCGGCCGACAAACCAGCAGGCCCCGCGCCGACGATAACAACGTCATATTCCATGGCTTCGCGTTCAATATTAGACATATGCCGTCCCCTTGATAAGATTGTTGCGTCATGGATTACCTTATGCGGCGATGTGGGGCAATCGCGACACGACGTTAAAAGAGCGCACTGCGACGTGAAATGGTGCTTGCACTTGACTTTGAACCAGCCAAATAGGGTATGAACGTTCGATTGATGAATTTCGCCTCACGAGGGAAGCTATTGCCATGGAAAAAATACCGCTGACAAAGCCGGGCTACGACAAGATGAATGCTGAGTTGAAGCATCTGAAATCTGTGGAGCGTCCTGCGATTATCCGTGCGATTTCCGAAGCGCGCGAGCATGGCGATTTGTCCGAGAACGCCGAGTACCACTCGGCCAAGGAAAAGCAGTCGTTCATCGAGGGTCGCGTCAAAGAGCTTGAGGGCATTATTTCGCTGGCCGATGTCATTGACCTAAGCCGCATGTCTGGCACCGTTAAATTCGGCGCGACGGTGTGTTTGGTTGACGAAGATACCGATGAGGAAAAGACCTATCAGATCGTCGGCGAATATGAGGCCAATATCGAGGCGGGTTTGCTGAATATCAAATCCCCTATTGCCCGCGCTTTGATTGGCAAGGACGAGGGTGATAGCGTGTCTGTGACGACACCGGGTGGTGTGAAGTCCTACGAAATTTTGACCATTAAGTTCGGGTAACTGGCGACATGTCGCAAGGCGGAAACAATCTTAAATCTCTCGGTGAGCGCCCCGCGGGCGATATCATCGCACTTGCGCTATCGTTTTTCTGGGTCGCGTTGGTTGGCCTGTTTTTCATTCTGATGCCGCCAGAGTCGACCACATCCGACCGTTTTGACAGCCTGCGGTTCATTCTGATCATGATCGCGATTTTTATGCCTGTGGCGATGATCTGGGTTGCCGCAATGGCTAGCAGGTCAGCGCGGGTGATGCGCGAGGAATCGACCCGTTTGCAAGCTGCGATTGACGGGATGCGTAAGACCTATCTTGAGACACGCGGCGCTGGTGCTGGCATGCAGCCGACTGTTGAGAAGAAGCTAAACGAGATTGCGCAAGCGACCCGTAAGACAGAAACGACTGTGGCGACGTTTGCCTCGTCGCGACCCACGCAGCAAAAGTTGCAGATCACGGGCGTTAAGGTTGCCGTTGCTGATGACCAGCCGAAATTGGCGCTTGGAACCAGTGCCGAAGATATCGCGGTCCCTTTGCCGAATGGCGATTTGATCCGTGCGCTGAATTTCCCAGATAGTGATCAGGACACGCGCGGCTTTGATGCTTTGCGTCGTGCGCTGAAGGATCGCAATGCCCGCCAATTGGTACAGGCCGCACAGGATATTCTGACACTTTTGTCGCAAGATGGCATCTATATGGACGACCTGCGCCCTGACCGTGCCCGCCCTGAGATTTGGCGGCGGTTTGCAAATGGAGAGCGGGGCCGTGCGATGGCCGCTTTAGGGGGCGTCCGTGATCGCTCGTCACTGACGTTGACCTCTGGCCGCATGCGCGAAGACACGATTTTCCGCGACGCGGCACATCATTTCTTGCGCCGTTTTGATAAGACCCTCATTGGATTTGAGCCAGAAGCGACCGATGAGGAAGTTGCGGCCCTTTCCGAGACCCGCACAGCACGCGCGTTTATGCTGCTTGGCCGTGTCACTGGCGCGTTTGATTAACGCCGATGTGGGAGATCTTTCTCAAGACGCTCCCGTTTTTCGCGCTGATCGGGCTTGGCTATGGCGCGGCGCGTATTCGGTTTTTTACGCCTGAGGGCACGGCGTATCTGACGAAATTCGTGTTCTATTTCGCCCTGTCCGCGATGTTGTTCCGGTTCTCGGCGAACCTTGCGCTGGGCGATATCTTGGATTGGCCCTTTGTCTTTGCTTACTTGCTGGGCTCAACCGTCATCTATGTTCTGGCGACAAGTGTTGCGATGGCGCGCGGCTTGATCGTGGCGGAAGCTGCCGTCGAGGCGCAGGTCGCCGTCATCGGGAACGTTGGTTTTCTGGGCATTCCGATGCTCATTTTGCTGTTGGGCGAGGCCGCGATTGGTCCTGTGATGATGGTTTTGGCGGTCGATTTGATCGTCTTTGGTAGCCTGATTGTGATCTTGATCACAGGATCGCGCGACGGGCGCATGTCGCTGGGCGTATTTCGCACAGTAGGCCTCGGATTGCTGAAAAACCCTATGATAGTGTCTATAACTTTGGGGTTGTTGGTATCTGGTTTGGGTCTGCCCGTACCTGCGCCTGCGAATGAATTTTTGCAAATTCTGGGGGCCGCGGCGACGCCGGGTGCCCTGTTTGCCATTGGCGCATCGCTGGCCACGAAATCGGCAGAGCGTGTGGCCGTCGCAGGCTGGTTGTCGTTCTGCAAACTGGTGTTGCACCCAGCGGCGGTGGCGGTGTCGGCACTGATGATTTTCGACATCGCGGCCTATCCTGCGGGTGTGATGATTGCTGCGGCTGCACTGCCTGTCGCAGGCAACGTCTATATCATCGCGCAGCATTACGGCGTGGCACCTTCGCGGGTCTCGGCCTCGATCTTGATTTCAACGGCGCTGAGTGTGCTGACCGTCTCTGGCGTGATCGCGTGGGTGACAAGCCTTTAGCCGTGCGGTAGCCATAACCAAACGAAAGGTATTTTCACATGGAAACTCTCTCAGAAAACCGCTGCTTTGGTGGTACGCAAGGCGTCTATAAGCACGCGGCGAAATCGACGAATTGCGACATGACGTTTGCGGTGTTTTTGCCCGAAGAGGCGCAGCATGGCCCTGTCCCTGTTTTGTGGTTTTTGTCGGGGCTGACCTGCACGCACGAGAACGCAATGGTGAAGGCAGGTGCGCAGGGCTGGGCCGCAGAGCAGGGCATTGCTTTGGTGTTTCCTGATACCTCGCCAAGGGGTGAGGGTGTGTCCAATGACGAGGCGTTTGATCTGGGGCAGGGTGCAGGTTTTTATGTTGATGCGACGCAGGCGCCTTGGGCCGCACATTTCCAGATGGAGACCTATATCGCGGAGGAGTTGCCTGCGCTTTTGGCAGAGCACTTCCCACTGGATATGGACCGTCAGGCGATTACGGGCCATTCGATGGGGGGGCACGGTGCGCTGACTTTGGCGATGAAGTTGAAAGGGCGGTTTCGGTCGGTGTCTGCCTTTGCGCCGATCTGTAATCCGACGGTGTCCGAGTGGGGGCAAAAGCAGTTTAGCGCCTATTTAGGGTCTGATTCTGCGAAATGGGCGGCGCATGATGCGAGCCTTTTGATGGCTTCTGCTGGGTTTGATGGACCTGTTTTAATTGATACGGGCACAGATGATCAGTTTGGTCATTTGCTGGGAACTGCGGCGATGGCTGGGGCGATTGCCGAGGCAAAGCAAGAGGGGACTGTGCGCCTGCAAAAGGGCTATGATCATTCATATTTCTTTATCTCAACCTTCATGGAAGACCATGTCGCGTTTCATGCAGAAGCGCTTTATTCGTGATCTATGTCGATGCAGATGCCTGCCCAGTGAAGGCCGAAGTGGAACGGGTCGGGACGCGCCATAAGGTGCAGATGTTCGTGGTCTCGAACGGCGGGATCAGGCCCTCGCAAAACCCCTTGGTAGAGACTGTTGTGGTGCCTGATGGCCCTGACGTGGCCGATATGTGGATCGCGGATCGCGCCGGTGCGGGCGATGTGGTGATCACGGGAGATATTCCGTTGGCCGCGCGCTGCGTTGAGAATGGTGCTATGGTGCTCAAGCATAACGGCGAGCCTTTGACGGAGGCCAATATTGGTAACGTGTTAGCGACCCGCGACTTGATGACCGATATGCGGGCCGCAGATCCGTTTCGACAGGGCGGGGGCAAACCGTTTAGTAAAGCGGATCGGTCGCGGTTTTTGGATGCATTGGAACGGGCGCTGCGCGCAGCGGCGTTGAAAGGTTAAGATGACAGTCACGGCAGTTGTTTTTGATATCGGGAATGTGCTGATCGAGTGGCAACCCGAGCGGTTTTATGACGCGAAGATTGGCGAGGCGCGGCGGCGCGAAATGTTTGCAGCGATTGATTTGCACGGGATTAATGACGAGGTGGATCGCGGTGGAAATTTCCGCGAGCTGATTTATGCGGCAGCTGAGACCTATCCCGATTGGCGTGACGAAGTGCGGATGTGGCATGACAATTGGATCGATATGGCCAGCCCTGCGATCCCGCGCTCTGTGCGGATTTTGCGCAAACTGCGCGAGGGCGGAGTACCTGTTTTTGCACTGTCGAATTTTGGAATTCAGACCTTTGAAATGGCCGAAAAGGTTTATCCGTTTCTATGCGAATTTGATCGGCGGTATATTTCGGGGCATATGGCGGTGATTAAGCCAGATGCGGAGATTTACGCCTTATTAGAGTCTGATTGTGGTCATGCGCCGCAGGGGCTTTTGTTTGCGGATGACCGTATTGATAACATCAATGCGGCGGCAAAACGAGGCTGGCAGACGCATCATTTTGACACCCCAGAGGGCTGGGCGGCACGCCTCGTCGCAGAGGGACTATTGACCGAGGAGCAAGCACAATGACGGTGATGATCCCATTTAAGGACGGCCAGCGGGGCCTTGATTGGTTGGCGCTGACGGACGCCTTGGCGGCAGGGCATACTTTGCCCAAGGCCGAGGTCGAGGATGTGTTTTTGTACCGCGGCAACAACACGCTTTTAAACCGCTCGGCGTGGATCAAGGGTATGGGGATCGCGGTGAAATGCGCGACGGTTTTTCCTGACAATAAGGCGGTGGATAAGCCGATGATTGGCGGTGCGGTGAACCTGTTTTCAGATGAGGATGGGGCGCTGGTCGCGATCTTGGATTTCCATTTGGTGACAAAGTGGAAAACGGCGGGCGATAGTCTTTTGGCGGCGCGAAAGTTGGCGCGGCCTGATAGCCGCAACATTTTGATCGTGGGTGCGGGGACGGTGGGTGCGTCACTTTACGAGGCGTATTCTGCGGCGTTTCCAGATGCGAAGTTCACCGTTTGGAACCGTTCACCTGCGGGTGCAAAAGCGTTTCAAAAGGCGATGCCTGATGTGGCGATTGCAGAGGATCTAGAGGCTGCTGTGCGGGCGGCGGATATCGTGACTTCAGCCACTATGTCGACGGAACCTTTGATCAAGGGGGCGTGGTTGCAGGCAGGGCAACACGTTGATCTTATTGGCGCTTATCGTCCTGATATGCGTGAAGTTGATGATGAGGCCTTGCTGAAAAGTCGCGTGTTTGTGGATAATGTGCACACGACCGTGGGCCACATTGGCGAGTTGAAGATCCCGATCGCGGCGGGGGTGATTGATGCCGCGCACGTTGTTGCGGATTACTATGCGTTGGAGACATTCACGCGCCGCGGTGACGATGAAATCACGCTGTTCAAGAATGGCGGAGGCGCGCACTTGGACTTGATGACGAGCCGCTATATTCTTGATACATGGAATGCGGCATGACGTCTGGCGAAGACGGTTCTGAGAGGTAGCGTTTGTACTATTTGATATTCTTGGCGCTTTGCGCTGCTGCATTATTTGGATTTCCGTTTTTACAGGAACGGCAGCGTCGTCCTGTGGATTGGGGGGATCGCAAGGCTGCGGCGGGTGATTTCGCCAAATTGTCGGATGGTCAGACGCATTACCGTTGGTCGGGTCGTGCGCGCGGGCCGATCATCGTGGCGGTTCATGGGCTGACGACGCCATCGGTTGTGTGGAATGCGATCACGCCTGCGTTGACCGCGCTGGGGTTTCGCGTGTTGAGTTACGACCTTTATGGGCGCGGGTATTCGGATGCCCCGTTTCGGCGTCACACATTGGATTTCTATGTGCAGCAATTGGATGAGCTGCTGACATTTTTGAAGGTTAAGGAAGATATTACGCTTATGGGGTATTCTATGGGCGGGAGTATTGTCACTGCATATGCCGCGACCCAACCTCACCGTATTGCGCGGGTGTTTTTGATTGCCTCCGCGGGTATGGCGATGTCTGAAAGCAAGTTGGAGCGGTTTTGCCGTTCTGTTCCTGTCTTGGGTGACTGGGCGCATGGGTTGATCATCGGTGAAAAGATGCGGCGCGGGCTTACCAAAAAGCGCGGAGAAATTGCCGAAGCACAGCGCCTGCAATTGACACGGCGCGGATATTTGCCAGCCGTTTTGTCGAGCAGACGTCATGCGCTGACGGCGTCATTGGAAGCAGAACATCGTAAGCTGGGGCGTGAAGACGTCCCTGTTTTTGCATTCTGGGGGCGCGATGATCAGACGATCCCCCTGACCGCCGTAGGGACACTCGCGCAATGGAACCGCAGGGCGCGGCAAGAAGACATTGCAGGCGTGGGTCATGGATTGCCTTATGAGCAACCTGACGCTTTGATAGATAAGATCCAGTTGGTCTTGCGGGAGCAATACTAATCTAGGCCGCATTTGGTCTGATGGCCGTTGCGTAATTGATTTTGAAAGACGTGCGATCTCGGCCTGCGTCTTTGGCGTCATATAGCGCTTGGTCGGCGAGACTGCGGAATTCTTCAAAATGTAGCGGTTTGGCGGACCACACTGTGCCCAGGCTGATGGTTGCGGGGATGTCCGCCTCATCACAGCTGATGGGGATGCGTGAAATCAGCGACCGACATCTTTCGGTGATGATTTTTGCTTCGTTGCTAGTGACATTCATCAAAACAAATAGGAATTCGTCCCCGCTCATTCGGCAGACAATGTTGTCGGCACGCAGGCTTGTGCCGATACGGTGGGCGATTTCTTGTAGGACTTGGTCGCCAGCCAGATGTCCAAAGGTATCATTGATCGCCTTGAATTTGTCGACGTCGATGCAGGTCATCGCAATGCCGCGCTTGGGCCGAGGGGCGTTGAGGATACGTTGGTAGGCATCAACGGCACTTCGACGGTTTAAGACACCCGTGAGGGGATCGGTTCTGGCCTCGACGTACAGGCGGGTGGCTTCACTTGCCAAGTTTTTTTCTCGGGAGATCAGGAGACTAAAGATATTTACGCCGACGATGTTACATAAAGCCATCAGCGGCCCGTAGTGGGTGTAATATTCCGTTTGTACTGCCTCTGGTAAGAACAATCCGCCAATGAAGTGGAGTGATAAGATCAAACCAAGAATCTGTTTTGAAAGAACTTTGTTTTTGATCTGTGGGCTAATCCAATAGAGCCAAATCAATCCCATGACCGCAGCAATCAAGATTGATGCCATTCCCGCCATCGCTCCTGCGCCGCCCAATGCATATCTGGTCGTAATTGCGATCAAGGCACAGAGCGATCCGCCGCGCCAACCAAAATAGGCAGCCGCGACGCCGACGAATAAGTTGCGCAAATCAACGATCACACCGTCTGTGACAATGAGCGGGTTCAACATCGCGCACAGGGACGCAAGTCCGAAAATGATGCCGAGACTACAGTCGATCACCCATTGCTCACCGCTTTGTCGCGCGAAAACACCGTAGAGGTAGACTAATAAAACGCCGAGCCCGACTTGTTCGGAAAGAAGTGCGAAATTTTGAAACCAGACTGACATTTTACCTACCTCTGCTTGTTTAACAGTTAGGTGATGAAGATGATTTGAGTCTTAATTTCACACTTGAGTTTTCAGAAATTTGCTTCAAAAATCTCTAAAATTTGCGGGAAATTGAAAAGCTTTTGGAAAGAATTAGCGCGCAAAAACCCTGCGTTCCTTGATTGGGAGGTGCACAATGGCGCTAAACGCGCCGATGCCGACCCCGACCCACCAGACGTAGGTATAGGTGCCGTAGATGTCGTAGAGCGCCCCGCCGAGCCAGACCCCAAGGAATGATCCGAGCTGGTGCGAGAAGAACACGATGCCGTAGAGCGTGCCCATGTAGCGCACGCCGTAGAGGTGGGCAACGAGGCCTGAGGTGAGTGGTACGGTGGCCAGCCAGAGGCTGCCCATGCCGACAGAGAAGAGGATTACGGTGAGGGGCGTCATTGGCGTGAGGATGAAAGCAGCCGCGATGATGGTCCGCCCTGTGTAGATACCAGCGAGCAGGTATTTCTTGGAGTAGCGTTTGCCCAAGTAGCCCGCGAGGAGCGTGCCGCCGATGTTTGCGAGGCCAATGAGTGAGATCGCAATGGCCCCAAGGGCGCTTGTGGTGGTGATGCCGATGTTTGCGAGCAGTGAGCCCTCTAGGATCGGCCCACACATTTCTGTCACGAAGGCCGGGAAGTGGGCGGTGATGAAGGCAAGTTGGTAGCCGCAGGAAAAGAAGCCTAGGAAGATCAAAGTGTAGGATGGGTCTTTGAAGGCGCGCATGAGGATCGTGCCCATGCTTTCCTCAAGCTCGGCTTTGGTGGCGGTGATAGGGCTGCGCATCATTGGCAAGACCATAAGCACGGCGATGATCATGCCAGCGAAGAAGACGAAGGTTTGCTGCCATGTGAGGAAGGTCATGAGGTATTCGGCGAGTGGCGCACCGAAGACTTGGCCCGCGGAGCCTGCGGCCGTGGCGATGGCCAGCGACATGGAGCGATTTTCGTCTGAGGACGCGCGGCCCACGACGGCGAGAATGACGCCAAAGCCTGTGCCCGCGATGCCGAAGCCTACGAAGATTTCGTAGAATTGGTGTGCGAAGGGGGTTGTCGCGCCAGAGGATAGGAGAAGACCTGCGGCGTAGAAGACTGCGCCTGCGATGATCGCTTTGCGATCGCCAATTTTCTCTGCTACCGCGCCGAAAATTGGTTGCCCAAAGCCCCAAGCAAGGTTTTGGATCGCAATGGCGAGGGAGAAGTCAGAGCGTAGCCAGCCGAACTCTGTCGCGATGGGGATTTGGAAGACGCCAAAAGAGGCGCGGATCGCAAAGCCTGTCATGATGATCATGCAGCCTGCGATGAGGACGGGGTTCAAGAGGGCGTTCTGACGGGTCATTGGCCAAATTGCGTTTGATTTTGTAAAATTGTCAACGGCTTGCTTTGTGCGCCTTGGTATAAAGGTTTGTGATGACTGGTTGCGCAAGGGACGGGGTGCAATGTATCGAATGCCTATGACGATGTTAGAGATATATCAGGCCGCTGTGGCCGAGGGGCGCTTGCATGAAGATTCAGCCCAGCTTGGCGTGATGGCCGAGTTGGAGCGGGTACGCGTCGAGGTTGCTGTCCCTGTGAAGCGCGGGTTGTTTCGCAAGCCGCCACCGCCTGTGAAGGGCCTATATATGTGGGGCGGCGTCGGGCGCGGGAAATCTATGTTGATGGACCTGCTGTTTGACGCGGTTGAGGTGCCCAAGCAGCGCCGTCATTTCCATGCGTTTATGCAGTGGGTGCATAGTGAGATGAACGCGGCCCGTAAGTTGGGCGTTGACGATGCGATTGCGCCAGTTGCGGCGAAGTTGGCGGGGGACGTGCGGTTCCTTGCGTTTGACGAGATGCAGATTACCGATATCACCGATGCGATGATTGTGGGGCGTCTGTTCGAGGCGTTGTTTGCGGCGGGTGTGGTGATTGTGACCACATCGAACAGACATCCTGATGAGCTGTACAAAAACGGGCTGAACCGGGCGTTGTTCGTGCCGTTTATTGACCTGATCAAAGAGCGGTTGGTTGTGCATGAGTTGCGTAGTCCGACTGATTACCGTCAGGGTCGTTTGGCAGGCACACCCACCTATTTTACGCCAACGGGAGCCGAGGCGCGGGTGGCGATTGATACGGCTTGGGATGGGTTGACGGGCGGCAAGTCTGCGCCGCTGACGTTGCATGTGAAAGGCCGTGAGGTTGTTATTCCGCGCTATCATAATGGTGCTGGGCGCGTGGGGTTCTTTGATTTGTGCGGCAAGCCTTTGGGGGCTGCGGATTACCTCGCACTGGCTGAGGCTGTGCGCGTTCTAGTACTGGAAGATATTCCGCGCCTGTCACGGCAGAACTTTAACGAGGCCAAGCGGTTTGTGACGCTGATTGATGCGCTATACGAGGGTAAGGTCCAACTGATTTGTTCAGCGGCGGCGGTGCCTGAGATGCTATATGTCGAGGGGGAGGGCACGTTTGAGTTTGAGCGCACAGCAAGCCGTCTGCGCGAGATGCAGGCGGATGACTGGGGAATAGATTAGCCTGCGACTTCAGGGATCGCCAAACGCTGGCCGACTTGGATCGCATTGGGGCTCGAGAGCACCTTGCGATTGGCTTGATAGATCAAGTCGTATTTCTCAACGCTGCCATAGAATTTCACCGCAATCGCACCAAGGCTGTCGCCTGTCCCTACTGTGTAGAAGCGTTGGTCTGCGTCTTGATCAGATGCCAGCGCGATGTCCGTATTCGCGCCAGTGGGGGGAAGGGGTGGTTCGCCAGCGGCGGCGCGCGCTTTCTCAATTAGCGAATAGAGCAGGACGGCGGTGTCAACGGTTCCGTTTGCGGTTGCCAGCCCTTGGGGAATAGTGATGGTGCCAGCTTTGGCGGCCTCATTTACGATCGTATCGATATAGGCGTCGCTTTGGCCTTGTTGTAGAGCTTGCACAACGAGCATTTCGAGCGACGTATGGGGTGCAGGTGCGTCGCCACCCGCGGTGACTTGCTTGCCCGTGAACTGACCAATGCCTGAAAGAACGTTGGCGGTCATATCGCGCATTGGATCGTCTTGTGGCTGGGGTGCTGTTGGCGCGACGGTCAGGCCAAGGCCTGCGAGCACGTTTGCTGTGGTTTCCGCCATTTTTGCGTTGTCCGTCGGCACGCTTAGGCTTGGTGCTGTTTGGGGCAAGGGCGCTTGGGTGATCGAGGAATCAAGGCTCGCGATCACGTCAGGGATGGGGCCGAGGATGCTGTCGTTCTGCGCACGGGTGACGTCGGTTGTTTCAACCGTCGACGGGCGGTTAGACGTGTTCGGGCGCAGAACGATGTAGGCGCACAGGAAAATGGCAAACACAAATAACGCAACAACGGAACGGATCATTTCGGTTCTTTCTTCATGGCAGGACGGTGGACAAGCCGAGGTGCAGCCAATCTTCTAAACCGCCACGGTAGTTTTTGATCAATGAGGCAGGATATCCCGCCGCGACCAAGCTGTTGATGGCGCGAGACGCTTGTTCATCCCAAGCGCCATTGTCGTAGATCACGAGCCTTTGGGCAGAGTCAAAGTTCACTTCACCGTTGGCTTCTTGAGCGCCAAGTGCACGCAGGATGTCAGCCTGATACGGGTTTTCCGCACCGAGGGCCGCGAAGGGGACATTGACTGCAGCAGGGATCGCACCTTTGCCAAACCAATCTGGCAGGCGGGCATCGATAAGCAGGCCAGTGCCTGCGGCCACTTCGGTTTCTAAAAAGCTGAGAACTTCCAGTTCGCCTATAGGCTCAATGCCGGGCGCTACGACCATCGGCTGAATGCAAAATTCGGGGCAGGGGCGGCTTGTCTTTGCGAAATCACCTTGCAGGGTGGCGTTGACGTCTTGGGTGCGGGTGATTTCAAAGTTGCGCTCGCCCACCGTAAAGGTGCTGGTGGCCTTGTCCGCAGTAATATTTACGGATTGTGCATACAAAGGCTGCGCCAGAATGGCGGCTAGGAAACCTGTTGTCGCGACAAACACCCGCATTTCTTACCACCTCAATTTTCGGCCACCATATTTAGTATCAAACACAGTATTAGGGCGGCGACCTTATAATTTTATCCAGATTTAGTGCAGATTTGCTTTGGAAGTCAAAGGTTCATTGCCGAAAGCCCGTATCAAAAACAAGAAGACAGGCCCTAAGCCTGCCCCCTCGCCCTGCCAAGGGCGGCGCGTATGGCCTGTTTTTTGTGGCTCTTCGCTGTTGTTGGTGAATCTGGCTTATTCGCGATTCGCCGTCAATCAATAATGATTCGTTTTGTCAAAAAAACCGCATTACTGCTTGCTGACGGCGGCTGTATTCCGGCAATCTGGCGTGACGGGATCCAATGTGGCCACAAGCGGTGTATCGGGCGCGATACTGCTGTTTTCGATATAGGATCCGTTGAGGCAGATATCTTGTGCAAAGCTGCCGGAATTAAAGCCAAAGCCCTGCGCGCCGCAATTGGACACATCGCCGTCCGCGTTCCACCCTTGGGATGCAAAACTGGCGAACCGTCCGCCTGTCAGGAATAGCATCCCTGCGGGGTCAAAGCGCAGGTGCCATGTCGCGTTTTCGCTACGCTGTGTGCTGTCCCACGTGCCAAGGAGTTTCCCTTTATGGTAGCCCGAGATTTTGAACCCGCTGATGTCGTCTTCGGTCAGAATAGTTTTGAACATGGCGGCATCGGGCAGGGACATGCGCCCTGTCATTGTGTAGCCGCCACCACCCTTCCAACAAAAGTTCAGCTCGGCTGCTTGTGCAGGCCCACATAAGCCCGCCACCAGCAAGGTCGCTGCCTTAAGCTTCGGGGATAAACAGCCGCTGACCGACCTGAATTTTATCAGGGCTCGCGATAGCTGTGCGGTTCGCTTCAAAGATGGATTGATATGCATTGGTGTTGCCATAAAACTGGAGCGAA
>ENA-OWPI01000412-OWPI01000412.1-marine-metagenome-genome-assembly--contig:-NODE-412-length-59869-cov-19.698823_pt1 | contig 59869 bp, 63 predicted proteins | sample MGYA00238138_ERZ651775 | MGnify/ENA primary metagenome ERZ651775 (study PRJEB26906, sample SAMN06265043) | marine metagenome | isolation source: Helgoland LTER site | place: Germany:Helgoland, sampling...
GGAGTCGCCAAGCTGGTTAAGGCACATGGTTTTGATCCATGCATGCGAAGGTTCGAATCCTTCCTCCCCAGCCAATTATATAAACATAGGGGTGATTTATGAAAAACGATAATCTAATGGTTTTTACTGGGAATGCCAATAAAAATCTTGCAAAAAAAGTTGCCTCAAATTTAGGCTTAAAACTTGGTGAAGCTACAGTTGGAAGCTTTAGTGATGGTGAGACCATGCTAGAACTTCTTGAAAACGTTCGTGGAAAAGATGTTTTTATCTTACAATCAACCAGTTTCCCAACAAATGACAATCTTATGGAAATCATGGTGATGGTGGATGCTCTCAGAAGGTCTTCCGCTGCAAGAATAACAGCTGCTATTCCATATTTAGGCTACTCAAGACAAGATAGAAGGCCAAGATCAGCCAGAGTTGCTATTACTGCCAAAGTAGTTGCCAATATGCTTACAGGGGTTGGGGTTGATAGGCTTTTAACGATGGATCTTCATTCAGATCAAATTCAAGGTTTTTTTGAAATACCTGTTGATAATATTTATGCGACTCCAGTTTTGTTAGAGGACTTAAAAAAACAAAACTATGAAAATGCTGTAATTGTTTCTCCAGATGTTGGTGGCGTTGTTAGAGCTCGTGCGATGGCTAAGATTTTAGAAAGTGATTTAGCGATTATTGACAAAAGACGACCGAAACCAAATGTCTCAGAAGTTATGAATATTATTGGCGATGTGAACGGTCGAACATGTATTATCGTAGATGATATTGTTGATACAGCTAACACACTTTGTGAGGCAGCCTTGGCATTAAAGAAAAAGGGTGCAGAAAAGGTTGTCGCATATGCCACACATCCTATTTTTTCTGGGCAAGCTATTGAATCTATTCATGCTTCTGAGCTTGATGAAATTGTAATTACTGATACAATTACGCTTGAAAAAAATGCTACAGACTGCGAAAAAATTAGACAACTGTCAGTTGCCAAAATTTTAGCTGAAACAATAAAAAGGATTAGTCACGAAGACTCTGTAAGTTCTTTATTTATTGATTAGCAAGAATACTTAGAAATTTTACAATAACAATAGACCTGGTCGCGGGTCTATTTTAATTTTAGGAGTTTATGATGAAAATTGAAATTAATGCTGTAATAAGAGAGGCGAAAGGTACGGGTGCGAGCCGCCGTCTTCGTCATGAAGGAAAGGTTCCAGGAGTTCTTTATGGAGGAAAAGACGAAGCAAAAAGCATTGAGTTAGATGCGAAAGATTTATTTATGCAGTTTAAACATGAAGCATTTCATGCATCTATCTTAACTTTAAACCTTGATGGTAAAAAAGAATCTGTTTTGCTAAGAGATTATCAAATGCATCCAGTTAGGAATAATATCCAACATATTGACCTTCAACGAATTGATGAAAATAAAAAACTGAGTGTGAAAATTCCATTCCACTTCTTAAATGAAGATGTTGCCCCTGGTGTGAAACTTGAGGGTGGTGTTGTTTCTCACATAATGGTTGACGTTGACATATTATGTCTACCAAAAGACTTACCAACATATATCGAAGTTGATTTAATTAATTTATCAATCGGAGATTCCATACATTTATCAGATATAAAGGCTCCAGAGGGCGTTGAATTAACCGCATTATCGGAAGAAAACGATCCTATCATAACCTCTATCTCCAAACCTAAAGTCGTAGTTGAGGAAACACCCGTGGCTGCTGAAGGTGAAGAAGGTGCTGCTGAAGGTGAAGAAGGTGCTGCTGAAGGTGAAGAAGGTGCTACTGAAGGTGGTGACGAAAAAGCTGCTGAAGGTGGTGACGAAAAAGCAGATAAACAAGATTAGTAATTTTTAATAGCGCACTTCTTCACAAGTGCGCTATTCTATTATTCGATGAATAAAATTAAGCTATTTGCTGGGTTAGGTAACCCTGGTGATAAATATCAAAATACTCGACATAATTGCGGTTTTTGGTGGATTGACTTTGTAATTAAGAACCATCGACTTAATCTTAAGTATAGTGAAAAGTTTAGGGGTAATATTGCAAAATATACTGACGATGGTAATTGTTTTTTTCTGAAGCCGTCAACATTCATGAATGAAAGTGGAAAATCATTAGCAGCTGTAGCTAATTTTTATAAAATTCTTCCTGAAGAAATATTGGTTATTCATGATGAATTAGATATTGAGCCTGGAAAAATCAAACTTAAACTTGGAGGTGGTGATGGAGGACATAATGGCCTTAAAAGCATCACAGAGTCATTGAAAAGTAAGAACTTTTGGAGAATTCGAGTCGGAATTGGTCACCCAGGAAATAAAAATTTAGTAAGTAATTTTGTACTTAAACCTCCTTTAAAGAAAGAAAGTGAATTAATAGAAGATTCAATATTTAACAGTTATAAAATTTTTTCATTGCTCAAAAGTGGTCAGTTCGATAAAGCAATGTTGAACCTTCATTCAGCCTAAACTATTGGAAAATAACATATGAAATGTGGAATTGTAGGGCTTCCAAATGTTGGCAAATCGACATTATTTAATGCTATTACGAAGGCAGGAATTGATGCCGAAAACTATCCTTTTTGTACAATCGAGCCAAATGTTGGGATTGTTGAGGTGCCTGATCAGCGTATTTCACAGCTTGAGAATATTGTCTCACCTGAGAAAACTCAACCGGCTACAGTAGAGCTTGTTGATATTGCTGGTTTAGTTGCTGGTGCTTCAAAAGGCGAAGGCTTAGGAAACAAGTTTTTAGCTAATATCAGAGAAACCGACGCAATTATGCATGTCGTTAGATGCTTTGATGATGAAAATATTGTTCATGTTTCTGGGAACATTAATCCCTTATCTGATATTGAAACCATCAATACTGAACTAATTCTATCTGATATGGAAACGCTTGATAAAGCAATTCAAAAAGAATCCAAAAAATCAAAATCAGGTGATAAAGATTCCAAAAAACTATTGGATTTATATAAAAAAATTCAGTTAATTTTTGATCAAGGTAATTTAGCATCAAGCATTGAATTCACTGCTGATGAGCTTATTATGATTAGACCTTTGTGCTTAATCACAATTAAACCAATAATGTTTGTAGCGAATGTAGACGAAAATGGTTTTAAAGATAATGCATCACTTGACGAATTGAGCTCATATGCGAACAAGCTTAATATCCCTGTGGTAACAGTCTGTGCAAAACTTGAATCAGATATAGCTGATTTAGAAGACGAAGAAAAAGAAATTTTTCTAACAGAATTAGGCTTAGAAGAGCCAGGTTTAAATAGATTGATTAGAGCATCATATAAACTTCTAGGACTTCAAACTTACTTTACAGCTGGAATTAAAGAAGTTAGAGCATGGACAGTTAAAATTGGAGCTACTGCTCCAGAGGGAGCTGGAGTTATTCATACTGACTTTGAAAAAGGATTCATAAAAGCAGAGGTAATTTCGTATCAAGACTATATAGACTTAAGCGGGGAACAAAAAGCGAAAGAAGCCGGAAAGCTTCGTCTTGAAGGAAAGGAATATATTATTCAAGATGGCGATGTCATTCATTTTAGATTTAACGTTTAATTACTCTTTGACTTTAACAAGCTATAAAAATATAATCTCACGCTTAATCAATTTTTGGTGATGTAGCTCAGGTGGTTAGAGCGCAGGATTCATAATCCTGAGGTCGAGAGTTCAAGTCTCTCCATCACCACCATTTACATTCTTTATCTTGAATGGTTAAAATTACAAAAAAATGAAAAATCTAATTTTTATAATAAAAAGCGTGTTGGCTGCTTTTTGTGGAATCCAATCAAATAAAAAATTTGATCATGACGATAAATTTATACAAAAAAATGGCGTTTCTAGTTTTATTTTAATAGGATTTGTTCTTGTTTTTATATTAGGTTTAATACTCTATTTTATAGTCAGCTTTATTCTAAGCTAGAAATTTTCACTTACCTTTGTATGGTGACCTCTCTTCAAGCTCATTGGTATAAATCTCCATGTGCTTTTTTTCTTTACCCAAGAAGTTTTCAATAGCAACTTTAAACTCAGAATTTGCAATAAAATGACTTGAGTATGTCTTAAACGCATCAAACCCACGGGCTAATTTGTGCTCTCCTTGTGCACCACCCTCAAAATATTTTAATTTGTTTTGAATACAAAATTCTTGGCCGACATAATAACAAAGTTCAAAATGCAAACTCGGAATATATTCAATCGCTCCCCAATACCTTCCATATAAAGAATTTTCACTAATTATATTTAATGCACTTGCTATTTTTTTTCCTTCTTTATTTGCAACGATGAGAACAAGCTTTTCTGACATACTTTCGTGAAGCTTATAAAAAAATTCTTTTGTTAAATAGGGGGAAGAATTATGCATCAAATAAGTATTGCAATAGCATGCATAAAAAAATTCAATATCTTCTTCTCTTATTGAGCTACCTTGTTTAACTGTAACTTTAATATCAAAGCTATTAATTTTTTTTCGCTCTTGCTTTATTTTTTTTCTCTTGTTGTGAGATAGGTTTGATAAAAATTGTTCAAAACTATTATAATTTTTATTTTCCCAACGAAACTGAACACCCTCTCGTTGCAACCATCCCATTTCTTTGAGTAAGAAGGCATCTTGTTGATTTGGAAATAAAATATGGCATGAAGAAATTTTATGATCTAGTAAAATTTTTTCTAATGCTTTGACCATCATTTTTTTTATATCAAGATTATCAGCAATTATTCTGCTGCCCGTGATTGGGCTAAAGGGGATAGCTGAAATCATTTTAGGATAATAATTTAAACCACTTTTATGAAAAGCTTCAGCCCATGACCAATCAAATACATATTCTCCATATGAATTCTCTTTTAGGTAAATAGGCATAAAGCCGATAGTTTTTTGATCAGATTTTGCGATTATTGGGAATGGAATCCAACCTGAATTTTTCCCAACAGACCCTGAAGTCTCTAAGGTATTGTGAAATTCATAACTTAAAAAAGTAGAGCTAATATTAAGTTCAGATAACTGTTCTTTTAGGTTTGTATAGCTATTACTAGAAGTGATCTCAATCATTAATTATTGAGTCTTAAGTTAGGTAAAAGTTTAGGTGAATTTAATTGATTTCTTTGGATTTATCTTTTTTCTTAAGTGCTGCAGCCGGTGTAGATTTATCATTACCTTTAACTATTTGAGAATTTACACTATCTTTAGAATTTATTTTATCTTGGTAGGCCTTAGCTAATATGGCAATTTCATCAAAACTAATTAAATTATCATTATCAGTATCTACCCTTCTAAACTGCCTAGCAATTTGAGGCAAGCAAACTGTTGTTTCATACACATCTAGCTGCTCGTTGTTGTCAGAGTCACATAAGATAAATCTTCTTTCAACACTCTCAAGCATTTCTCTTCTTCTTTGTTCGTAGATTACGTTTATTTTATCTTCAGATTCTGTGAAGTTAGAAAGGGCGTTATGTATCTCTTCTAGCTCAATTGTTTGTGTTGAGTTGGTGCTTCTAACCTTTTTAAGATCTATTTCAGCGTTGGCTTGCCAGGTAAAGAATAATATTGGTAATAAAAATAGTTTATTCAAATTAAATCTATGCCTTTTCTTTAAACGGTCAATCATTTTGCTATCAGAATGTTAACCTAATATTACAATATTCAGCGAAATTGTAACAGAACTGTAACGATTTAAATATGCTGTTTACGTTTTTATGGCATATTATATACCCTAATATAAATCAACAAAATTACTTATGGCTGAAAAAAAACCAAATATTGCACTTGTTGACGATGATCCAAAAATTCTTGAACTCACTGCTAAGTATCTAAGGGATCAAAACTTGAACGTATTTGTGGCCGATAGCGGTTCTGCGCTGGATGATATCGTAAATGCAAATTCTATTGATTTAATTGTTCTTGATTTAATGATGCCTGAGGAATCAGGTCTTAATCTTTGTCAAAGGTATAGAGCAAAGAACATCAATGTACCTATTATCATGCTAACTGCCAAGGGGGATGAGGTTGACAGAATCGTTGGACTTGAAATGGGAGCAGATGATTACCTACCTAAACCTTTTAGCCCACGAGAGTTGCTTGCAAGAATAAATGCCATTATAAGAAGGCAAACAACATTAGGAGCAAATACGCCTAAACAAATCATCCGCTTTGGCTCCTTTGAATTTGATACTGAAAATCGTAGTCTCTCAAACGAAGGAAAGAATATTTCCATAACAGCCGGTGAATTTGATTTATTAAAGGTTTTTACAGATCACGCTAAACAACCATTATCACGAGATAGAATAATGCAATTAGCTAAGGGAAAAGAACTTGATGTTTTTGATAGAAGTATTGATGTTCAGATATCTCGAATAAGAAGGCTAATTGAAGACAACCCTAATAAACCGAAGTATCTCCAGACAAAATGGGGATATGGTTATATTTTTGATCCTGATGGAGAACCGCAGTAGTTGAAGTACTTACCGAAGCATCTTCTAACTAGAATTTCATTAATAATTGCATTATTGCTAATTACAACCCAGCTGGTATCTCTTAAAATTTTTGATGTTTATGAAAGAGAGCCGCGAGCTGAAGCTTTAGCGTTAGAAATTTCTACCATTGTAAATTTTACTAAAGCATCGATGGCAGCCTCAGCAACGGATAAGAGAATACAGCTTCTTAATGAGCTTTCAGCCATGGGAAATGTCAGAATATATCCTGCACATTTTTTTGAAGAAATTGAGCCAATTCCAGATGACCCATTTCTTCAGCTCGTTATTCAAAAAGCTATCCAAAAACTTCCCCTTGGAACACTCATTGCTATTAATCATTTCTCTATTGAAGGTATTTGGGTAAGCTTTGAATTAAATAATGAGCTATTTTGGGTAGTTATACCTCGAACGATAGTTGACAGACCTTTCCCATGGCATTGGATAGGCTGGGGAACTATTATTGCTCTAATAGCACTCGTAGCAGCCTTTATGACAACCGAGAGGATTAATAGGCGTTTAAATAGGCTTATTGAAGCAGCTGAAAGTGTAAGAAAAGGTTTATCTGCAGAAAAGCTTCCACATGATAATTTAGTTGAATTTAGTGACTTAAATGTGGCTTTTAATGAAATGTTAGATAACTTAAAAAAGGCAAGCCAAGAAAGAAAATTTTTACTTGCAAGCGTTTCTCATGATATCAGAACCCCCTTGACACGCCTAAGAATTGCATCGGAAATGCTTCCGGAAAAATCAGATGATCTTAAAAAAAGTATGGAAGAAGATATTATAGAAATTAATAATATCCTTAATCAGTTCCTTGATTTTGCAAGGGGCTTTGAGGATGAACCTAAAATACCGGTTAATTTAGGAAAGTTTCTTAATAATATACAGGTGAAGCACTTAAGAATGGGTCAAAAATTTACTCTTAGAAAGAGAAATATTAAATCTGATGTACCCAAAAAACTTTTTATTGATCTGCGACCTTTGGCGCTACAGCGCTGCTTAGATAATTTAATTAACAATGCTTTTTTTTATGCAAAAGGAAAGGTTGTTGTTATAGCCACTCTTTTAGAGGAGTCTTTTACTATTAGTGTAATTGATGATGGTCCTGGGATTCCTAATAAAGAGCTTGAAAGACTCTTAAAGCCTTTTGAACGTCTAGATGAGGCAAGGGGTAATGAAGGAGGTTGTGGCTTAGGTTTATCGATTGCTGACAGAATTGCAAAGGCACATGATGGTAAATTAGAGTTAATTTCTAATAAAAAAGATAAAGGTCTTGAGGCAAAAATTACAATCCCTATCATTAGGGCTTAGAATTACTTAAACCATTTCAGCTGACTTCTTAATTTCACAACTTCGCCAATGATTATTAAAGCTGGTGATTTAATCTTAGAGCGTTGGACTTTGCTCAATATGTTTTCGATGTTTCCTTGAACTACTTTTTGTGCATTTGTTGTTCCACTTTCAATGACAGCAATAGGCATTGTTTTCTTCTGCCCATGTCTCAGAAGTTCCTTTATAAAATCAGGCAAGCTTAATAAGCCCATATATATAACAACAGTTTGCTTATTTGAAATTAATTTTGGCCAATCGAAATCAATTTTTCCATCCTTAAAATGTCCTGTCAAAAATAGACAGCTTTGTGCATAATCTCTATGTGTAAGCGGTATTCCTGCATAAGCTGCCACTCCATTAGCAGCAGAGATCCCTGGAACCACCTGAAAATTTATTTTATGCGACATGAGTGACGCTATTTCCTCACCCCCTCTACCAAAAATGAATGGATCGCCTCCTTTAAGCCGCAAAACTTTTTTACCTTTTTTTGCATATTTTACGAGATAGTCATTAATTTTTTCTTGGCTAAATGTATGTTGGTCTCTTTTTTTTCCTGCAAAAATCATATCAGCATCACGCCGAACCAGTTCTATTACCTCATCAGAAACCAAATTATCATAAATACAAACATCGCATTTTTGCATCAAATGTAAAGCTCTTATAGTCAATAAGTCTCTTTCCCCTGGACCCGCTCCAACTAAGTAAACCTCACCAGTTTTATTTTTCATGCTATCAATTAATGAGTTAAATTTCTTATTTAACGTTTTATTATTTTTTAAAATTAAATTAATATTTTCAATATCAAAAAATTTTTCCCAAAAAATTCGTCTTTTATTGTCTATCTTTATAAGTTTCTTAACTTTATCTCTTAAACTGCCTGCTAAATCAACAAGGTCCTTGTATGAATCGGGTATTAGTTTTTCAATCTTTTCTCTAAGCTGCCTTACTAATACGGGTGCTTTACCACTGCTTGAAATAGAGATGACCAATGAACCCCTTTCAACGATTGACCCCATTGTGAAAGTGCATAATGCAGGTTGATCAACTACATTCACTGGAATTTTTTTTCTTAATCCCTCTTTTGCAATTTGTTTATTTAATAATTTATTATTTGTTGCGGCAATAATGATGATTGGAAATTCAATATCATCTAAATGGAATTCTTTTTTTAAAATATCTATCGAATATTTTTCTTTTAAATCCAATATTTCCTCGCAAACATTTTGAGCTACGACTTTTATATTGGGTTTAGATTTGATTAATAATTTAATTTTTCTATAAGCAATATCACCACCACCTATTACCAACACAGGTTTATTTTTAATTTCTAAAAATATTGGAAAATTATCCATAACAAAATGTTACTCTATTAAAGATGTTATATACATAGGTCTTGTATACAAAAAAAGTTATAATTCAAATCTTTAAAAATTTTAATTTAAATCAACATGTCAAAAAAAGTATTTGTAAAGTCGTTTGGTTGTCAGATGAACGAATACGATTCTGAAAAGATCAAAGATATTTTGGAGTCCAAACAAAAATTATCTCAAACAAGCTCGCCTGAGAATGCTGATTTAATTGTCTTAAACACATGCTCAGTAAGGGAAAAAGCAGAAATTAAACTTTTTAGTGATTTGGGAAGGTATAGAAAACTCAAAGAAGCTAATCCGCATATAAAAATTGCTGTTGGTGGTTGCGTTGCAAGCCAAGAAGGTGATGAGATAATTAGGCGCGCACCCTATGTAGATGCTGTTTTTGGTCCACAAACACTTCATCGACTTCCTGAATTAATTAATCTAAGGGAGGTGACAGGTAAGCCACAAATAGATATATCGTTCCCTGAGATTGAAAAATTTGATAGTTTACCTACATCTAAAAGTAAAAATCCATCAGCAATGGTTTCCATAATGGAGGGTTGTAGCAAATACTGTTCATTTTGCGTTGTTCCATATACTAGGGGTGAAGAGATCTCTAGACCTTTACAAGATATCATAACTGAGATTGTCCAATTAACTCTTCAGGGAGCATCAGAAATTATACTTTTAGGCCAAAACGTAAATGGCTATAGGGGGGCTATGAGTAACGGGAGAATTGCTGACTTTGCATCACTTATTGAATATATATCTGAAATTGACGAGGTAAAAAGAATACGCTTCACAACCAGCCATCCAAATGAAATGACTGATCACCTTATTGATTGTTTTGGCAACATTAAAAAATTAGCACATCACCTTCACTTACCAATTCAATCAGGCTCTGATAAAGTTTTAATGGCTATGAAGAGGAACTATACAACCTTGGAATACAAATCAATTATAAAAAAACTTAGAAGAAAATTGCCAAATGTTTCATTAACGACAGATATTATCATTGGCTTCCCTACAGAAACAACAAATGACTTTAACTTAACCAAAAAATTATTTGCTGAGCTTGAATTTGATTATTCATTTAGTTTTATTTATAGCAAGAGACCTGGAACACCTGCTGCCTACTTGAAAGATGAGACCTCAGATGAAGTAAAAATTGATCGTCTGCATGAAATTCAATCGTTAAATATTAAACAAGGCGAGTATCAAACCCAAAAGATGATTGGGACTAACCAGAGAGTTTTAATTGATCATTATTCAAAAAAGAAACCAGGGATTTTATTGGGAAAAACAGATAACAATAGAATAATAGAGTTTAAAGAATCAACAGAGCTGTTGAATAAATTTGTCAATGTAAAAGTATCTAAAATTTTGGGCAAAACCTTAATAGGAGAATTGATTTAAATAGATGAAAAAAGAATTAACACTTTCTCCTCAGGATAATAAAAAATTGGCGAATTTATGTGGTCCTCTTGATGAAAATATTTCTCAAATAAGTGTAGGCTTAGACTTAAAGATAAGCCGAAAAAATTCTTCATTTATTTTTGATGGGGATGAAAAAAAAGTTTTACTCGCATCTCAACTAATAGAAAGTATTTACTTAAGAGCGACAAGAGCTATCGCTCCAGAAGACATTCAGTTAAGTCTTGTTGAGCTTAACCAAAAAGAAACTAATAATAAACAAACCTCTCCACAACTTCATACATTAAAAACTGATTTGCAAGGTCGTACTCCCATGCAGGTCAGTTATCTTAGAAATATACAAGAGAATGATATCAATTTTGGTATCGGGCCGGCAGGCACTGGTAAAACCTATCTTGCTGTAGCTTCAGCCGTTGATGCCTTAAATAAAGAAAAAGTAAAAAGAATAGTTTTGGTAAGGCCAGCTGTAGAAGCAGGGGAAAACTTGGGTTTCCTGCCAGGTGATCTTGCGCAAAAAGTTGATCCATACTTAAGGCCTTTGTATGATGCACTTTATGATTTAGCAGGCTATGACAACGTAACTAAAATGTTTGATAAAGGCATTCTAGAGGTTGCCCCTTTAGCATATATGAGAGGTAGAACCTTGAATCAAAGCTTTATCATTCTTGACGAAGCACAAAATACAACTCCTGAACAAATGAAAATGTTTCTAACCCGAATTGGTTTTGGAACAAAGGCAGTCATCACAGGTGATGTAACTCAAATTGATCTGGCAAAATCACAAAAAAGTGGTCTAGTTGAAATACAAAGAATTTTAAAATCAGTTAAAGGCATTGAATTTAACTTTTTTACATCAGTAGATGTAGTTCGACACCCTTTAGTACAAAAAATTATTAACGCTTATGATAAGTTTAAGCTTTAAGGTTTGATGATCAGACATAAAAAAATAGTCTCAATATCTATACAAGACACAATTCATAAAAAAAAATATTTAACAAAAAAGCAATGTGAAAAATGGGTGGGTGCTTTAGCGACTGAGCCAAGTGATATTACATTGAGAATTGTTGATAAAAACGAATCCAAAAAATTGAATAAACAGTTTAGGAATAAAATTGGAGCTACAAATATTTTATCTTTTCAGATGAACGCAAACCCAATTGAAGGTGATTTAGTTTTATGTCATCCAGTTATAAAAAAAGAAGCAAAAACACAAGGGAAAAAAATAATTAATCACTATGCACACCTCATTATTCATGGATATTTACATCTTTTAGGATATGATCATCAAAATAATGTGGATGCTGATAAAATGGAAACCATGGAAAGAAAAATTTTAAGCAAATTCAATATTAATGACCCCTACTCTGATAAAAAATAATTGAATTTATGAAAAGAAAAAGATTAAGGATTGGATCCCACCTAAGAAACCTGCTCCTAAAGCCCAGAGATAAGAAGCAATTGGGAGATCTTCTCAAGTCTGCTTTCGATAAAAATATGATTGATGCAGATGCATTAATGATGATCGAGGGCGTTTTAAATGTTTCTGATATGCAAGCAAGAGACATTATGAGACCTAGATCGCAAATTGATGCAATCGATATTTCAAAAAAACCAGAGGAATTTATACCGTTTGTAATTGAGACTGCTCACACAAGATTTCCAGTGTATGAAGATGGAATAAATAATATTATTGGCATTCTCTTAGCTAAAGATCTACTTAAATTTACCTCAGATAATGAGTTTGAAATAAGGGATATTTTAAGACCGCCCATATTTATTCCTGAATCCAAGAGATTAAACGTGTTACTAAAAGAATTTAGAACAAAGCGTAATCATATTGCAATAGTCTCTGACGAGCACGGTGGTGTAGCAGGTATGGTAACGATTGAAGATGTTCTAGAGCAAATTGTCGGTGATATTGAAGACGAATTTGACTATGATGAAACAGAGGGAAATATTATTGAAGAGAATCAGAGGCAGTTTCGTGTAAAAGCGTCAACAGAAATTTCAGATTTTAATAGCTTCTTTGCAACCTCCTATAAAGATACTGAATTTTCAACCATCGGTGGCTTAGTTACTCAAAAATTTGGGTACCTTCCAGAAAATGAGGAAAAAATTTCCTTTGATGGCTTTGATATTACAATCATACGATCTGATAGTCGACAAATTCACTCGATTCAGATTAATATCTCTAACCCAAAGAAAAATGTGGAACTTTAATAAATCTTTTGCACTCTACTTTGTTTAAATTTGGAAATCCTATGAAATTCTTCATAACAATGCTATCTATCTTCTGGTTATCATTTTCACATGCTGATGATTACGTTACTGAAAAAGAGAATCCTATTATTGATGAAATTCCAACTGATTACCTGGAATTTGCAGATGTAATTGGGTTACTCACTCCTGAAGAAATTATCGAGCTTATTGGAGAACCCGCAAAAAAATTAGACCTCAAGATGAAGTCCTCTAATGAAGTTATAGCGAGTTCATGGTATTACCACAATTTAAATACTGACGAAAATGGTAACTATTTTCCTACTACAGAGCTTGATATTATTGATGGATATGTTGAATCAGTTGTATTTCTGAATAACGTTGATGAGAATTCAAATTTTGAAGGCAAAAAATTTGATACTAAACGCCCTGATAGTTTATTTTAATTTTTACATTATCAATAACTAAGGTTAAAGTAATATTTTTTATATGAAATAGTACATTTTGACCTCTAAAATTCCGGATTTTTTCCTTAATACAATATTTTTTTTACTTGGTGCAATCCTTGTTTTAGGTTTTTCTCCTTTTAATTTTTACCTTATTGTTCCGTTAGTAATCTTTATTTTTTTTTGGTTAATCCAAAAAAAAAACATGCCCTTAAAGGAGTGTTTACTTTTTGGATTAGGTCTTTTTATATTTGGTATATATTGGATTTACATTTGTCTTCAGAAGTTTGGTGGAATGCCCCCCATAGCAGCAGGTTTATCCACTTTTATTTTGTGTCTTTTTTTATCTCTTTTTTTCTTATCCTTATCATTTTTTCCAAAATTTAAAAATAAGCCACTGTTTGTGGCAGCAATCTTTACCATCGTTGAGTGGGTGCGTTCGTTTATCTTCACAGGTTTCCCATGGTTAACTTTAGGATATTCCCAGGTTAATGCTAGTCCTTTAGCCGGGTATATACCCATTACTGGTATATATGGAGTTAGTTTCCTTCTAATCTTAACTGCACACTTAATTTTTCTTTTTTTTACTAAAACTTATAATCGAATATGGATTATTTTATTAATAATAATAATTTGGGCGAGTGGTTATTTTCTTAAAAAGATTGAATGGACCCAACCCTTTAAGGAACCCATTCAAGTTAGTTTAATCCAGGGAAATGTCAAACAAGATGAAAAATGGGATACAGCTAAAATTAATAATATATTAAAAAAATATGAAGACTTAATTTTAAAAAATAATTCCCCGCTCATTGTTTTACCTGAAACATCAATACCACTTTTGCTTGAATACATTCCAAAAAATTATCTATACAGAATTAAAAATCATCTCCAGAAGATTCATGGAAACCTAATTTTTGGAGTAATCGAAAGAGAAGAAGAAAAAATTTATAATTCAGCGGTCTCATTAGGTGAAGATAAAGCACAAAATTATAGAAAATATCATCTAGTTCCATTTGGAGAATATGTCCCCCTTAGGAGTATTTTTGGTTTTGTATATGAAGATTTACTTAATATGCCATTTAATGATTTATCAAGGGGCCCAAAAAAACAATTGCCAATGACCTTTGGTCAACAAAAAATAGCAATAAATATCTGTTACGAAGATGTATTTGGAAATGAAATTATTCAGCAATTACCTAGTGCAAATATCCTATTAAATATGAGCAATGATGCATGGTATGGTCACTCAATTGCTGCTGACCAACATTTACAAATCTCACAAGCAAGAGCTATTGAAACTGGAAGAATGATGATGCGAGCAACAAATACTGGAGTTACAGCCTTTATCAACGAAAAAGGTAAGGTTATTAGTCAAATACCGCAGTTTTCAAGTGGCTCGCTTACGCAAAATATACAAGGATTCCAAGGAAGTACTCCCTTTATTAAATATGGGCATTTGCCAATTTTAATTTTTAGTATCTTAATTCTCTTATTCACTATTATTCAAGGTAAATTAATTAGTAAGTTTCTTGCTGTGTTTAATAAACAAAGTAAAATACGATAATAAATAATTTTAATAAGATAAATGCTTAACTTCCAAGAAATTATATTCAAGCTTCAAGAATTCTGGAGCAATCAAGGATGTGCCATCATTCAACCTTATGATATGGAAGTTGGTGCTGGCACATCTCATACCGCTACATTTCTTAAGTCTATCGGTCCAGAACCATGGAAAGCAGCATACGTTCAGCCAAGTAGAAGGCCAAAGGACGGACGCTATGGAGAAAATCCTAATCGCCTTCAACATTATTATCAATTTCAAGTTGCACTAAAGCCAGCTCCAGAAAATATAGTTGACCTTTACATGGAATCCATTCAAAGCCTAGGAATTGATCTCAAAAAAAATGATATTCGCCTTGTTGAAGATAATTGGGAAAACCCAACACTTGGTGCATGGGGACTTGGATGGGAAGTTTGGCTCAATGGTATGGAAATTACCCAATTTACTTACTTCCAGCAAGTTGGAGGTATCACTTGCAAACCAATTACGGGTGAAATTACCTACGGGCTTGAAAGACTCGCTATGTATATTCAAGATGTTGAGAGTATCTATGATGTTCAATGGACAGATGAGATTAGTTATGGAGATGTTTTTTTACAAAATGAGAAAGAACAAAGTAGTTACAATTTTAAATTCAGTGATAGCGACTTTCTTTTAAAAGCTTTTGTATCTCATGCAAAACAAGCAAATAATCTTGTTAAAGAAAATTTAGCGTTACCAGCTTATGAGCAAGTTTTAAAAGCAGCACATACATTTAATTTATTAGATGCCAGAGGCGTCATAAGCGTTACTGAAAGAGCTGACTATATTGGAAAAATAAGAGATATTTCTAGAAATGTTGCAAAATCATACCTAATGAGTAGAAAAAAATTAGGTTTTCCAATGGCTGAAGAAAACTATGCAAATGAAGCTATCAATGAAATTGAAAAAAGTGAATTAAGTGAATAAAGATAACTTATTAATAGAGCTTTTTACAGAAGAACTGCCACCTGACTCTATTGAGATATTGGCAAAAGAGCTTGGTAACAAAATATCGCAAGAACTTCTATCTAAAAAATTAATAAATGAAATTGACTTTAAGTCTTTTGCTACACCAAGAAGACTTGCAGTTTATGTCAAGGCAGTAAATATTAAGGCTGAGGATGAAACTAAGCTTATTAAAATCATGCCTTATTCTGTTGGTTTTGATGAAGATAATAAGCCTACCCAACCATTAATAAAGAAACTGGAATCGATTGATAAGGCTATTAAAATTAAAGAGCTTGAGGTTATTGAAGAAAAAAATAAAAAGTTTATTTATATCTCCAAAAAATTTAAAGGGGGCAAGCTTGAGGATGAATTAAATAGCATTATTAAAAATTCGCTTCAACAATTATCAATCAAAAAAAATATGAGTTATCAGCTCAATGATGGATGGACAACCGTAGACTTTGTTAGGCCTATGAGAGGTCTCATTACACTTCATGGAGGTAAAGTATTAAATTCAAATATTCTAGGTTGTCATGCATCAAATAAAACATTTGGTCATCGATTTGAATCAACAAAAGAAATTATTACAATCAAACATGCTGATGATTATGAAAAGATATTAGAAAATGAAGGTAAAGTAATTGCTTGTTTTAATAAACGCAAAACAAAAATTAAAGTCGACATAAAGACAGCTCTTGCAAAACTGGGCAAAGATTTTTACGTTACTGAAGATGAAAATCTTATTAATGAGGTTACTTCACTAGTAGAAATGCCAAACATTTTAATAGGAAAATTTGAAGATAAATATCTTTCTATTCCAGAAGAATGTCTGACATTGACAATGAAAACAAATCAAAAATATTTTCCTATTTTCAATAAAAAAAGTGGATTAACGAACAAATTTATTATTATTTCAAATATTTCACCAAAGAATACTTTTCAAATAGTTGATGGTAATGAAAAAGTTATTAGGCCAAGGCTGGCAGATGCTGAGTTTTTTTATAATGAAGATAAAAAAGTTGGGTTAGAAAATTTTAGCAAAAAACTTGATAGTGTTATTTACCATAATAAACTTGGGTCACAGGAAGATCGAGCAAAAAGAGTTTACGAAAAATTAAATCACATACAAAAAGTTTTAAAATTAAAGTTTGATATTAATTTAAGTGAGTTGTGTCTCTATTCAAAAGCAGATCTTTTAAGCTTAATGGTTGGTGAATTTCCAAAACTTCAGGGCATAATGGGACGTTACTATTCAATAGACATAAATAAAAATGAAAATTTTGCTAACGCAGTTGAAGATCATTATAAGCCAAGATTTTCTAATGATTTACTCCCAAGAGATGGTTTAGGTTTATCACTTGCGATTGCAGATAAATTTACAACACTCATAGATTTATTTTCTATCAATGAATTACCCACTGGTGAGAAAGATCCATTTAGTCTCAGAAGGAATGCCATTGGTGTGATTAGAATGATTATAGAAAAAAAAATGCCTATCGATATAAGCGATCTAATTGATTCTTTTTTAGGTAAAAATGAAACCGCAAAAGTTAATTTGATTAATTTCTTTTATGAAAGACTATTCAATTTCTTAAAAGACTTAGGTTATTCAAACGAATTAGTTGACGCTGTTGTTTCTTCAAAACCAAAACAAATTCATGATGTTTTAGAGCGCCTTCAAGCGATTAATGAATTTATAAAACTTGAGGAATCAGAAACACTTTCGTCAGCAAATAAACGTGTTTCAAACATACTTAAAAAATCAGATAAAAAAATAAATGATGTCATTGATTTAAAATTACTAACAGATTCTGAAGAAATCAAACTACATAAAACTTTAATGAGCTCAGAGGAAGAAATTAAGAAATGTTTACAAAGAAACGATTTTGTAAGTGCCTTAAAAAATTTAGTTATTCTAAATAAGCCAATAAACAATTTTTTTGAAAAAGTTATGGTGAATACTGACGATATTAAAACAAAAAATAATCGATATAGTCTACTTTATAAGTTAAGAAAAAATTTAAACTGCGTCGCTGATATTTCTAAATTAGCCTCCTAAAATGAAATTAATTATTTTAGATAGAGACGGTGTGATAAACGTAGATAGTATGCACTATATAAAAAGTCCTGAAGAGTGGGTTCCAATTGAAGGTAGTTTAGATGCAATCAGCTTTTTGAATAAACATGGATATACTGTTGTGGTAGCTACAAATCAAAGTGCTATTAGTAAAAAATTGTTTAGCCTCTCTACCTTAGATGAGATTCACAAAAAAATGCAAGATGAATTGATGAAAAAGAAAGGTAAAATTGATAAAATTTTTTATTGCCCTCATATTGATGAAGATGAGTGCTTATGCAGAAAACCCAAAAGCGGCTTAATGGAAAAAATTAAGGAACATTATAATATTAGTCTAAAAAAAGTACCTGCAGTTGGAGACTCAGCCAGGGATCTTGAGGCTTATTACAAATCTGATGCTCAACCCATACTTGTGAGGACGGGTAATGGAAAAACGGTTGAAAAAAATAAAACGTACCCAAAGAATACCTTGATTTTTGACAACCTACTGGAGGCTTCAAAGTTTATTGTTAAAAGCGAATAGTATGTTATTTAGGTCAATATTATTTCAACTAGGTATGTGGATTTTTACAATACCATTTACCCTACTTTCCTTACTTACTTTCCCAGCACCTCCAATGTATCGCTATAAATTTATTTCCCTCTGGGCTAAAACTATGTTGATTTGGCTCAAATGGACCTGCAATATCTCATTTATAATAAAAGGCAGTGCAAATATTCCCAAATCCCCATTTATAATTCTATCGAAACATCAATCTGCATGGGAGACATTGGCATTTCAAAAGATTTTTCCTCCTCAAGTTTGGGTCATGAAACGTGAATTACTTTTTGTCCCTTTTTTTGGTTGGGGTTTAGCGATGACCTCACCTATTGCGATTGATCGCTCATTGGGTAAAAAATCTTTAAATCAAATGTTGAAACAAGGTCTTGATAGGCTTAAAAAAAGCTTCTGTATTGTTATTTTTCCAGAAGGTACAAGGATAAAGCCAAAAGAAATTGGTAAGTATCATATTGGTGGGGCCTGGTTAGCATCAAAAACAAAGGCGCCTATCGTTCCAGTGGCCCATAACGCTGGAAATTTTTGGCCAAAAAATTCAATTATTAAAAATCCAGGTGTTATTACCGTTTCAATTGGAAAGGTCATTAAAAGTGATAAGCAAAAGCCTGATGTACTTATTAAGAAAACACAAAACTGGATTGAGAAAGAAATGTTAGAAATAAATGTTTAACTTCAATAAAAAAAAACTAGTTAGATTAACTTTAATAAATAATGAATCTTTAGATTATCAATTAATAAAGAAATCTAAAAAAACATTAAGCTTAAAAATTTCAGAAAATGGATTGGTTGTAAGTGCCCCTCTGTTCATGTCAGAAAAAAAAATTAACCAATTAGTTATTTCAAAAATTAAATGGATTAAAAAAAAATTAGAACTTATAGAGCCTCAAAAAAATAAACTTTTTATAAAAAATAGAGCTTCTTTTGATCTTCTTGGTAAAGAAATAAAAATAACTTTACTGGATGGAAATAATAAAATTGAATGGGTTGATGAAAACAATTTAAAAATATTTTTCAAGGACCAGGATGACCAAAAAAAACTTAAAACTTTTTTTATAAAATGGTTAAAGGAAATAGCTTTGGATTATTTTTCTCAAAGAGCTTATGAAATCTCTAAATTGTATGCAATTCCATCAAATTCAATACTACTTTCAAATGCAAAGTCTAGGTGGGGAACATGCAATAGTAAAACTGAGGTAAGAATTAATTGGCGCTTAATTCAAGCAGATCCATATGTTATAGACTATGTAATCTGCCATGAGTTTGCACACTTAACTCACATGAATCATTCAAGAAATTTTTGGAATTTAGTTGAAAAGCTTTGTCCAAATTATAAACTAGCTGAAAATTATTTAAAAAATAAGGGATTTAATCTTTACTTAATTGATTAACTTTTTTATGTCTTCTTCAATACTATCAATTTTGAAACCATATGGGTAACGTAATCTAACTTTGCCTTGTTTATCGATTAAATATATTGCTGAAGAGTGATCTATTGTATAGCTTTCCCCTTCCCCCACTTTTAATCTAAAAATTTTATATTGCTGAGCAACTTTCTCAATATTGTTTAAACTACCTGTCAAACCGATAAATCTATCATTAAATGATGCTAAATATTCTTTCAAAACTGCCTGTGTATCTCTCTCTGGATCTAATGTAATAAATAAAACCTGTAGTTTTGGATTATTGATTCTTTTATCAATCTCTTTTAATTCTATTAAAGTTGTGGGGCAGATATCTGGACAATTGGCAAATCCAAAAAAAATGGCCACAACATTCCCTTTAAAGTCAGTTAACTCTCTCTCTTTTCCATACTGATCTTTAAGATTAAAGCTTCCGTTAATTTTGGCATTAGTTATATCCGAACCATTAAATTTAATATTTCCCTCATCCGAGCATGCGAACAAAAAAAATACTGAAAGAGTTAAATACAAAAAATTCTTCATAGAAAATTTCTCAAAAATGGCTTTTCATTTTATCATGCTATTCTAATCGAAAATTTTATTATAAATTTTGTGTTAATTATTTAAAAAGGGTTTTTATGGTAACTCCTCAATCAATGGAAAATAAAGATGGTTTTATTTGGTTTGACAATAAATTTGTTGACTGGCGTGAGGCTAAGACACATGTGTTAACACATACACTTCACTATGGCCTCGGTGTTTTTGAGGGAGTAAGAGCATATGAAACCAAAAAAGGGCCTGCTATTTTTAGATTAAATGAGCATACAAATAGACTGTTTAACTCTGCTCATATCATGAATATGAAAATGCCTTATTCTAAAACCCAAATAATTGATGCGCAAAAAGCATCAGTTTCTAAAAATAAATTACAATCTGCATATATCAGACCAATGGCTTTCTATGGCCCAGAGGAGATGGGAATATCAGCAGATAATTTATCTACGCATTTAATAGTTGCTGCTTGGGAATGGGGCGCTTATATGGGACAAGAGGCAATTGAAAAGGGTATTCAAGTGAAAACCTCATCCTACTCTAGACATCATGTGAATGTTACTATGTGTAAGGCTAAAGCAAACGGAAACTATATGAATTCAATATTAGCGCATCATGAAGCTAAGGTTGATGGTTACGATGAAGCTTTATTATTGGATACACAAGGCTTTGTCACTGAGGGGACAGGCGAAAATTTCTTCTTAATTAAAAATGGTAAATTAATAACGCCTAGTTTAAATAGTGCGCTAGAGGGTATCACCAGAGATACTATCATCACTATTGCTAAAGATTTAGGTGTTGAGGTAATTGAAAAAAGTATCACACGAGACGAAGTTTATACTGCAGATGAAGCATTTTTTACAGGAACCGCTGCTGAAGTTACTCCCATAAGAGAGTTAGATAAAAGAAAGATAGGCTCAGGCACTAAAGGTAAACTTACCCATGAGCTGCAATCAATCTATTTTGAAATAGTTAAGGGCAATAACAAAAAGTATGGTGATTGGTTAACCTACGTTGAATAAAAAAATACGAGAGTTAATTTACGTATCGCCAAAAGATTTTCCAATTCATTGCCCAACTTCTGACTCTAATACATTTTCGCTGCATCCCAGAGTTTTTTTAAACATGGATAAGAAAAAGGAAGTTTCCTGTCCTTATTGTGGGAAAACTTTTCGACTAAGAAGTTAACCCCAGCTTTGTTCGACCCTAAACTCTATATTGCTTCCCAATAAAAATTGATCAATTACATGAGTAATATTTTTTTTTCTATCTCCTGTCAGTATAATTTTAGTAGAACCAGTCGACATAGATATATACTCTTTAAGATTAAATTCCACTAATTTTGATTGTAATTGTCGGGCAACCGCTTCTCCAGTTTCAATAATTGAAATACTTGAACCCATAATTTTTTGTATTAAAGGTTTTATGTATATAAAATGCGTACAACCTAAAACAATTGTATCGACATCATTTTTTTTAAAATTTTCCAAATATTTTTCTACAAGCTTAAATAATTTAACATCGTCAAATATTCCTTTCTCAATTGCATTGACTAATCCTGGGCATGGCTGAACATAAAACCTTGCTTTGCCTAGGTGGTTCTCAAGAAGCGCTGATAACTTTGTGCTTTTTGATGTTCCACTGGTAGCTAAAACACCTACCCTATTATTTAAGGAAACTTTTAAGGCTGGTTTAACTGCAGGCTCCATTCCAATAATTGGAATATTAAACTTTTTACGAAGTTCATTTATTGAAAATGCTGTGGCAGTATTACAAGCAACAACAATAGCTTTCGAGTTTTTCTTTCTGACTAGAAATTCTGTGATTAAAATTGATCTTTTAACTATCTCATTCTCTGGTAAATCACCATAAGGTGTAAAAGCAGAATCTGCAACATAAATCAAATTTTCAATTGGTAAGAGATTATGAATGCTTTTTGTTACTGATAATCCCCCAAAACCTGAATCAAAAATGCCAATGGGAAGTTTTTTGTGCATAAATTAAAACTGGGTATCTTAAAGATAAAGCAAAATTATGTAATTGGATAATGTAGAATACCATTTAAAAATTATGGTGAATAGATTAACACAAATATATACAAAAACAGGCGATGAAGGTAAGACTGGACTCGGTGATGGAACTCGCACAGAAAAATTTAGTATTCGTATCGAATGTTTAGGATCTGTAGACGAACTCAATTCAGTTATAGGACTAATCCTCACAGAAAATGTTTCTCAAAAAGCTATTTTAAATAAAATACAACATGATTTATTTGATATTGGCGGTGAATTATCTATCCCCGCCTACAAAAAAATTGATTCAAAAAAAGTAAATTTTCTTGAAAATGAACTTGATAAAATGAATAAGACATTACCCCCCCTAAAAGATTTTATATTACCTGGTGGATCAAGGGCTGCATCTTATGCGCACCTTGCAAGGACAGTATGTAGACGTGTTGAAAGAAATTTGTTCCTATTAAAATCTAAGGAAGAAGTAAATAAAAATTCACTTAAATATATTAATCGTTTATCCGACTTTCTTTTTGTTTTAGCAAGGCATATTAATAAAGAAGATAATTACAACGATATCTTATGGCAAAAAAATATCTAATACCTAATCAATGTATTTAAAAGCTTTTTCTCACTTCGCTAAAAAAATAAATCAGCTTATTAGGCCAACAAGGATAGATCATCATCTAATAAGCATAGCTGCGATTGATATCGTTTCTCAACTTCAAGAAAACAATTACGAAGCCTATATTGTCGGAGGTGCCGTAAGAGACATCTTATTAGGATTTCCTCCAAAAGATTTTGATATTGCAACAAGTGCCAAACCAGAAGAGATTAGACAGATCTTTAAACATTCAAGAATTATAGGTAGGCGGTTTAAATTAGTACATGTCATTTATAAAAAAGAAATAATAGAGGTCTCTACGTTTCGCACAGCACCTATAGAAAAGATTCATATGAAAAACGGTATTTTAAAAGATAATGAATATGGATCTTTAATTGAAGATATCAAACGTCGTGATTTTACAATAAATGCGCTTTACTATAACCCAATTAAAAAAAAGTTAATTGATTCCTATGGTGGAGAAAATGATGCTAAAAAAAGAACAATAAAATTAATTGGAGAGCCAAATAAAAGGTTTAAAGAAGACCCCATCAGAGTACTTAGGGCTTTAAGATTTGCTGCTAAGCTAAATATGAATATTCATCGTCAAACTCTCATACAAATTAAACCCTCTATGAAATTACTGGACACTATTCCTCATGCAAGAGTATTTGATGAAATTTTAAAGTTTTTCTTATCTGGGCATGCAAAAAGTAGTTATATGATCTTTAAAGAATATGACTTAACAACAAAATACTTACCAGCGCTAAATAATCTTGATTCAAATTTTGAAGAATTTGTTTTCAAAGCGCTTAATAATTGTGATCAAAGAATTGCAAACAACAAACATATCAGCCCAGGTTTTATTTTTTCTGTTTTTTTATGGAAAGATGTTTTTAATCTTTGGAAAAAAATTGAAACAAAATACCCTCATAGCTCAATTGCTTTGAATGAGGCTATTGAATCAGTCATTTTTAAACAAAATAAAGTTTTTGCCATACAAAAAAGATTTCTAACGGCTATGTCAGAGATATGGAGACTACAAATTAGATTTGAAAATTTAAATCAAAAAAAAGTATATAGACTTTTTTCTCATCCAAGATTCAGAGCTGCATATGACTTTATGCTTATTCGCGCTGAAAGCAAACAATTTGATAAAAATTTAAGTGAATGGTGGGTTAAATTCGTTAACGCCGATGATAGTTCTCGAAAAAAAATAATGAATAAAAAAAATTATGTCTAATATTTATATCGCTTTAGGAAGCAACCTAGAGGAACCTAGCAAACAAATTCTCAATGCCATTGAATTAATAGGCATGATTCAAGGTTTATCAGTTACTCATATTTCCTCTTTATATAAAACAAAGCCTATTGGTAAACTTGATCAACCTGATTTTATAAATGCGGTAATTAAATTAGAGGGAGATATTTCTCCTGAAAAATTGCATGCTGAGTTACAGGATATTGAAACACAAGCTGGTAGAATAAGATTTGAGTTAAATGAACCTCGCACATTAGATCTTGATATTTTGTTGATTGATAACATTATTATGCAAACAAAAAAATTAACTATTCCTCATCCAAGAATGCACCTTAGACAGTTTGTCATCGTTCCCCTTTTTGAAATAAACCAAGAATTGAATATCCCCGGCATTGGTTCTATAAAAGAAATTTTAAAATCTTTACCAGATCAGGGTGTCGTTAAAGCCTAATATGAATATATTTGATAAGTATCCTTATATCGTAATTGAGGGTCCAATTGGTTGTGGTAAATCAACCCTTGCAAGCCTTTTAGCACAAAAATATCGAGCGACCATTTTTAATGAAAAGGCTGAGAGAAATCCTTTTTTACCTAAATTTTACGAGGATATGAAGCATTACTCACTTCCCACCCAGCTTTTTTTTCTTTTTCAGAGAGCAAATCAATTAGAAGATCTTAAGCAAAAAGATTTTTTTAGAAATGGTGTGGTTGCCGACTTCTTTTTACAAAAAGATCCTATCTTTGCAAGGCTAAATTTAGACGATGAAGAATTTAAACTTTATCAGCAAATATATCGACACCTCCAACTCAAGGCACCTGTCCCTGACTTGGTAATTTATCTCCAAACGCCAGTAGATCTTTTAAGAAAAAGAGTGGAAAAAAGAAACATAAATTATGAACAAAGGATATCAACAGAGTATCTTGAAAAAATTGCAGCCTCTTACAGCAACTATTTTCATAATCAGCACAAATCAAACGTCTTAATTGTGAATAATGAAAATATTGATTTATTAGAAGATAGTTCAGCACTTAAAATGATGACCGAAAGGATTATGGATATATCAAGTATACGAGAATACTTTAACCCTAAATTAATTTAACTATTATGAAAACATTACAGTCTCTTTTAAAAAAAGAAAAAATAGCAATAATTTCATGCTATGACGCCTCTTTTGCATCGATGCTTTCGAGAACTCACGTGGATGCTTTACTTGTTGGTGACTCATTAGGAACAAGAATAAAGGGTGAAAAAAATATCTTAAATGTCACAATGGACGAAGTTATATACCACATACGTGCAGTGAAAAATGGTGCAAAAGAATTACCAATCATTGCTGATATGCCAGCAAACTCCTATAACAATAAATCAACCGCCCTGGCTAATGCTAAAAAAATTATTGAAGCTGGTGCTGATATGATTAAGTTAGAGGGTGGAAAAGAAATTGAAGAAATTATTAAGCACTTATCCAAAGAAAATATATTTATTTGTGGGCATATCGGTTTTACACCACAAACAAAAAAAATTGAAGAATTTAAATTAAAATCCAAAGATTTATTAAATGATGCAAGATTACTTCAAGATGCAGGTATCTCCATGATTGTTTTATCAATGATGAATAGTGAAATTGATTTTGAAATCACAAGGGAACTAGAAATACCGACCATCTCATACCAATCGTCCGACAAATGCACAGGCAGTGTAGAAATTTTATATGACCTATTAGGATTGGAAGTTTTAAAAAATAATCAGACTAACCGAAAAATTGATACAAATTTTCATCGTTTAAATTTTCAGTCCATTCAAGATTTCATAAAAAAAACCCATCAATCTAAATGATTATCTTAAAAAACCAAGATGCTATAAGGTCAATATTAAAGGATAAAAAAAAATTAGCATTGGTTCCAACTATGGGAAATTTGCATGATGGGCATATTTCACTGATTAAACATGCAAAAAAATATGCAGATTCAATTATCGTAAGTATTTTTGTTAATCCTATTCAATTTAACTCATCAGATGATTTAAAAAATTACCCAAGATCTATTGAAAAAGATATAAATATTCTTAAAAAACACGGGGTAGATATTCTCTTTAATCCATCAGAGAAAGATATTTATCCTGCTAAACCCTATCTTGCCTATGAATTACCCCCATTAGCAAGTCAACTCTGCGGATCTAAAAGACCTGGTCATTTTAAGGGAGTAATTACAATTATTGAGAAACTGTTTGATCTAATAAAACCCGATCATGTTTTTTTTGGAAAAAAAGATTACCAACAACTTATGTTAATAAAGGAATTTATTTTCGACAGAAAATATGAAATTACTTTCCATTCTATTGAAACTGTGAGAGAAAAAGATTCTCTTGCATTAAGTTCCAGAAACAGTCTTCTTAGCAAAGAATCAAGATTAATAGTGCCAACACTCTATGACACTTTAAAAAATGCAATTATAGAATTAAAAAAATTTTCAGATATCAAGGAGGTAGAATTATCTGCACAAAAAAAACTTACTGACCTTGGTTGGATTGTTGATTATGTTGAAATAAGACGCCAAAAAGATTTATTAAAACCTATAGATAGTGATAAAAAATTAGTGATTTTAGGTGCAGCATATTATGAGAATATAAGACTCATTGACAATATAGAATTTTGCACAGATGATAGTTAATGACTATAATGTGACGTTTTAAACCATATAAGAAATATTGAGATACTTATGCAAAGAACCATGCTCAAATCAAAACTTCATAGAGCGACTGTAACTCATTCTGAATTAGAGTATGAAGGATCATGTGCCATCGACTCATCCCTTTTAAAAGCTGCTGATATAAATGAGTATGAGCAAATTTCTATTTACAATATCACAAATGGAGAAAGATTCATCACCTATGCAATAAGAGCTGAAAAGAATTCAGGTATTATTTCAATCAATGGCGCTGCTGCTCATAAAGCCAGTCCTGGCGACAAACTGATAATTGCAACGTATTCAAGTTATAACGAAGCAGAGCTAAAATCTTACCGTCCTACTTTGGTCTATTTAGATGAATCCAATAACATGACCATTACAAAAAATTCAATTGCTATACAAGCTGCTTAAATTTGCTTTCAACATTAAGTATTAAAAAACAAGTTATCAATGCTCTAGAGGATATCAAAGCGTTTGATATAGTTGAACTAAACGTCAAAAAACTTACTTCGATTAGTGATTTTATGATTATTGCAAGCGCATCTTCAACAAGGCAGACTAAAGCGCTAGCACGAAACATTAAAGAAAAAATGACTGCGTCTGGAATTGATGTCATTGGCATTGAGGGCGAATCTGAAGGTGATTGGGTATTGGTGGACTTAGGAGATATCGTTGTCCATATCATGACACCAGCAACTCGTGCATACTTCAATCTTGAAGAGTTGTGGTCAAGCTAATTACTATTGGAGTTAAATCGCCTTGAAAATCAAAATTATCTCCATAGGTAATAAATTAGATAAATGGCTACAAGATGGTATAAAAAACTATGAAAAAAAACTTCCTAGTTTTGTAAAATTTGAGTGGGTAGAAATAAAACCAGAAAAAAACTTTAGTACAATTGATAAGAAAAAAAAACAGGAAGCCATCACAATTAAAAGCTATATTAAAGAATCGATTTATATCTGCCTTGATGAAAATGGAAATTCTTTTTCTTCATTAAATTTTTCTTCTAAATTGGAAAAGTGGATACAGCATTCGCCTACGATTACTTTTATTATTGGAGGAGCAGACGGTCTAGATAAAGACTTACTTAAAGGCAGTTTGGAAAATATATCTCTTTCAAAAATGACACTTCCTCACCAAACTGTAAAATTAATCCTAATTGAGCAACTATTTAGAGGATTTGCTATCTTAAATAACCATCCTTATCATCGAGAATAATATGAAAGTAAATAGCATTATATGGTTAAGAAGAGATTTGAGACTATACGATAATGCTGCTCTTTTTCATGCCTTAAAAAACTCAGATCAAGTTTTTACTGTATTTATTTTTGATACGCATATTTTAAACAAGCTTAAAAATAAAAAAGATCGAAGAATTGAATTTATTCTTAAATCACTCAAAGAAATTAAAGAAAATTTAAACAAACAAGGTTCTGATTTAATAATTGAAAAAGGAGAGCCAGAAACACTAATACCAAATTTAATAAAAGAGTATAAATGTGACTCCCTATATATTAATAGAGACTACGAAGCGTATGCTCAAGAGAGAGATAATTCGATCACAGAAATTTTATCAAAAAAACAAGTAAAAACTTTCGCCTTTAAAGATCAAGTTTTATTTGAGTGTGATGAAATTTTAACGCAATCAAACAAACCATACACAGTATTTACACCCTACAAAAATAACCATTTAAAAAAATTAAATGAAGAAGGTATTGATTTATATAAATGTGAAGACCATAAAAGTAATTTTGCAAAATTTACTCATAAACCACTGCCATCAATAGAGGAGCTCTCATTTGAAAAAACTAATTTAGAGGAACTTGACTTACCTACAGGAACAAGCGGTGGTAAAAAACTCCTAGAGAAATTTTATAAAAATATAAAAATTTATTCTAAAAGTAGGAACTATCCTGCTGTTAGGGGAGTTTCTTATTTATCTGTTCATAATCGTTTTGGTACACTTTCAATTAGGCATCTAGCAAAAATGGCCATAGAAGCAGATAATGATGGCGCTTCAACCTGGCTAAGTGAATTAATTTGGCGGGACTTTTATTTTCAGATTATTGCTAACTTTCCCCACGTATCAAAAAATAAATCCTTTAAACCTCAGTTTGAAAATTTGCAATTTGAAAATGATGAAAAGAAATTTGAGGCATGGAAAAATGGCTTAACTGGGTTCCCAATTATTGACGCAGCAATGAAACAAATAAATCAAACAGGTTATATGCATAATCGTCTAAGGATGATCGTCTCTTCATTTTTAGTAAAAGATTTATTAATCGACTGGAGGTGGGGTGAACAATATTTTCAGGATAATTTAATTGACTTTGATTTTTCTGCCAATAACGGAGGGTGGCAGTGGGCTGCTTCGACTGGATGTGATTCTCAGCCTTACTTTAGAATTTTTAATCCGATTCTTCAATCTGAAAAATTTGATAAGGATGGATTATTTATCAAAAAATACCTTCCCCAACTTGAACCATTATCTTCCAAACAGATTCATCAGCCTTGGATGCATTTTGAAAAAAATACCGATACCTTCCCTATCAAGCTAGGTGAGGACTACCCTTTTCCAATAATTGACCACAGCGAACAAAGAGATAAAGCACTAGCAATGTATAAAGCGTGTAAATGATTGTTGTTTTTTAGCAACATTAATAAAAAAAATCATCATTAATCGTCCTGAATAAGCAACAAATATGACATAATAGAGAAATATGATTATAAATAAATACATTAAATTAATACTAATAACGCTTCTTTTTTCAGCAACGATCGCTATCGCTGAAGAAAATCCCAAAGATCCTTATGAAGGTTTTAACCGGGGGGTGTATAAATTTAACGACACCATTGATGGCGCCATTCTCAAGCCAATAGCGATGGGATACAACTATGTCACGCCCGATGTAGCTAAAAAAGGTGTTAATAATTTTTACAACAACATCACAGACTTCATAACTGCAGTTAATAGTTTTCTGCAACTTAATTTTGAACAGGGCATGACTGATGCCGGACGTGTAATTGTGAATACAACCGTTGGTTTATTAGGTTTTATCGATGTCTCTTCAACCAATGTAAATAACTATAAGGAACGTAACAGAGAAGATTTTGGAACGACACTTGCGCGCTATGGATGGCGAGATAGTGCCTACTTAGTGTTACCTTTGTTTGGTCCATCAACATTTAGAGATGGGACGGGTTTAGTCGTGGATGGAATGTTCATTGATCCTATTGGTTATATTGATAATGTAAGACTAAGAAATGCACTTTATGTTGGTAAGATTATCAACACAAGAGCTCAACTTCTTGATGCAACAAACCTAATGGATGATGCGTCAATAGATCCTTATGCTTTCCAGAGAGATTCTTGGCTACAGATGCGTGAAGCTCAAATAGCTGGAAAACAAGAAATTGACTATGATAAATATTTAGATTATTTATCTGATGACGATACCTTTGATTATGCAACGGACGATGCTGTCGACACATCAAATAATCAAAATCAAATAGAAGATGATTCCATATCACATTTTGAGGACTTTAATTCTGTTGAAGAGAAGAATAAAACTAGCCAACGCCCTTTAGCATCACATTTAATTTCCTCACTTTAGAAAGTAAAAACCTAAGCTCCAGCAGCAATAGTCATATCAGTGATTAATACTGAACCCATATATTCAGAACCATTCGTATACGTATCATTACCAACATCAGAAATATTTAACAGCATATCTTTCATATTCCCAGCTATGGTTATCTCCTCAACAGGATGTATTATGGTCCCTTCTTCCACCCAAAACCCTGCAACACCCCTAGAATAATCACCTGTCACCATATTCAAACCATGACCAAGCAATTCTGTAACAACCAATCCCCTTTTCATCTTTTTTAATAGCCCATCAAAATTAAGATTTGACGGATTGGCTATTAAGTTATGCGCGCCTCCGGCATTACCCGTTGTTTCCATATTTAATCTTCTTGCACTATACGAAGACAAGAAATAACCTTTCAAAAAACCTTTTTCAACAACAACTCTTGGTTTCACAAAAACTCCATCCCCATCAAAATAGGTTGTAGCATTTCCATTTTTTAAGTACGGGTCTTCATGAACCGTGAGGCTCTCAGAGGCAATTTTCTTATCAAGTGAATCTAATAAAAAAGATGTTTTACGATACTGGTTTGTTCCAGACGTTGCCGAAACCAAAGAAGAAAGCAAAGAGGTAGCTACCCGTGATTCAAAAATTACAGGATATTTGCCTGTTTTTATTCGCTTAGGCATCAAACGCATTAGGGCTCTTTTAGCAGAGCTTTCACCAACTTCTTTTAAGGGACTCAAGTCAGAAATTTTACGGGCATTACTGTAGCTGTAATCCCTTTGCATCCCAGAACTATCCTTCGCTATGACAGAGCAACTAATTGTGTGTCGAGAAGATGGAAACCCGCCTAAAAATCCATTTGAATTTGCCTGAACAAATAGATTTTTTGAAGAGCTAAAATTAGCTCCTTCAGAATTATCTATTTTTTTATCAAATGCCAATGCCGCTTTCTCTGCCTCTAATGCACAATTAATCATTTCATCTTGCGATTCTTCAAATGGATAATATAAATCGAGCTCTATCTTTTTTTTTGGAAATAATGATGCACTAGCGAGACCGAAAGCCTTATCCTCACCAGTAAATTTCGCAATATCGCAGGCAGCATCAATGCAAGATGATATTGCTTCTTTACTAAAATCAGATGTCGTTGCTACCCCTCTTTTCTTCCCAAAATATACTGTAATAGACAAACTTTTATCATTATTCAATGAAACTGATTCTAGTTTTTTTAATCTGACTGATACTGAAGTGCCAGAATCAATATCAATTTCAACATCTGATTCGGATGCACCTCTGACTTTAGCGATTTTATTTATGTCTTCGGCTAACTCACATAAATCATCTTGGGAATAATTGAGTAATTTAATCATTCAACATTTGAAAATTATTAAAATGATATGATACATAATGAAAATGAAGATTTGGTATTAAATTTTAAATGATAGATATGATAGATAATTTAATCAGTAAAACGGCACTTAAAAAAAAGGCTAAAGATGTACACGCCTTTGGCAAAATTTTGGCCTCTTTGACAGATAAACAAATAGCCCAAATGGAACTCCCTGAAAATATTATTGTGGCAATTAAAGATCTAAAGGATATTAAAAGAAGCTCAGCTCAAAAGAGACAAAGTTTATATTTAGCAAAATTACTAAGAGGGATTGATCTTTCAAAGGCCTACGAGTTCGTTGATCAATTAAAGTTTGAATCTAAAAGTGAAATAAGAAAGCATCATCAAGCAGAGGTTTGGCGAGATAAACTTATTACGGATGTTTCCAATTTAACAAACCTAGTAAACGAAATGGAAGGTATTGAGATTCAAAGATTGAGAAGTCTGGTCACCAATGCCCAAAAAGAAATTAAGCAAGAGGGATTAAAAAAGCATCAAAGAGAGCTCTTTCGTTACTTAAAAGAAATTTTTCAGTGAGTTAAATACTTGCAACTGTTTGAGAGGCTTTACCATTCCTCATATAGCCAACATCAATATCGGTGCCTTTATTTTTCCTAATCAGAGATATTAATTCATCAGGGGTTGATACTTTTTGACCATTAATTGAAATAATGCTGTCATTTCTCATTATTCCAGCTTTTGCAGCTGCAGATCCTTTGATAACGGCAATCACCTGAACGCCCTCGGCGTTCTCTCTGTTTTCACCTTGGCCAAGCTCAATAAAATGGGTCCCGAACGTTGGCTTTGGAAGTTTAACCCAGTAGGATGCGTAAAAGTCATACATTACATTGGCATCAACTAAGTCTTCTTCAGTTATTTCAATTTCAGTTACCTTCCCGAAATCTTTGACTCGCTTTTCTTCAATCGCTTTTCTTCTTGCCTGTTTAAATTTTGAAGCTCTATCCCCTTGATTGATTTGTCTGTCATAAATTAGGATTAAATCAGCCTTAATTTTTTGACCATGCTCGAGAGCAACAGCTGGCGGTATGTTAGTGCTCACAAACCCTGAAAAGCCCATAAAGTCATATCCATTTTCTAACATCATCACATTATCAGTATCCTTATCCCAACCCCTCATGATTTTAGTATCAGGGGTTTGTTGAAATGACTTAAAGCCTTCAGGACTCTGTATAACGTAATTTTTTTCAAATAAATTTTCTTCTGCAACTAAATTTGTTGAAATAGAAAAAACTACTATAAAAATTAAATTAAAAATGGATTTATTCATACGACTCCCTTGGTAATGATAAAATTGATTTTCTTAATACAATAATGACATACCTATGGAAGAAAAATTCATTAAAATTGGATTAGTATCAATTAGTGATCGAGCATCCGCTGGAGTCTACGAAGATAAAGGTATACCTGAATTAGAAGCTTGGCTAAAAAAAACTTTAAAGACTAATTTTCATACGGAATCTATTGTCATCCCAGATGAGCTTTCCAAAATCAAAAGTACTTTAATCGATTTTAGTGATTTAAAAAAATGTTCATTAATTCTAACAACTGGAGGTACAGGGCCTGCTTTAAGAGATGTAACACCTGAAGCTACCTTAGCTATTGGCGACAAAGAGATGCCTGGATTTGGTGAGCAAATGCGTCAAATTAGCTTAAATTTTGTCCCAACAGCCATCTTATCAAGGCAAGTCGCCGTTATTAGAAAAAGTACTCTTATCATTAATCTTCCAGGTCAGCCTAAGGCCATTGTCGAAACATTAGAAGGCGTAAAAGATAAACAGAATAATATAATAACGCATGGCATTTTTGCTTCAGTAGCTTATTGCCTTGACCTAATTGGTGCCCCATACATTGAAACAAAGGAAGAATTCGTAAGATCTTTCAGGCCAAAGAAGAAATGAAAACTGAATTTGAGCTTATCGAAAAATACTTTAATAAAAAATCTATGAAAGCTCACAAGGGTATTGGTGACGATGCTGCTTTATTTGAAAGAGATAAGGATAATTATTGGGCAATTTCAACAGACATGCTGAATGAAAAGATTCATTTCTTACCAAATACAAATCCTTATAAACTTGGGTGGAAAGCAATGGCAGTCAATGTTTCTGATATTCTATCAATGGGTGCTTCTCCTATGTTTGCCTTACTCTCAATTGCCCTCCCAAAATCAAATAGTGAATGGCTTAAAAAATTCTCTCAAGGATTCTTTGCTTGCTGCAAACTATACAATGCTGAACTCATAGGAGGAGACACTACAAAAGGTCCCCTATCTATCAATGTTACTGTTTTAGGAAGTGTTAATAAAAAAAATGTTTTGCTTAGATCAGGGGCAAAAATTGGGGATGATATTTGGGTCACAGGAGAGCTTGGGCTTGCAGCTTTAGGGCTAAAAATAGCAAAAAAAAATATAACTGCCCCTAGTACATTGTCAAAAAAATCTATGGATGCTCTTGAAAAACCCGTGCCAGATATGATTGCTATTAAAAAGATTCATTCCTTTTGTAATGCAGGGATAGATGTTTCAGATGGCTTTATAGCTGACTTAAATCATATTTTAAATGCTTCCAAAGTGGGGGCTAAGGTTTTCCTAGATGATCTTCCAATAAATAATTGGTTAAGAAAAAATAAAAAAGTAGATTTAGCTCTTTATGGAGGTGACGATTATCAAACAATCCTGACAGCATCAAAAAAAATGCGGTCTACTATAGAAAAATTAATCAAAAAAAATAAATTAGATATTTCAAGGGTAGGTTTTGTGACTCGAGATAAAAAACTTGTTATGGATGATCATGATAAAGAGATAAAATTAAAAAAAGGTTATGAGCATTTTGAAAATAAATAAACTACTTTTAAAAAATGAGTCCACATTTATTGCGTTGGGATTCGGTTCAGGTTTAGCAAATTTTGCACCAGGCACGATTGGAACATTAGTCGCAATACCCTTATATTACTTTACTCAATTACTCCCTCAACATTATGATTATTTTTTCGTAACAACTCTTTTTTTTATAGGCATTTATGTATCAAACAAAACCTGCCTCATGATGAAAGTTAAAGATCCATCCTGCATTGTGATCGACGAAATAGTGGCATTTCTCGCTCTTTTAATTTACTTTAAACCAAGTTTATTTGAGATGTTTTTTATCTTTTTATTATTTAGAATATTTGATATTTTTAAACCGTTCCCCATTGATATTCTTGAAAAGAAATTTGATGGTGGCTTTGGCATCATGATTGATGATATCGCAGCTGCTCTTTATGCGGCGTTAATAATGATTATTTTTACTAAATATGTTTTCTAAAAAACTTAAAATAATTTCTCATAAATTAGCAAATCAATGTATTAAAAGGAATATTCATCTTGTCACAGCTGAGTCATGCACAGGTGGTCTTTTATCAGCAATATTTACTGAAATACCTGGAAGCTCTAATTGGTTTGATAGAGGTTATGTAACCTACAGCAATAATGCGAAAATAGATTTATTAGGCGTGAGCGAAAAAAATTTAAATAATTTTGGGGCTGTTAGCCAAGAAATTGCCAATGAAATGTCACTAGGGGCTTTAAGAAATAGTGAAGCTAATTTAAGTGTAAGCATTACAGGTATTGCTGGTCCTGATGGTGGATCAATAGAAAAACCTATAGGAACTGTTTTTTTTGCTTTTGCTAATGAAAAAAAAATAATTCTGGAACATAAAGCAAAGTTTAATGGGTCAAGAGAGAAAATTAGAGAAGAATCTATACTTTTTGTATTAAATGAACTCTTGAACCTTACGTTATAACAACAAGTATGAAATAATAAAAAACAATTAAAAACTCTTATCAAAGGTAACCATTTAATGGATGAAAATAAAAGAAAAGCCCTAGATGCAGCTCTTGCGCAAATAGATAAACAGTATGGAAAAGGTTCAGTAATGAGAATGGATGACACCTCAGTCGTGGAAGACATCCAATCAGTCTCAACTGGCTCATTGGGACTTGATATCGCACTTGGAATTGGTGGTTTGCCGAGAGGACGTGTCATTGAAATATATGGTCCAGAGTCTTCAGGAAAAACTTCGCTTACACTCTCAGTGATTGCTCAAATGCAGAAAGTAGGGGGTACAGCTGCTTTTATAGATGCTGAACACGCACTTGATATCCAATATGCAGCAAAACTTGGGGTAAATATTGAGGAATTACTTGTTTCACAACCAGATACGGGCGAGCAAGCACTTGAAATTGCGGACATGCTTGTTAGAAGTGGTTCCGTTGACATTGTTGTCGTAGATTCTGTTGCTGCATTAACACCTCGAGCAGAAATAGAAGGGGATATGGGTGACTCTCATATGGGCTTACAAGCTAGGCTTATGTCACAGGCATTAAGAAAATTAACAAGCAATATTAAAAAAACAAATACTATGGTCATCTTTATCAACCAGCTTAGAATGAAAATTGGTGTTATGTTTGGCAATCCAGAAACAACTACAGGTGGAAATGCACTCAAATTTTACGCTTCTGTCAGGCTTGATATAAGAAGAATAGGCGCAATTAAAAAAGATGATGAAGTCATTGGTGCTGAAACAAGAGTTAAGGTTGTTAAAAACAAAGTTGCGCCGCCATTTAGAAAGGCTGAATTTGATATGCTTTATGGGGAGGGCATCTCGTTAGAAGGCGAAATTATAGATCAGGCAGTTAAATTAAACATCATAGAAAAGTCAGGTTCATGGTACAGCTATAATGGCGATAAAATTGGTCAAGGTAAAGATAATGTCAGAGATTTCCTTAAAGATAATCCAGAAATATCTAAAGATATTGAAAATCAAGTTAGGGATAAATCAAGTATTTCAGCAGAAATTGAAATAGAAGATACAACACCTGAGGATGATGCAGAATCTGAAAAGTAATATTGATAAAAATATTACCTTATTAAAGAAAAGAGCACTTTATTATCTAGGCAAAAGAGAATACTCTCGTCTAGAATTATTTAAGAAAATAAATGCTTATGCTATAGAACTTGAACTTGATAATCAAAATATAAAAGACACACTTAACGATCTTGAAAGTGATAATTGGTTATCAGATCAAAGATTCACAGAGCAATTTATATTTGCAAAAAAAGGTAAATATGGAGCCGAGAAAATTAGATACGAATTGAAAAATAGAGGAGTTAATGAAGATATTATAAATAATGAGCTCTTCAAAATAAAAATAGAGAGTTATTCGCTCGCAAAAAAAGTTTGGTCAAAGAAATTTTCTGAAACTCCAAAGTCATTAGAGGAGAGAGCTAAACAAATAAGATTTCTCCAGGGAAGAGGTTTTGACATAGAATTAATTAAAAAAATCTTATCTGGAAAAAGTTTTGATTAAGCTATGAAAAATAAAATCATCTTAACTGAAAAAGAAATTAGAAATAAATTTCTAGATTTTTTTGCCTCAAAAGGCCATGAAATTGTTCCCTCTTCAAGCTTAGTACCTCATGACGACCCGACATTACTTTTCACAAATGCCGGTATGAACCAATTTAAAGAAATTTTCTTAGGAAATGAGAAAAAAAGTTTTTTGCGTGCAACATCCAGTCAGCGCTGCGTAAGAGCAGGAGGAAAGCATAATGATTTAGAGAATGTTGGCTATACAGCAAGACATCTAACTTTTTTTGAAATGCTCGGTAATTTTAGTTTTGGTGATTACTTTAAAAAAGAAGCTATCACATTTGCCTGGGAGTTATTAACAGAGGTCTATAAAATACCATCTTCAAAATTATCGGTCACGGTATATAAAGAGGATAAAGAGGCTTTCGAAATTTGGTCAAATGAAATAAATTTACCGAAAGATAAAATTATTCTTATTGGAGATAATAAAGGAAGTAAATATGCTTCAGATAATTTTTGGATGATGGGAGATACCGGACCATGTGGTCCTTGCAGTGAGATCTTCTATGACCACGGTGAAGATTATTTTGGAGGCCCCCCTGGATCAAAAGATGAGGATGGTGACCGTTTCATAGAGATCTGGAATTTAGTTTTTATGCAATACAACCGTGATGAATTTGGAAAAATGAATCTTCTACCAAAGCCATCAGTAGATACAGGAATGGGTTTGGAGAGAATTTCAGCAGTTCTTCAGGATGTCCATTCAAACTATGAGATTGATTTATTTAAAAAATTAATTGCTGAGATAGGCAATATTACTAACACTAAAGATTTAAATCATAATTCACTCAAGGTAATTGCAGATCACATTAGAACATCCACCTATCTCATAAGAGATGGGGTGTTACCTGCAAATGAAGGAAGGGGTTATGTTTTAAGAAGAATTATTCGAAGAGCTATTAGGCACGGCTATAAACTGGGTTGTAAGAAACCTTTCTTTAATAAGCTAGTACCTTTTGTTTTAAAGCTTATGGATGACGATAAAAATGTAACAAATTCCAAAATAAAATCTATCGAAAAGGAAATATTTTTAGAAGAGGAGCGTTTCTTTGTTACCATCGAGAATGGTATGTCTATTCTTGATAATGCTATAAAAGAGACTCAAAATAAAAATTTAAAAATGCTTGACGGTGAGATTGCTTTTAAATTACATGACACTTATGGCTTCCCTCTGGATTTAACTGCCGACATTTGCCGAGAAAATAAGATTGACGTTGACATAAAAACATTTGAAATTTCAATGAAATCTCAAAAAACTATGGCACGAGAATCAGGTAAATTCAAACAAATTAAAACCCTAACTTACGAAGGCAAAGAAACAGAATTCCTGGGCTATAAGGAAAATAACTCTTCATCTAAAATTTTAGCAATCTACAAAAATGATGTCGAAGTAGATGAAATCAACAGTAAAGATGAAGCTATACTTATTCTAGATAAAACACCTTTTTATGCAGAATCTGGTGGTCAAGTGGGTGATCAAGGGGTAATTGAGTCTGAGAATGATCAGTTTACTGTCCAAGATACGATTAAAATTAAAAAAAATGTATATGGGCACATTGGTAAGGTTAAATCTGGATCTTTTAGAATAAATCAAAAAATTAAAGCTCAAATTGACATCGAGAGAAGAAATCATATTAAGCGAAATCATTCAGTTACCCACCTACTCCATAAGGCTTTAAAAATTGTACTTGGTGATCACGTTGAGCAAAAGGGTTCGCTTGTTGATAATCTTAAAACGAGGTTCGATTTTTCACATACGAAACCTATTTCAAATGAAGAGCTAAATGAAGTTGAGACTATAGTCAATAATGAAATTTTATTGAATAAAAGAACAAATACCGAAATGATGGCTATAGATCAAGCAAAAGAATCAGGAGCATTAATGCTTTTTGGTGAAAAATATGATTCAGATGTACGTGTACTAACTATTGGAAATAGCATTGAATTATGTGGTGGTACACACGTCGAAAGTACTGGTGATATAGGTCTCTTTAAAATCTATTCTGAATCTGGAGTGGCATCTGGAGTCAGAAGGATTGAAGGTGTTTCTGGCTACAACCTAATGAATCTTTTGAATGAACAAACAGAGTTATTAAATAAGATTTCTAAAGATTTAAATACAAATACCATGGAAATACCATCAAAAATTACCAGCATTCTGACTCAGATAAAAGATAATGAAAAAATACAAAACCAACTCAAATCTCAACTGGCACTTAATCAGACCGACGAATTAATTTCAAAAGCTATCAAAATAAATGATTTTAATTATTTAAATGAGATTATTAATGAGCAAGGGCCTAATGAATTAAGAGGGATGATTGATAAATTAAAACAAAAACTCCAAACAGCAGTTATAATACTAGCCTCAGTAAACGACTCGAATGTAAGTTTTGCTGTTGGGGTCACAGATAACCTTACAGATAAAATTGATGCAGGAACCATTGCTAAAACTCTTGGAGAGAAAGTTGGTGGCAAAGGTGGAGGTAGAAAAAATATGGCAATGGCAGGTGGTACAAATACAAAACTAGTTCATGAAGCGTTCAAACTCGTTCAAACAAGTCTAAGCAAATAAAATATCTTAAAAAATGAGCATTATCGTACAAAAATTTGGTGGTACATCGGTAGCTAATCCTGAAAGGATTAAGGCAGCAGCTAATATAGCAATAAAAACTTATAACCAAGGCCATCAAGTGGTTTTAGTGGTGTCGGCTATGTCAGGCGAGACTAACAAACTGATCAAGCTATGTGAAGAAATGATGCCAAGCCCTGAGTTAAGAGAATATGATTCTATTGTTTCAACCGGTGAACAAGTTACAAGTGGGTTAATGGCAATGGCCTTAATTAATCTAGGATTTAAATCTAAAAGTTACTCAGGCCACCAAGTAAAAATTGAAACTGATGGAGCACACAGTAAGGCAAGAATCTTAAATATTGAAGACACAAATCTAAAAAAAGATTTGAAAAATGGTTTTATTGCCGTTGTTGCGGGATTTCAAGGGGTAGATAAAAAAGGAAATATCACAACACTTGGTCGTGGTGGTTCAGATACAACCGCAGTAGCCCTTGCAGCTGCTCTTAAAGCTGAGGAGTGTCAAATCTATACAGATGTTGATGGAATTTATACAACAGACCCAAGAGTAGTCCCTGAGGCAAAAAAACTTAAATCAGTCAACTTTGAGGAAATGTTAGAAATGGCCAGTCTTGGCTCAAAAGTATTACAAACAAGATCAGTTGAATTTGCAGGCAAATATAAAGTGAAGCTCAGAGTTTTATCAAGCTTTTCACCGAATAACGATGGTACAGAAATTAATTTTGAGGAAAAAAAGAATATGGAAGATCCAATTATTTCAGGAATTGCTTTCAATAGAGATGAAGCTGAGGTCAATATTCTTGGGGTCCCAGATATGCCGGGTATTGCATATCAAATTTTAGGTCCTATTGCTGAAGCGAATATTGATGTTGATGTAATCATTCAAAATTTGGGTCAAGATGGACTGACTGATTTCACATTTACTGTTCAAAAAAATGACCTTAAGAGAACTTTAAAAATATTAAATGAAAAAGTAAAAGATCACATCAAGGCCAGAGAGGTTAAGGGAGACGATAAAATAGCTAAGCTTTCAATTATTGGGGTTGGAATGAGATCTCATGTTGGTGTTGCTAGTAAAATGTTTAGGACGCTTGCTGAAGAAGGTTTAAATATCAGCACTATCTCAACAAGTGAAATCAAAATCTCAGTTATCCTTGAAGAAAAATCACTTGATAAGGCTGTTAAGGCCCTTCATAAAGCTTTTGATTTAGATAAAATTTAAGGGTATTGTTACGAAAATAGGAGAGCTGGCTGAGTGGTCGAAAGCACTTCCCTGCTAAGGAAGCATACGGGGTAAACCTGTATCGAGGGTTCGAATCCCTCGCTCTCCGCCACTTATTCTTAATTTAAGTTACATCAAAATGAAAATTTCATATCTTTTAATTTTTTTTATGCTCATATCAAATTCTCTGATGGCAACTGATGAACCAAAATTTACGCTAGTTTTAAAAGAAGATAAATTTGAGATTAGGGAATATGCACCTAAGATAATTGCTCAAGTTAAAGTTTATGGTGATTTTGACGATGCATCCTCAAAAGGATTTAAGATCTTAGCTGACTATATCTTTGGTAATAATGAAAGTATTGATGGTAATTCACGAATAGAAATGACTGCTCCGGTAGAAATGGAAGCCGTTTCTCAAAAAATTGATATGACAACACCCGTCCTTACTGAGGGCAATAATAATACTTGGGTTATCTCTTTTATTATGCCTGATAACTTCACATTGGCGACTTTACCAAAACCTAACAATAAAGAAATTAAAATTATAAGTCTTCCAAGAGAAAAATATGCTGTGATTGTTTTTTCAGGGCTCATTAGAGAGTCTAGTTATCAAGAAAAAGAAAATTTACTTAATAAATTTATTAAAGAAAAAAATCTCAAGACTTCAGGTGAAATAAAAATTGCAAGATATAACCCGCCATGGACATTACCCTTTTTTAGAAGAAATGAATTAATGATTAAGGTCAATTAGATACTGAGATGTGAAATAAGTATGTTAGATTGGCAAGCTATTTTAATTCAATCATTACATCATTTTTTTAAAAGTAGAGCTTAATGCAAAATTTCCCTGAAGTAAAAACAAATCTATTAAGTGGTCTTACGGTTGCTTTAGCAATGGTACCAGAGGCAATTGCCTTTGCCCTCATAGCTCAAGTTTCACCCTTAACTGGATTATATGCAGCTATTTTAGTTTGTTTTATTACATCAGTTTTTGGTGGTCGGCCTGGTATGGTTTCAGGCGCAACAGGAGCCTTAGCTGTTGTGATGGTTTCACTAGTAGTTCAGCATGGACCGGAGTATCTTTTTCTAACAGTTATTTTAATGGGTTTATTACAAATCATATTTGCCTTATTTAAATTAGGTAAATTTATTCGTATGGTGCCCTACCCTGTAATGCTTGGTTTTGTTAACGGACTTGCTGTTGTAATTTTTCTTGCGCAATTTAATCATTTTAAAGTTATAAATGATGAGGGTTTACCTACATGGATGAGTGGAATGCCTCTTTATGCAATGGCTGGCCTAATCTTTCTAACTGTTGCAATAATTTATCTCTTTCCAAAACTTACAAAAATTATTCCCTCAACACTTGCTGCCATTATTCTGACTACTGGGATTGTTTATTTTTTCTCTATTGATACTAAAACAGTTGGCGACCTTGGTTCAATTGCAGGTGGAATTCCAGAATTTAATTTTCCGATTGTTCCTCTCACAATTGAAACTTTGATGATCACACTGCCATATGCTTTTCTTTTGGCAGCAATTGGTTTAATAGAAACACTCCTAACACTTAATTTAATAGATGACATGACTGATACAAGGGGGAGGCCAAACAAAGAATCTTTGGCGCAAGGATTTGCAAATGTTATTACAGGATTTTTTGGGGGTATGGGTGGATGTGCAATGATAGGTCAAAGTATGATTAATATAAATAATGGTGCTGTCAAACGTCTATCTGGAATTGCAACTGCATTATTTTTAGCTTCCTTTGTTTTATTTCTTTCTCAATGGATTGAAATGATTCCTCTAGCTGCACTTATAGGTGTGATGTTTGTTGTTGCAGAAAAAACTTTTGAATGGGGAAGTTTTAGATTATTCGGAAAAGTACCAAAAAAGGATATTTTTGTTGGATTGCTTGTTGGAGCAGTGACTGTCATTGCAGATTTGGCGATTGCTGTGATTTTAGGTGTAATCGTCTCAGCTTTAGTCTTTGCATGGGAGCATGCAAAAGTTATTGATGTAACTACATCAAAAAATAAAAAAGGTTGGAAGATTTATGATTTAAAAGGCACACTTTTTTTTGCTTCGGTAAAAAGCTTTAATGATTTATTTGATACCAAAGATGACCCGAATGAGGTGATTATTGATTTTAAAGAATCTAAAGTGGCAGACCATAGTGCAATTATGGCTATTGATGCTTTGGCCAATAGATATAAATTACTTGGAAAGAAATTACATTTAGTACATCTAAGCCCTGACTGTATGGAGGTGCTTGATAGTGCTAAAAGTATGGTGGAGCTTAATGTGCTTGAAGACCCTAAATACCATATTGCTGATGATAAACTAAGTTAATTAAAGTTTTCCAAGCAAGCTTTACTAAGCTAAAATTAAATTATGAAATATGCCAATTATTATCTATTAGCATCAATTGTATTAGTAATGTTTCTGGGTCCAATGGCATTTGATTACGGAATGCTTTCCTTGGTTAATCTTGAAATTCTTTTTCTTAGCATTTTAATTGGTAGTATTTTCCTACATAAACACAACACAAAACTTTTTAAAATTACTGTAGTTTCATTAATACTTATTTTAATAAATATTTTAATTTTTGACTTAAATCAAAGTGTTTTTCAGTATTTTTTAAAACTTCTCATTATAGGCATCACAATAATTGAATTATTTAAAGAAATACTCAGAACCAAGATAATAGATGCTCACATTATCAGTGGAGCAGTATCGATATATATTTTAATTGGTGTTTTTTGGTATTTGCTCTATATGTTGCTATTAATGATTGATCCTGACTCATTTACTTTTAACTTACAGCATACCAATAAGCTTTCAATAGATATGCTCTATTTTAGTTTTACTACATTAACAACATTAGGTTATGGAGACATTACACCCACATCATATACTGCAAAAATGTGGGCGATGACTGAGGCCATGGTGGGGGTTATGTTTCTTGCATTAATGATAAGTCGTTTAGTCTCACATTTTAATTCACATTTAAAAAATTAATTATTTCCTCTAATAAAAAAGTATAGGCCGATAATTATCAAAAATATCTGTTCGCTCATAAAAAGTTTTGGCGTAATAAACCAATCACTGTGAGCTATTGTGAAGGCAAAAATCATTACTATCACAATGACCCCAGCAGCAAATCGAGTGACTAAATTTCCGACATGGCCTTTTAAAAAACCACCGAGGAGTAATAAAATTCCTGCCCCTAATTCAGAAATGGCAACAAAAGAGGCAAGCTCAGATGAAAAACCAAAATAATCAATCAGCTTTTGTGGAGGTAGGGGAAATTTGCTTAGTCCATGAAATACAAAGGAGGTACCAAGTCCTAGTCGGAGGAGCCATGGTGCAAGGTGGTAAAAATTACTCATAATTGCATTCAAAATATTATCAATTGATTTCATTATTTTTATTCCCTAACTAAAATTTTATGTAGTCTCTTTTGCCTAGATTAACCCCATTTGATCTTAAAATATCATAGGCGGTCGTGACATGAAAGAAGAAGTGAGGGATCATCCATTTGGTTAGGTAGTCTTTACCTGATTTAAATTTAAATTCGTTACTTCTCATAGAGAATTTGATTTCCATATCTTCAGAGCCTTCCATTTTTTTTGGATTTACCTTTTTTAAAAAATTAACCGTTTTGCTTATTCTATTCTGTAAATCTTTAAAAGTTTTTTCATTGTCTTTATATGAAGGTGCTTTAATTTTTGCTAACCTTCCCACACCCAGTCTAATCATATCTGTCCCGATTTGAATTTGGCTTGTGAGTGGCCTCATGTCAGCAATGAGTCGAGCATTAATAAAGATATCTTTATCAATTTTTCTTTTTTCGGCATGTCGCTCCGCTTTTTTTAAAATTGATGATAAGTTTTCAAGCATATTAATAAACATGGGAACTGACATCTCATACATTGATACTGACATTCATTTGCCTCTCTTTTTTAAAAAATTATTGAATAACTAATACAATATAAAATAAATTAATCTAATACAAGAATGTCAGAATAACTATAATTTAAAAAAAAGGTGAAAAAAAATTGAATCTAGAAACAATATATCTTGCGGGTGGTTGTTATTGGGGGCTTGAGAGCCTCATTGGCCAAATAAAAGGAATACAAGAAACAGTTGTGGGGTTTTCAGGAGGTCATATTGATGATGTTTCCTATGAAGATGTATCTTCAGGGCAAACAGGTCATGCAGAAACTATCATGATTAAGTTTGATAAAGATGAGCTCTCATTTGAGAACTTACTCTATGAATTTTTTAAGTTACATAATCCCACCACACCAAACCAACAAGGTAATGATATTGGTTCACAATATCGCTCCTCAATTTTTTATACTTCAAATAATCAAAAAGAAATAGCTGAAAATGTCATAAAAAAAGTGGAGGGCTCAGGCCATTGGGAAGCAAAAGTGGTGACGGAAATCAAGGCTTTTGATAAATTTTTTCCTGCTGAAGAGGCTCATCAGAAATATCTAGAAAAAAATCCTAGTGGATACTCTTGCCACTTCAAAAGAAACTTCAAATTCTAAGCAAAATAACTTATCATATTGTTTTAGAAATTATTCCAATAACATGCATAAAAAAATTTTTCATTTTTTACCCATTCTTTTTGCTATATTCCTAGGAGGATGTGCAGTTTTTGATGAATTCTTACAAATTGGTCCCGATAGTGTTCAAGATTCTCGAGGAGAATTTAACTCGGTTATTGCCGAAACAAATGATCAACAACTATTACTTAATCTTATTAAAAGAAGATATGGTGACTCGATATCGGTGTTAGAAGTCAGTAGTGTATCAACATCAGTTGAATGGCAAAGAGGTGGTAGTGTTGCTTTGACAATTTTTGACGATACTACTGCGGGCATTGGAGGTGCTGCAAGATATACAGAAAAACCAACCATTACCTATCTCCCTTTAAAAGGTGGAGACTTTATTAAAAAAGTCCTTAGCCCAGTTGATAGCGATATGTTAATGCTTTTATCAAGATCAGGTTGGAGTTTAGATCGTATCCTTAACTTAGTCGTTAACAATATCAATGGGCTTGACAATGCCCACTCAGCATCAGGTCCATCCCCTGAATTTGCTCCAAGCTACAGAAGATTCGATAAATTTTTAACTGCTATGCGAAAAGTAGAAAGAAATGATCTGCAGTTTGGATATCTTGTCAAAGCAGATAAAACCAGACAGCTCGCCTTATACTTTAGAAAAAGCTCACTCAATAAACCAGAAGTACAAGACCTGATGAAGATTATGAAACTAGATGGTAAATCTAATATTTATCCTATCTATGCAGAATTAGAAACGGAAGAGAATCGTGCAGAAATTCAAATTGATTTTAGATCTTTAGCCGGTATACAATTTTACTTAAGCCATGGAGTTGATATCCCTGCTGAACATATGAGCCAGGGACTTGTTCAGAGAACAAAGAATGAAGACGGGACAATTTTTGACTGGAAACTAATCACAGGTGATTTAATGACAATCCAATCAACAAAGAATGAACCTATCAATGCTGCAGTAAAGGTATTTTATAGAGATTATTGGTTTTATATAAGTGATTCAGACATCACTTCTAAATATACATTCATGCTTCTAAATCAGATTGCTTCATTACAATCAGGCGAGATCCAAGAATCGGGTCCTACTTTAACACTGCCAGTTAATTAAATTTTGTAATTTTTTTTAAGATATAATATCTTCTGTTGCGCCCGTAGCTCAGCTGGATAGAGTACTTGGCTACGAACCAAGGGGTCAGGAGTTCGAATCTTCTCGGGCGCGCCAATAACTATTAATTAATCAGACTTTTTTTCTTTCAAAAAGCGCCCGTAGCTCAGCTGGATAGAGTACTTGGCTTCGAACCAAGGGGTCAGGAGTTCGAATCTTCTCGGGCGCGCCAATAAACTCAAGAATTTTTTAAAATGTAATCTGCTCTGTCAGAATTAATTTCTCCAATCAGACTTAGAATGCGTTTCGATTCGTTTGGATTGTTTTGCGATACTGATATGTCGTACAACTCTACAAGAGCTTCTAAATGACGATCATTGAGTTTGTAAGCCTGATTTAAAAATAGCTTAGCATAATCTAAACTACCCATCTTTGCTTGTGCATAGCCCAGGTAATACCAAGCATCAGCGCTATCTTCATCCGCCTGTGTCCAACTTTTTGCAACATCTAGCATTTTTTGCCATTGTTTTTTTTCCATAGGCATAATAATTTGCATGAAAAATGGTTTTTCTATGTCCGGTAGACTCCAAAATGGCATTGCCGTACTGACTAAATTATTTTGAGGCTCCTGTTGTAAAAGTTTCTCTATCCACTCAGCTGGAATGCAGTAAAAATTTCCGAACCGCCTTCCAGGACTTTTAAAAGTTGTTAAGCCTATTAAATTAAAATCTAGATCAAAAAGTGCTCCACCACTCGAGCCTAATGTAAATGATGCTGAGGTTCTAATCACATTACCCCCCTTGAATGGATAAAGTGCTTTTACGTGGCCATATGAAGGCAATGGAACTGGATTATCATTTGGGAAGGTTAAAGCAAAAACTTTATCTTCATATTTTAAGTTATCAGAATTACCAAGCTTGACTGGGGGTAAAGGCAAATCGTCAAATTTTAGGATACATAGATCGTTTTCCCAGTCTGCATATATTGCTATGGGTACATACGTTTTGAAATATTTTACTGCATTAACACCCCTTGAATCTGCGAGCACATGGCAGTTAGTAGCTACATGATTTTCTTTGACAACAATACCTGAACCTGTTCCAGTAACACCATCTTTAAAAGTCACCCAAATATGAGTCATTGACTCGCTCAACCCGAATAACTCAGATTGTGGTGGATAAGCAAATAAATATGATGGGAATAAGAAAAAAAGAGTGAAAATTAATTTTTTAAGGCCATACATTTTAATAGGATGGCAGAAAGTCAACTTAATTCAATATAAATCTTCTATTAGGTCAAATAAGAAAATTTAATTTTTAAAAATTTATGCATTGAAAAAAAATTGGTAGGGAGTACGCGGATCGAACGCGTGACCAACGGATTAAAAGTCCGGTGCTCTACCAGCTGAGCTAACTCCCCAAAACGAAGCATGAATTATCCAACATTAACAATGTTGGGTCAATAAAATTTACTAGAAAAATAATCCATAGATTTGAGTGACAAAAACCCTAAAGAAAGATTCAGTTGATTAAAAAAAAGGATCTAATTAATTCATGCCAGGGATTTTACCTGCAAGCCCCCGCATCATTTTGCCTATTCCTCCCTTTGAAAACATCTTCATCATTTTTTGCATTTCTTCAAATTGCTTAAGGAGTCGATTAACGTCTTGAACCTTTACTCCAGATCCGTTTGCGATCCTGATCTTTCTCTTTGCTTTAATAATTCCTGGATTAGTTTTTTCTAATTTTGTCATTGAATTGATAATGGCCTCAATTTGCATCATAGATTTATCGCCCTGCTCTGGATCTATTTTTGAAGCATTGCCAGCTAATTGTGAAGGAAGCTTATCCATCATTGCACCAACGCCTCCCATTTTTTTCATTTGCCCAATTTGGTTTTTAAAATCATCTAAATCAAAATTCTTACCCGACTTTACTTTATCTGCTATCTTTTCTGCTTCTTTGATATCTACATTTTTTTGTGCCTCTTCAACAAGTCCGACGATATCTCCCATGCCAAGAATTCGAGAAGATATACGATCCGGATGAAAAACTTCCAAGCCTGATACTTTTTCGCTGACACCAATGTATTTGATAGGCTTCCCAGTCACATGCCTAACTGATAATGCTGCCCCGCCTCTAGAATCGCCATCAAGTTTTGTCAAAACTATGCCAGTCAAAGGTAAGGCATCGCCAAAGGCCTTAGCTGTATTAACAGCATCTTGTCCCTGCATCGCATCAACAACAAAAAGTGTTTCTATTGGGTTCAGTATTTTATGTAGCTCTTTAATTTCCTTCATCATTAATTCGTCGATACCTAATCGGCCGGCAGTATCAAAAATAATGACATCAAAATAATGCTTTTTTGCATAACTTAAAACTGAGGAAGCAATATTCTTAGGTTTATCTTTAACAGTCGAATCAAAGCATTCAATTTCAAGTGAGTCTGCTAATGTTTTTAATTGCTCTATTGCGGCAGGCCTGTAAACATCTGCACTGACTAGTAATATTTTTTTCTTATCTTCTTCTTTGAGTATTTTCGCTAATTTAGCTGCCGTTGTTGTTTTACCTGATCCCTGTAAACCTGCCATCAATATAATTGCTGGAGGCTTTGTGGCTATATTTAATTCAGCATTATCACTACCCATCAAGCTTGTGAGTTCATCTTGAACAATCTTAATAATCGCTTGGCCAGGGGAAACGCTTTTTAGAACCTCGGCTCCTAGGGCTTTTTCTTTAACTTTATCTATAAAATATTTAACTACGGGAATTGCTACATCTGCCTCAATTAGTGCTATACGGACCTCTCTCATTGCATCACTAATATTTTCTTCGGTAAAACGTGCCTGTCCACGTATTGTCTTTACAACCGATTGAAGTTTTTCTGTTAAATTTTCAAGCATAAATAATTAAGATTTTGTTAAGTGTTGAATAATTGTTATTTCCATTATAATTGCCTTTGATACTTTATTAAAATATAAAAATGAATGAAACCCTTTATGTAGTGACATTGATTTTATATTTGATTCCATGCCTGTCTTCACTTTCAAATATAAAGATCATTAAAAATTATAATGCCCTTATTGGCATAGGATTTATTACACACGCCTTATTAATTTTTAATAATGTTTTCAATCAAGGGGTAGACTTAAGTTTTGCCAATTCGACGTTATTATTGAGTTGGATCATAGTTGGCGTATTTATTTTATTAAACAAAAATTCAAGATATCAAGGTCTTGAAATATTCACTTTAATTCCTGCTTTAATCATAGTTTTAGTTTTTCCTCTCATTCAACCTGACTATGAATCTATTCGATATTATTCTACCTCTGCAGGCATTCATATAATTTTTGCCTTGCTGGGTTATGGTTTGCTAGCTTTTGGTTCTATTTTTTCTTTATTTCTTCTTTTATTTGAGAAAAGCTTACATGCTGAAAATAAAAGCTCATCTATTATTGCAAGCAGTGAACCTCTTCTTGATGTTGAAAAAAAATTGTTTCAAATATACTGGATAGGCTTTGCTTTTTTATCCTTTACTTTGTTTTCAAGCTTATTTTTCTCGGATTATATATTTAATCAAGCTCTTGACTGGAACCATAAAACGATCTTTACTATCTTAGCTTGGCTTTCGTATGCATTAGTTTTATTTGGAAGGGTAAATTTTGGATGGCGAGGAAAAAAATCAATTACCATTTCTTTGTTAGCTTTTGTTTTCTTAATTCTTGCTTATCTTGGAACAAAGTTTGTGGTCGAAATTATTTTAAATTAAGCGTTGGCCAATTTTTTTCTTGCGCCTTGTTTAAAAGAATCTCATCTCCATTAACGACAACAGGATTTGTTACCTCCTCAAGAAGTGCCAAATCATTATGAGAATCGCTATAAAAGAAAGTTTTTTTAAAATCGGTCAACTTCATATTCTGTTCATTTAGCCAATCATATAAGCGTGATACCTTTCCCTCTTTATATGAAGGAATCCCTTTAACTTTACCTGTAAATTCTCCTAAATGTTCTTCTGGGTCGGTTCCAATAAGTTCCTCAATCCCAAAAAGCTTTCCAATTGGCTTGGTGATAAAACTATTTGTAGCTGTAATTATTAATAATCTATCGCCAGCATCTCTATGTTGCTTAACCAAGCTTACTGCCTTTTCTAAAATGATAGGTTTGATAATTTCATCAACATAATCAGATAGGACATCATTTAAAAATTTTCTTTTGTTATTTTTTAAAAATTGAAATTGAAATTCAGCAAAAGCAAATATGTCTAACTTACCCGCTTGATACTCCTCAAAGAATTTTTGATTTTGTGCTTTATACTTTTTTTCATCAAGAAAACCTCTTTTTACTAAATATATCCCCCAGTTATAATCTGAATCTCCATTTAAAAGCGTATTATCAAGATCAAATATTGCTAAATTCATAAAATAGATTCTTAAACTTGAGGGTGAGCTCTTTCTGATTTAGAGACAAGTTTATTTAAGGCATTTAAATAAGCCATAGCAGAGGCGATTACAATATCAGTATCAGAACCCAATCCATTTACAATCCTTCCCCCTTTTGCAAGTCGAACAGTTACCTGTCCATTTGAATCTGTACCCGATGTAATATTGTTTACAGAATAAAGTAGCAGTTCTGTATTCGATTCAACAATATTCTCAATCGCTTTAAAAGTGGCGTCTACAGGGCCACCTCCTTCAGCTTTTGCTTGATTTAATTCTCCATCAACAGATATTTCTATATCCGCATACGGTTTTTTTTGGGTGTCAGTAAATGATTTTAATGAAACAAGTTTAAATCGATCAACAGCGCCAGAAACAAACTCTTCAGTGACAAGTGCTTGTATATCCTCATCATAAATCTCAGATTTTTTATCAGCAAGCACCTTAAATCTTTCAAAAGTTGAATTTAAAAGTTCATCTGAATCTATCTCAATACCTAATTCTACTAATCTATTTTTAAATGCATTTCTACCAGACAGCTTACCTAAAGAAATTTTATTTGCACCCCAACCGACATCTTGCGCTCTCATAATTTCATAAGTTTCTCGATGCTTTAAAACACCATCCTGATGAATACCTGATTCATGCGCAAAAGCATTCGCACCCACAATGGCTTTATTTGGTTGGACTGGATAACCTGTGATATTAGAGACTAACTTTGAAGTTGTAACAATTTGTTCTGTATTGATTCTAGTTTCAAGGTTAAAAATATCTTTTCTTGTTTTGATAGACATAACAATTTCTTCAAGGCTTGCATTACCCGCCCTTTCTCCTAACCCGTTTATGGTGCATTCAACTTGTCTTGCCCCATTTTGAACGGCTGATAAAGAATTAGCCACTGCCATACCCAAATCATTATGACAATGTGTTGACCATATTACACTCTGTGAATTTGGTACCTTTGAAATCAATTTATTTATTAAATTGCCCCAACTTTTTGGTATTGAATAGCCTACCGTATCAGGTACATTAATTGTTTTCGCACCTGCCTTGATTACCGCATCAAAAATTTCAATCAAGAAATTTACATCTGACCTCACAGCATCCTCTGCTGAAAATTCAACATCATCTGTAAATTCTAAAGCCCATTTAACAGCCTCTACGCCCCTTTTTAAGACTTGATCAGGACTCATTCTTAACTTATTTTCCATATGTATCTTACTAGTCGCAATAAAAGTATGGATTCTTTTGTTTTTTGCAGGTGCGACTGCTTGTCCTGCTTTCTCTATATCACTTTCAAGGGCTCTGGCTAAGGAACAAACCGTGGATTTATCAATAATTTCTGATATCGCATTAATGGCACTAAAGTCACCAGGGCTAGCTGCAGCAAATCCTGCCTCGATAACATTGACACCTAATTTTTCTAACTGCTTCGCTATTCTCAATTTTTCTTCTTGAGTCATGGAGGCACCAGGACTTTGTTCTCCATCGCGTAAGGTTGTATCAAAAATAATTAATTCATTCATATCTGTCTATTTTTAAAAATCAATGTAATTTGAAAGTTTTTTTGATTGCAAATAACTATATGGTCCAGATAAGGCATAAATAAGAGCGATTAAAAAAACTATTTCTGCTGGATTGTGAGAGATAACACCAAATATAATCACAATGATTAAAATTGCAATAAAAGGCTGACTTTTTCTGAAGTTAAGATCCTTTCCACTATAATATTTTAAATCAGATGCCATTGCCAATGCAGCAAAAAATGTTAATACCAATGCGAACCATTGCATCTGAAAAAAGCCTAAAAATATGTCATCTCCGTTAATGCCGTTATCAAAAGAGATCCATATAAAACTTGCAAGAAGTGTGGCAGCGGCAGGTGATGGTAAACCTGAAAAATATTTTTTATTTTCCATGTCTAGTTTCACATTAAAACGTGCTAATCTGAATGCAGCACAAGCGCAATAAATAAAAGCAACAATCCAACCCAATTTTCCAAGTGGGTTTAATGCCCAAACATAAATAACTAATGCGGGGGCAGCCCCAAAAGAAACCATATCCGATAAGCTGTCATATTCAGCACCAAAATCACTTTCTGTCTGAGTAAGTCGAGCCACTCTACCATCAAGCCCATCTAAAATAAGTGCAATAAAGATTGCTATAGCTGAATGATCAAATGCACCATTCATCGCCTGAACTATGGCATAAAACCCGGCAAACAAGGAAGCTGTAGTAAGGATATTAGGCAGGAGATAAAACCCTTTTTTTCCTAAAATATCTCTTTTATTATTTTTTAATTTAATTTTCATAATCACAATCAATTTTATCCTACAATCAAGGAATAATCATCGTTTAAAACCTATTAATATTTTATAATGTTCATTCTTTATTTGCTTATTCGAGCGTTTTATGAAATTTGAATTAAAAAAACAAGATGGAAATTCCCGAGCTGGAATTTTAAAAACAAGTCATGGAGAAGTTCATACTCCTGTCTTTATGCCTGTAGGAACTTATGGTGCTGTTAAATCATTAGCCCCCAAAGAGCTAGAAGAAGCAAATTTTGAAATAATTCTTGGAAATACCTTTCATCTATGGTTGCGTCCTGGAGTCGATGTGATAAAAAAACATAAAGGTCTTCATAATTTTATGTGCTGGAATAAATCAATATTGACTGACTCCGGAGGATTTCAAGTTTGGAGTCTTGGGAAAATGAGAAAAATCTCAGAAGCAGGGGTAACTTTTCAATCACCAATTAATGGGGATGAAAAATTCATGGGCCCTGAGGAATCGATGGAAATTCAAAAATTTCTTAATTCAGATATTGCGATGATTTTTGATGAATGTACACCCTATCCTGCGACGCATGAAGAAGCAAACAAATCTATGCATTTAAGTAAAGACTGGGCCTATAGGAGTAAAGTCACTTTTGATAAAAACAATGAGAATAAAAATTCGCTATTTGGCATTATTCAAGGGGGGATGTATCCAGATCTTAGAGAAGACTCACTAAATGAGCTTACTAAAATTGGCTTCGATGGATATGCTATAGGTGGGCTATCTGTTGGCGAACCAAAAAAGGAAATGCAAAAAATAACGAGCTTCATTGGGCCAAAAATGCCTAAAGAAAAACCTCGATACCTCATGGGTGTTGGCACACCTGAAGATATTTTAAATGCAATAGAAAATGGAATTGATATGTTCGATTGCGTCATGCCTACTAGAAATGCAAGAAACGGAATGCTATTTACGAGTAGCGGGGATGTAAAATTAAAAAATTCTCAGTATAAAGATGATTTAAGTCCGATTGACTCTGAATGTGAGTGTTACACCTGTCAGAATTTTTCAAAATCTTATCTTCATCACCTCTATAAGATTGGTGAAATGCTTGTCTCAAGACTTAATACAATTCATAACTTACATTTTTACAAAAAAATGATGAATGAAGCACGCAATGCTATTGAAAATAATAGATTTAAAAGCTTTAAAGAGACATTTATAAAAAGACGAAAGGTAGATGAATAGACCCGTTTCTTATGCTAAAATCATGTTTTTTTAAGGAAAACATAACGTGAACGAAGCGATTTCAGGATTTTTACCATTCATCATAATTTTTGTTTTATTTTATTTTATGCTTATAAGGCCACAAATGGCTCAAGCAAAAAAAGTTAAAGCCATGTTAGCGGCATTAAAAGTTGGAGATGAAGTTTCTACAACGGGTGGTTTATTAGGGAAAATAACCAAACTGAATGATCAATTTATTATTATTGAAGTTAATTCAAACTCAGAAATTAAAATACAAAAACAAGCAATTCAAGCCTTACTTCCTAAAGGAACAATTAAATCAATATAAATTGTTTAAATTAATTTAAATGAATCAATACGCAAGTTGGAAATATATATTAATCTTTTTATCTATCGGATTAAGTTTTTTATACGTCACCCCAAACTTTTACGGTGAATCTTTTGCTATTCAGGTAATGCCTTTAAAAGCTGGGGAAACAATTGAGCCACCAACACTCAAATTAGTTGAGTCGTCACTCAATAAAGCAAATATAAAAAATATTGGTATTTCTTTTAACAATACAGACATTAAAATTAAATTTAAAGAGGCGAGCGAACAATTAAAAGCTAAGCAAGTTATTGAAGAAAAACTTGGCAAAAAATATGTCGTGGCCCTCAATCTTATATCTAACTCTCCCAGCTGGCTCTCAGATTTAGGGGCTCTGCCAATGTACTTAGGCCTCGATCTTCGGGGGGGTGTTCATTTTCTTATGCAGCTCGACTTATCAAAGTTATCAGAAAAGAAAAACGATAGTTTTCTAACAAATGTCAGAAAATCTTTACAGAAAGAAAATGTTAAATACTATGACTCCAAGGTAATTAATAATTACATACAGCTAAAATTTAAATCTGAGGATTCATTAGATAAGGCGAAAAATATTATTCGAGATCAAGCTGCAGGCCGCTCTATTTTTGGTGGTAACAGCCCAGCAAAAGAAACAGAAGCATTCAATTTTTCAGAAATAAAAAACAATAATGAATACATTTTAAAAGTTAAAAATAATCAATATACAGATGAGGAAAATGTAAATTTTGCCCTCAAACAAAATCTGGAGACATTACATAATAGAGTTAACGAGCTTGGCGTAGCAGAACCCATTATCCAACAGCAAGGTAAAGATCGAATTGTTGTACAGCTTCCTGGAGTTCAAGACACAGCAAAAGCGAAAGAAATTATTGGTAGAACAGCAATTTTAGAGATGAGAATGGTTGATGAAGAAAGATCAGATCCTGCAACGATAGAAAAGGCTGAAAATGGACAGCTGCCTCCTGGTACAGAGCTTTATTATGACCGCTCAGAAAACCCAATTTTAGTAAAAAAAGAAGTCATCTTAACTGGTGAGAGACTTGAGGATGCATCCCCCGGAGTAGACCAAATGACAGGTCAATCAGTCGTATACCTTGATTTAGATTCCGTCGGAACCAATATTTTTAAAGATGTTACAAGAGCAAATATCGGTAAAAGAATTGCTCTCATACTTATCGAGAAGAACTATACAGAGGTCATCACTGCTCCAAAAATCAAAAGTGAAATTGGTGGGGGTAATGTCATGATTACAGGGATGTCAAATGCCCAAGAATCAACTGATATTGCCTTACTTTTAAGAGCAGGATCACTTTCAGTTCCTATGGAAATAGTTGAAGAAAGAACGGTCGGGCCAAGTATGGGTAAAGAAAATATTGCCCGAGGCGTTAATTCAACACTTTGGGGTTTTGCGGCCATCGTTATTTTAATGGTTGCCTACTACATGTTTTTCGGTGTGGTGTCAGTGATTGGATTAACAGTAAACTTGTTATTTTTGACGGCATTATTGTCTGTCCTTCAAGCAACGCTTACACTGCCTGGTCTAGCTGCTATCGCAATAACAATTGGTATGGCCATTGATGCAAATGTCCTCATTAATGAGCGTATCAGAGATGAAATTAGAAATGGAATGCCTCCTCAAAAGAGTATAAGTCAAGGATACGATAAGGCTTGGGGAACAATTCTCGATTCAAATGTCACTACTATGATTGCTGGTCTTGCATTATTTATGTTTGGCTCAGGTCCAATTAAAGGTTTTGCTGTAGTTCTTGTTCTAGGAATTTTAACTTCGGTTTACAGTGCAATTTTTGTTTCGAGAGGAATTGTAAACTATACGTATGGCAATAAGAGAACAATTAAAAAAATCTCTATTGGAGAAATTTTTAAGGTAGATAATAACTAAACTATGGAATTTTTTAGAGTAAAAACAGATATCCCTTTCATGAAATTTAGAAAAATTTCAGCCATTATTTCAACCTCAATTTTTATTGCTTCAATCTTATTTCTAATATTTCGAGGTCTAAACCTAGGTGTTGATTTCACCGGAGGGACGCTAATGGAAGTAAGTTATCCACAAACCGCAAACCTTCAGGAAATTCGTAGCTCACTTAAGAAAATTGATTTGCCCGAAGCGCAAGTTCAGAATTTTGGGACGAGTAATGACGTTCTAATAAGGCTTCCTGTGGTTGAAAATCTATCGCTTGCTGATCTTTCAGAAAAGATTACATTAATACTAAAAGAATCCGACCCAGCCGTTACAATTGAGAGAGTTGAGTCTGTTGGTTCACAAGTAGGGGATGAACTTTATGAAGATGGTGCGCTAGCAATCTTATTTGTTGGCATTGGTATAATGCTTTATTTATGGCTTCGTTTTGAATGGAGGTTTGCAGTTGCAGCGATTGTGGCTAACATGCATGATGTGGTAATAATCTTAGGTTTTTTTGCCTTTTTTCAATGGGAATTTAACTTAACTGTCCTAGCGGCTGTCCTGGCGGTTTTAGGTTACTCAGTAAATGAATCAGTTGTAGTATTTGACCGCGTCAGAGAAAATTTTAGAATAATGAGAAAATCATCAGTAATTGAGGTAGTAAACAATGCTATTACACGAACAATGTCTAGGACTATCATGACGCATTTATCAACACAGACTGTCGTCATATGTATGTTGATTTTTGGAGGGGAGATTTTACATAATTTTTCAATAGCCTTAACAATTGGAATCTTGTTTGGTATCTACTCTTCGATTATGGTCGGTTGTCCTTTAGCAATTTGGTTAGGAACAAATCAGTCTAACCTTGCCGTCGTGGATGTCAAATCGGAAAAATAATTTAATTCAATATGGATTTTAATATAAATTTTCAGCTTACTCTTTTAGCTGTTCTTCTTATACTCTCTGCATTCTTTGCAATATCTGAAACAAGTTTAATGTCTGTAAACAGATATCGCCTCAAGCATATGAGTAAAGAAGGTAACGTAGGCGCTAAGCTTGCATTAAAACTGCTCAATGAAACAGATAAATTACTGAGCGTTATTTTACTTTGTAATAACTTTGCAAATGCTGCAGCTGCCGCACTTGTTACACTCATTGTTGTAGAATTCTTTGGCACCCAAGAAAGTATTATCTTTGTTGGAACACTAGTTACTACATTTATGATTGTTATATTTAGTGAAATATCACCTAAAGTAATTGGGGCAGCGCATCCTGAAAAACTAGCTCCTTTTTGCAGTTATATTCTTTATCCCCTTTTAAGAATTTTTTATCCGATTGTTCTGTTTCTCAATTTTTTTGTTTTAGGTTTTTTAAAAATTGTAAATATCAAAACAAACTTTAATCAAAATGATTTAATTAATATGGATGAATTAAAAAGTATCATTAGTGAATCTGGCACATTTATACCTCAAAAAAATAAATCGATTTTTCTAAATTTAATAGACTTAAATAAAGTTACCATCGATGAAGTGATGATGCCCCATACTAGTGTTGAAGCTGTTCATATAAAACAATCTATCGATGAGATTTTAGAAAAGGTAATCAACTCAAATTATCGACAAATGGTAGTAAAAGATAGTGATGAAATCTTAGGTGTAATTGATTCAAAAAAAATATTAAATCTATTTATTAAAGAGGAAAAAGATGAAATAACTCACAAAAAACTTATGGAATTAATAGAGCCTCCTTATTTTATTCCTTCCGGAACGACTATTTATAAACAAATTCAATATTTTCAAGATAATCAAGAGAAAAAAGGGTTTATTGTAAATGAACATGGAGATTTTTTAGGTTTAGTTTCTCTAGAAGATTTACTTGAAGAAATTATTGGTGAATTTAATACAGATATACCATCAAAACTTTCTAAAATCATTACAGAGGATGATGGGTGGATAATTGATGGTGGAATTTCAATAAGAGATCTTAATAAAAAATTGAACTTGAAGTTACCTACTGATGGTCCCATTACAATCAGTGGTTTAATCATTGAATTTTTAGAAAACATACCAGATACTAATACTAGCTTTAAAATGCATAAAACTAGATTTGAAATAATTAATATTTATGAACAGACTATAAAAAAAGTAAAAATATATAAGTAACTATTGAATTTAGAATGAATACTATTCCACATCAACTTGAAGATACAGTAGAACAAGAATCTAAACTTAAACCGAAACTTCCTAAGAATTATAAAGTCATACTACTGAACGACGATTATACTCCTATGGAATTTGTAGTAGATGTTATACAAAAAGTATTTAGAAAAACACATGATGAGGCTACAAAGATTATGCTTCAAATACATACCGAAGGTATTGGTATATGTGGAATTTATCCATTGGAGATTGCTGAGACTAAAATGAATCAAGTGTTAAATTTATCAAAAGAGTCGCAACACCCCTTGCAATGTATTATAGAAAAGATATAGTTAAATTATGATTGCACAAGAATTAGAAGTTAGTTTACATATGGCTTTCATGGACGCTAGACAAAAGCGCCATGAGTTAATTACAGTTGAGCATTTATTACTTGCTATGCTTGACAATCCTTCTGCGTCCGAAGTACTAAGTTCATGTGGTGCAAATCTTGAGAAACTACGAGAAGAAATTGTGGGGCATATTGAAGAGCATACGCCAAAAGTTTCAGGAAAAGAAGAGGTTGATACACAGCCCACTCTGGGTTTTCAAAGAGTTATTCAAAGAGCAATGC
>ENA-OWPI01000413-OWPI01000413.1-marine-metagenome-genome-assembly--contig:-NODE-413-length-59677-cov-4.175386_pt1 | contig 59677 bp, 49 predicted proteins | sample MGYA00238138_ERZ651775 | MGnify/ENA primary metagenome ERZ651775 (study PRJEB26906, sample SAMN06265043) | marine metagenome | isolation source: Helgoland LTER site | place: Germany:Helgoland, sampling...
AGGACATCAATTGCTTGCAGATGCACTTGGTGGAACCTGTGGGCCTCAAAAAATCCCAGAAATTGGTGTACTCGAAATTCAGCTAACCGAAGAAGGAAAGAATGATCCACTTTTTCAAGGCACATCAGAGACTCAGCAATGCCTCCAATGGCATTCAGTCAGAGTTGCTCAGGCGCCTGAAGGAGCAGTAGTTTTAGCAAAGTCAGATGTATGTTCAATTCAAGCAATGCGAATCGGAACGAATGCTTGGTCTATGCAGTATCACGTTGAGATAGAGTCAGATACTGTAGACAACTGGGGAGCAATACCGGAATATGCAGAAGCACTTATGAGTACACTAGGACAAGGTGCCTTATCAGACCTTAAAGAAAAAACCGATAAAAATATGAGTCAATGTCTAAGCTGTGCAAGGCAAATATATGACAACTTTATGGGGCTAATAGTTTAGTTTTTTTCAACTTTTTTTGTCGTTTTTTTCATTTAATTTTGTACATGATAATATTCCCAAATAACAATGAGTTAAAGGGCTTTAGCAGTCAATTTTTTTTCCTCAAAAGAAAAAAGATCAAAATACAAACTTAATGATTGACACCGAAATTAATTCAAGGTATCTTTCCGATTTTATTCCTGACAATTTGAGGTTCTCTAATGAGTGATGAAGACGATTTTGACCTGAATGATCTTGATGATAAAGAGCTCGTTGAGCAAATTCAAGATGACCTCTATGATGGACTTGATGCAGAAGTAACTGAAGGGACTGAAATACTACTTTCAAGAGGCTGGGATGCTAATGATGTCCTAGGTGAAGCTCTTGTTGGAGGTATGAAGATTGTAGGAATAGATTTTAGAGATGGCATTCTTTTTGTTCCAGAAGTCCTAAAGTGTGCTGGTGCAATGAAGGGTGGAATGAGTATTTTAAGACCTATCCTTGCTGAATCAGCTGAAGATACATCTTTGGGTAAATTTGTCATTGGTACAGTTAAAGGCGACATTCATGACATCGGTAAAAACCTTGTTGGAATGATGTGCGAGGGTGCAGGTTTTGAGGTGATCGATCTTGGTATTAATAATCCTGTTGAAAACTACTTAGAAGCAGTTGACACTCATGAGCCAGTTATTCTTGGCATGTCTGCATTACTCACGACAACAATGCCCTATATGGGAGTTGTTGTAGAAGAGATGGAAAAAAGAGGAATGCGTAAAGATGTTCATATAATGTGTGGTGGTGCGCCCCTAAATCAAGAGTTTGCTGATTCAATAGGTGTTCCTGCCTATGGTCGTGATGCTGCAAGAAGTGCTGAAATGGCCGAAGAGCATGTTCGTGGCCTTGGTAAAAAGCGTGCACACAGATAAGGCAGCTGTTGATGAAAATAATAAGAGGTTAGTATTAGGTTGTGGTGCGCTTGTTTACGATCTGTTGAGATTGGTCAAGCAAAACCCTTCTATTTCAGATAAAGTAAACATTCAATGTTTGCCTGCCAGTTGGCATAACTCCCCCCAATTAATTGCCCCAGGTGTGGAGGATTATTTATCTAAGAATGCTCATCTTTATAAGGACGTTTATATAGCCTATGCTGATTGTGGAACTGGCGGCGCACTTGATAAGGTTGTAAGTAAGTATCAGGCGAAACGTATAGATGGAGCACACTGCTATGAATTTTTTGCAGGGACAGATGCTTTTGAAAAACTTTCTGAAGAGGAGATTGGAACTTTTTATTTGACAGATTACTTGGTAAAAAATTTCAATAGAATAATGATTAAAGGACTTGGTCTTGATAAACATCCTGAGCTTTTTGATGTTTACTTTGAACATTATAAAAAGCTTGTTTATTTGGCTCAAACAGAAAATGAAGATTGGAAAAGAGATGCAGAGAAATACGCAAAGGATTTTGGTTTTGATTATGAATACAGACTGGTAGGAACAGGCAGTCTTGATTCTGTTTTTGAAGAAATAGACATTAAGCCATTAAGTTAAGTTATGTCTAATTTAGGATGAAAGAATTATGTCAATTTTAAGTGCATTCACCTCAAAGGAAGAGAATACTACGGTGAGCGATTCACTCAAAGATTTCTTGGGTAATTTTTCGATAGAGGTTATGCCTCGTACAGCTTCTAAAATCGAGAGTTTTAATGAGATACTTCCTGAGAATACTAGAATTTATATAGCCCATATTGAGGGCGTCCCTATCGATGAAATGGTTGCAACTGCGAAAAGAATTAGTAACGAAGGTTTTAATGTAATGCCTCATTTTCCAGCTCGCATCATTAAAGATAAGAGCATGCTTGAGGACTGGATAAATAGGTATCAAGGTGAGGCAGGTATTGAACAAGCACTGCTTTTAGCTGGAGGAGTTAATAAGCCTCACGGGATTTATGAAAACTCCATGCAGCTTGTTGAAACAGAGCTTTTTGAAAAATATAATTTTAAACACTTGCATTTTGCTGGGCACCCAGAAGGAAATAAAGATATTGACAATGATGGCTCCAATAAGAATGTTGATGCAGCTCTGAGTTGGAAGCAAAAATTTAAAGAACGAACTGATATAGAGCTAGCTTTAACTACTCAGTTCTGTTTTGAAGCTGAACCAGTGATCGAATGGGCCAATTCATTGATTGATAAAGGAGTAGATATTCCAGTTCATATTGGCGTTGCTGGACCAGCTAAATTACAAACATTGATTAAGTTTTCGATTGCTTGTGGGGTTGGCCCATCTCTCAGAGTTTTGCAAAAAAGAGCAAAAGATGTCAAGAAATTATTGCTGCCTTTTGAGCCAAATGAGTTTTTAGAAACTTTAGCTGAGCATAAAAAAGCAAACCCAAGCTTTAATATCACGAATGTCCACTTTTTCCCTTTGGGAGGTATTAATGTAAATGCCTCCTGGCTCAAGAGTGCAATATAAAATTAATTAAGGAGTATGTAAATTGGCAACAACGACACTATCATCGGCCTCAAGAGAGGTCACTATAGGCTTTGGTCACCCATTTGTAATGATTGGAGAGAGAATTAATCCTACAGGAAGAAAAATTCTAGCTGCAGAAATGAAAGATGGTGACTACTCAAGGGTGGTTGCTGATGCAATAGCCCAAGTCGAAGCTGGAGCTCAAATGCTTGATGTTAATGCAGGCATTCCATTGGCTGATGAGCCCGCGATTTTAGCTGAGTCTATTAGGCGTGTTCAGGCCGTCGTAGATGTTCCTATTTCAATTGATTCCTCAATTATTGAGGCACTTGAGTCTGGTTTAGCAGCCTATCAAGGTAGAGCTCTTGTTAACTCAACCACTGGTGAAACTGAGGTTCTCGAACGTGTACTACCGCTTGTAAAGAAATACGATGCTGCAGTTGTTGCCATTTCTAATGATGAGACCGGCATTAGTGAAGATCCAAATGAAAGGTTCAAGGTTGCTAAAAAAATTGTTGAGCATGCTGCAGACTATGGCATCAAGCCTCAAGATGTGGTCGTTGATCCACTGGTTATGCCAATTGGCGCAATCTCTCAGGCTGGGAATCAGGTATTTGAATTAGTTAGGAAGCTAAGAAGTGAGTTGAAGGTAAATACTACTTGCGGAGCCTCTAATGTAAGTTTTGGATTACCTCAAAGAAATGGAATAAATAACGCATTCTTACCTATGCTAATTGCAGCTGGAATGACGTCGGCAATTGTAAATCCTTTGCACCCAGAGCTTGTCCAGGCGATACGAGCTGGAGACGTGTTAACAGGTGTTGATGAGGGATGTACGACTTGGATTTCAGCCTATAAAGAGCCAGCTAAAGAGGGTGATAACCCCAGAGCTGAAAGGAGAAGAAGGAGGCGCGCCTAATATATGCCAGGCATCGAGTATAAAGGTTCGTGTGTATGTGGACAGACTTCATATGTAGCGTATGATTTAAATGATATTTCATATTGTCATTGCGAACAGTGTCGAAAAATGACTGGACACTTTATGGCTGCATCTCAAGTAAGCAGGGATAACATTAAAATCAAGGGTAAGATAAAGTGGTTTTATACTCATAAAGGATCGAGACATGGCTTTTGTGATAATTGTGGAGCAAATATGTTTTGGCAAAATGATGACAAGCCTACTATAAGCGTAACAGCAGGAAGTCTAGAGGATTCTAGAGATTTAAAAACTTGGCACCACATTTTTATTGAAGAAAAAGGGTGTTATTACAATATCAATACTAATGGTCCTCAATTGAAAGGCTATGGTGATAACAATATTGATTGAAAATAGAGATGGAAGATAATTTTCAAGTATGTTTTACTCCCTCCGGTCGTCAGTTCAAAGGCGAGTTTGGAGATACGTTGCTTCAAGTTGCTCAGGATGCTGGTGTTGCTATTCGGTCACTTTGCGGGGGGTATGGCCAATGTCACCAATGTTGGATAGAGGTTTCTGAGGGAGAGCATTCAAAGTTTGGTGTCAATTGTAAGTCTGAAAATGTAACAGGTATTACCAAGCTAGAAAAACAATTAATCATTGATAACCCAAGTTATAAAGGTAAGAGATTGGCTTGTCAGTCTTGTATTCAGGGCGACCTAGTGATTGACGTACCTGAAGAGAGTCAAGAGCATAAAGCCTACATCAGTAAAAAAAATGCGAAGCAGAATTACTCAGTTGCAAGTGCAATCAGTCTTATTGAGTGTACTCTTGAAGAGTCAACACTTGATGAAAACCCATCTGCATCAGAAAACTTAATTGCTCAACTAGAAAAACAAGGAATTGAAGCAAAGATTGATTTTAATCTTTTAAGAGGTTTACAGCCTTTGATTCATGAAACCAAAGGAAATCTGACTGTCGCAATTCGAGATAATAAACAAATTGTTGCCGCCTATCCTCAGGGAAAACTTCAAGTATTTGGTGCAGCAATTGATATCGGGTCTACCACCCTAGCATTGTATGTATATGATTTAAAAGATGGGAAATTAGTTTATGAATCCTCAGCTATGAATCCACAAATTCGCTTTGGCGAAGATTTGATGAGTAGAGTTTCATATGTGATGATGAATAAGGGCGGTGATGAAAAACTTACTATCGCAGTTAGAACAAAAATTACTGAAATGCTTCATGAGGCATGCGAAAACCTAGAAGTGAAATGGGATAAATTACTGGAAGTAGTGTTGGTTGGTAATCCAATTATGCACCATATATTTTTTGGAATTTCGCCAGTTGAATTAGGACAGGCTCCTTTCACTCTCTCTATAAGAAGCTGGCTTGATGTTGATGCTAAGGATTTAAATTTTGAACTTTATCCAAAAACTAGACTATCCTTTTTTCCTCTGATAGCTGGTCATGTAGGCGCTGATACTGCTGCTGCTTATTTAAGTCAGATTGACATAATGCACTCTGAAACGACCTTGCTTGTCGATATTGGTACAAATGCAGAAATCATGCTCTCTAAAGAGGGCGAGGTTTATGCAACATCTTCTCCAACTGGCCCAGCATTTGAGGGCGCTGAAATTAGTTCTGGTGTAAGAGCGACCTATGGTGCAATTGAGAGAGTTAGAATTGATAAAGAGACTTTGAAGGTTCGCTTCAAGGTTATTGGCTGTGATGCATGGTCGGATGAGCCTGATTTTGAACTCGTTCAAATGAAAGCTGTTGGAATTTGTGGAAGTGGAATTATTGAGGCAATTGTGGCATTTGCTGAAGCTGGCATCATTGATCAAAGTGGACTTTTTGTTGAATCAATTGCTCCTGAGCTTTTTTCAAAAAAAGGAAATACAACTCGTTTCTTATTAGTAGATCAGGGTGATAAGTCAATCTATATCGAGCAAGTAGATATTCGATCTATTCAATTAGCGAAGGCTGCACTATCTGCAGGCGTATCAATACTAATGGACTATCTCAAATGTGACCATTTTGATAAAATATTATTAGCAGGCGCTTTTGGAGCGCACTTAGATGCTAGATATGTTGCTTTGTTGGATATTATTCCAACTTCAACTGAAGAAAAAATAGTATCCGTAGGAAATGCAGCGGGTATCGGTGCCAGTGCGGCACTATTGGATGTTAATAAGCGGAAAGCAATTATTGAGGCAGTTGATAAAGTTGTGAAAATTGAAACAGCGACTGAGCCAAGGTTTCAAGAGTTTTTTGTTGAGGCAATGAAGTTTAGTGTGTCACCGGTTAGGCAACAACAAACCAAAAAAGTTAGACGCCGAAAAAGAGTGTCATAAGTATAGTATGGAGAATTTAAATGGCTAGAGAAAGAAGAAGACGTAGAGGTGGATCTGCTGAAGAATCTGATTCAAAGAGTATTCCTAAAGCGCCTGCATACATTAAACGAAAAATACCTCACTACAGTATTCTTAGTGATGATGACCTAAGCATTATTGAAGAAAATGCGGATACTATCTTAGAGGAGATTGGCATTGTTTTTTCTGAAGATCAAGAGGCGCTTGATATCCTGGAAAAAGCTGGAGCTAGTGTTGATGGAATGAGAGTCAGGTTTCCAAAAGGTATGTGCCGTAAGCTAATTCAAGATAATGCACCAAAGCAATTTACTCAATACGCGCGAAACCCCGAAAGAAATGTAGAAATTGGAGGAGATAACATGGTTTTAGTGCCTGCTTATGGTCCTCCGTTTGTTCATGATCTTGATGAGGGTCGACGTTATGCAACAATAGAGGATTTTAAGAATTTTATAAAACTTGCTTATATGTCAGATAATCTTCATCATTCTGGTGGAACTATTTGTGAGCCGGTGGACTTACCCGTAAATAAGCGCCACTTTGATATGGTTTACAGCCATATTAAATATTCAGATAAGCCATTTATGGGCTCGGTTACTGCAGCTGAAAGAGCGCAGGACTCAGTTGATATGGTGAAAATAGTATTTGGAGATGAATTTGTTGATAAAAACTGCGTATTAGTTAGTTTAATTAATGCAAGCTCGCCAATGTCATTTGATGCAACTATGCTAGGTGCACTTAAAGTCTATGCAAGAAATAATCAAGCAACAATCATCACACCATTTATTGTTGCAGGAGCTATGGCGCCAACAACAGCTGTAGGCGTAGCAGCGCAAAGTCTAGCAGAAGGTCTGGCGGGAATGGCATTTGCTCAACTCATTAGGCCTGGAGCTCCTGTAATTTATGGTAATTTTGTAACTGCAATGTCTATGAAATCTGGCGCACCAACTTTTGGTACTCCTGAAGCTGCACATATGATGAATATTTCTGGAGCACTAGCTAGGAGATTAGGTGTTCCATTTAGAAGCGGTGGTGGCTTTAATGGAGCAAAGATGCCAGATGCTCAGGCAGGCTATGAGGCAGCCAACACTATGCAAGCAACCTTGAATGCAAGTGTGAATTTCAACCTTCATACTGCCGGATGGCTTGAAGGTGGATTATGCATGAGTTATGAGAAATTTATAATGGATGCTGATCAAGCTGGGATGATGAGAGTTTCCGCTGAGGGCATTGATATGACTGAAAATGGTCAAGCTATGGAGGCCATTAGAGAAATTGGAAGTTTTTCAGATGATGTGCCTAAGCATTATTTAGGGTGTGAGCATACCAAGAGGAATTTTAAGACAGCCTTTTATATGTCAGATGTTCTAGATGATAATAGTTTTGAGCAGTGGGTTCAGGATGGGTCAAGAGATACAGCGATGATTGCAAACGGGATTTATAAGAGAATGCTTTCAGAGTATGAGTTGCCTCCACTAGATCCAGAAATCGATAAGGCACTCCTGGCATATATGAAGACTAGAAAAGATAGTTTTGAGGATTCTAATATTTAAAAAAGGTATATCTTGATTTATTAGAATTCAAGCTATTATGAATTTAATTATTAACAGCAGAAAAAATTTGTAAGATAATATCTAGACAAAAAATCTTACGCCAAAAAGCAAGTCCATGCCATCATAATTTAGTTAGTGGTAATGGATTTGTTTCTTTATTTTATGGGTTGCATCGCAATTAGGAGAAGAAATGAGCGAGTATAAAACAGATATTGACATTGCTAGAGAAGTTTCTGGTGAGCATATAAATCAGATTGGAGCTAAGCTCAACATTGATAAGGAAGACCTAGTTCCATTTGGGCACGACAAAGCTAAGATTTCATGGAATGCAATTGATGGAGTAAAAAATAATAAAGACGGAAAGCTTATTCTTGTAACTGCTGTTACGCCAACACCTGCTGGTGAAGGAAAGACAACAACTTCCGTAGGCTTGACTGATGGCCTCAATAAAATAGGTAAACAAACTACGGTTTGTCTTCGAGAGCCAAGTTTAGGTCCTTGTTTTGGAATGAAGGGTGGTGCAGCTGGTGGGGGTTATGCGCAGGTGATTCCAATGGAAGATATTAATCTTCATTTCACTGGTGACTTCCATGCCATTACATCAGCTCACAGTCTTTTGTCAGCGATGATTGATAATCATATCTATTGGGGTAATTCAACAAATATTGATAGCAGAAAAGTTGCGTTTAGAAGAGTTGTTGACATGAATGACCGCTCTTTAAGGACTATTACTTCTTCATTGGGTGGTTCAACAAATGGATACCCAAGAGAAGATGGCTTTGACATTACAGTAGCATCTGAAGTCATGGCAATCTTTTGCTTATCCCAAAATTTAGAAGAGCTTGAGGAAAGACTTGGAAATATTATCATCGCTTACACTAGAGAGATGAAGCCAGTTCGAGCTCACCAAATCAATGCTCACAAGGCAATGACAGTTCTTCTAAAGGACGCATTTAGACCTAACCTTGTTCAAACTTTGGAGGGCAATCCTGCTTTAATTCACGGTGGTCCTTTTGCAAATATCGCTCATGGTTGTAATTCAGTTATCGCAACTAAAACAGCTCTTAAGTTGTCTGATTATGTTGTAACCGAAGCTGGATTTGGAGCAGATTTGGGTGCTGAAAAATTCTTTGATATTAAATGTCGTAAGGCTGAGCTTGCTCCTGATGCAGTTGTTTTAGTTGCAACTGTTAGGGCATTAAAACACCAAGGTGGAGTATCAAAGGAAGAGTTGAATACAGAAAATGTTGAGGCGTTGAAGGTTGGCTGTTCAAACCTAGGCAGACACATACGCAACTTAAGCCAGTTTGGTGTTCCAATGGTGGTTGGTATCAATAAATTTGTATCTGACACAGAAAATGAATTCCAAGCAATTAGAGATTATTGTGAGCAGTTTAATGTTGAGGTTAGTGTTACAAGTCATTGGGAGCATGGTGGAGATGGTGCATTAGATTTAGCTGAAAAGGTAGCAAAGCTAGCTGATTCGGGTGCATCTCAATTTAAAACTTTGTATGATGATGAGCTGCCTTTATTAGAAAAAGTTGAAACTATTGCAAAAACACTCTATCAAGCTGATGAGGTGATGGCAGATAAGGTAGTAAGAGATAAGTTGAATTGGTTTCAAGAAAATGGATTTGGTAATCTGCCTGTTTGTATAGCTAAAACCCAATATAGCTTCTCTACAGACCCACAACTTCTTGGCGCTCCAACAGGGCACTCACTCTCAATTAGGGAGGTCAGATTATCTGCCGGCGCAGAGTTTGTTGTAGTGGTTTGCGGCGCTATTATGACTATGCCTGGTTTGCCAAGGGTGCCAGCTGCTGACAAGATTCATCTCGATGAAAATGGCTTAGTTCAAGGATTATTTTAAGAGATGAACACTATTGGGTCAGTTGATTATGAGATCCATAGGGTTGACGGATTAACTCGAGAAAGTTCTAGTGATTGTGTTGCCATAGAAGAGCCCCTCGAGATTATTATTCGATATTTCAAAGATAATGACTGGGTTGTTGAGCCTCTAATGGTTACGATGAGAACTCCGGGAGATGATGAAAGTTTGGTCAGCGGTCTTTTATTTTCTGAAGGTATTATTCAGAATAAAAGTGCAATTGAATCAATAGAGGTTAATGGAAAGAATAAGGGTAAATATGATGTTGACAATTCTTTAGTTGTATCACTTGCAAAAGGAAATCAATTGGATTTAAAAAATCTGCAAAGACACTTTATGGTTAATTCGAGTTGTGGTGTTTGTGGAAAAGGAACTCTGAATGCTATTGAAATTGCTTATGAACCAAAAATTAACAAAAAAGGCCCATTGGTGAATATTGATCTCATTAGCAAGTTGCCAGATATCTTAAAAATCAAGCAGCACCAATTCGCAAATACAGGTGGAGTGCATGCTAGCGCTTTGCTCACTGAACAGGGTGAAGTACTTCATTTGGCAGAAGATGTCGGTAGGCATAATGCTCTTGACAAGCTAATTGGGCATGTTCGAACCAATGAAATGTTAAAGCCATTTGAGCAATTTGTAATGTGCTCTGGTCGTCTTGGATTTGATATTATTCAAAAAGCAGTGATGTCTGGTATTGGGATGATAGTTGGGATAGGCGCTCCAACTTCATTAGCGCTTGATTTAGCAACAAAATTCGACATCACATTAATTGGCTTTATTAAGAAAAACAAATATAATATATATACTGGTAATTGGCGTATCAGTGAAAACTTCGGAGAATAAATGTCTAGAAACATTAGTCTACTATCGGGTAAGAAGGACGATAAAAATAGTTTATTTGGCAAAATATCTGTAAGTCCAAATGAAACTAGTGATGCCCAGCTTGCGGGCGAATACAACCTGGGTGTTTCAACAATCCATAGTACTAAAAGTTTTTATGATTTCCTAAGCGAAGATTTTAAAAGCAAGAAGGCCTATGTTTGTTCTGGTAGCGCCTGTATGTGCAGAGGTACTCAGGATAATGTCACTCAAAAACTAAAGAGTAAGCTTGGTGAAGACAGCGTTGGTGAAATGATTTGTTTGGGTAGGTGTTATGAAAATAGTGCATTTTATTACAATGGTGAGAACTACTCTGGTGATGATATTAATCAACTAGATGCTATTTTATCTGGCAATCACAAGAGTACTCCATACACAATGAAGTCTTTTTCTGAAACCTCATTTTTAGTTGAGAATGAAGTTTTTTCTTCCTATAAAGATTTTAAGGACTTACTTGAGACTTGTTTCCAAAAAGACAAAAATGATCTAATTGATACTCTAAAGGATTCTGGGCTTCGCGGAAGAGGTGGTGCGGGCTTTCCAACTGGTGTGAAATGGGAGTTTTGTAAGGCACAAGAAGCTAAGGCTAAGTACGTAGTCTGTAATGCAGATGAAGGAGATCCAGGTGCATATTCTGACCGCTATTTACTTGAAGAGCAGGCTCTAAAGGTTTTATTTGGTATGGTTATCTGTGGTTATATCATTGGTTCAAAGCAAGGTTTTATGTATATTCGTGGCGAATATCCCGAGTCGATTGATATTACAAATGAAGCTTTGTCTAAGTTAAGAGATCTAAATCTTTTGGGTAACAATATATTGGGAACTGGCTTTGATTTTGATATGAATGTAGTTGAGGGTCAGGGCGCATATATCTGTGGTGAAGAAACAGCGCTTATTGCTTCAATTGAGGGCCGTAGAGCCGAGGTTGATGTTCGACCACCATTTCCTGTTGTAGAAGGTCTTTATAAAAAACCAACAGTTGTAAATAATGTTGAGAGTTTGGCAGCAGTAGCCTTAATCTTCAAGCATGGAAGTGACTCCTATAAAGCTATTGGAAATGGAAGATCCTTAGGAACTAAACTTATTTCACTTGACGGTCATTTTAATAATCCAGGTCTTTATGAAGTTGATCTTGGAACCCCATTAGGCACCATCATTGATGATATTGGTGGGGGTTTTAATGAGGATATTAAGGCCATTCAGATTGGTGGACCTCTTGGAGGGATTGTTCCTGTTGATATTTTGAGGTCTTTAACGCTCGATTTTGAAGTTTTTGCTGAAGCGGGATTCCTACTAGGTCATGCAAGTTTTGTTTGCATACCAAGGTCATTTTCTGCGGTAGAATATGCAAAACATTTATTTGCATTTACGGCCCATGAATCTTGTGGAAAATGTTTTCCTTGCCGCTTAGGCTCTACTCGTGGCAAAGAAATGTTGGGTTCGGCTATAGATGGAAAGCAGAAATTTTCAGAAGAATTGATTTATGATTTACTAGAGACAATGGAAGTTGGCTCTTTATGTGCATTAGGCGGTGGTTTGCCGCTCGCAATTAAAAATTTACTCGAACACTGTAGTGACGAGTTTAAACCTTTGATGGAGAAATAGAATGTCAGAAAACCCACAAGGAGTATTTATTGATGATGTTGAGTTTCCTTTTGATGACTCATCTTCAATCTTAGCTTTTACAGATAAGGCGCTCGGTGATAAGATAATTCCTACACTTTGTAATGATGATAATCTAAATCCTTATGGAGCATGCAGAGTTTGTTCTGTAGAGGTTCAACAGTCTGAAGATGGACCCAAAAGAACAGTTGCTTCATGCCATACCCCGGTAACCCCTGGTATGCGTATTTACACTAACTCAGAGAGTGTAAAAAAACTTCGCAAAAATATTGTAGAGCTCGTTCTTAGTGATCATCCACCAGACTGCTTAACATGTGAAGTCAATGGAAATTGTGAACTTCAGGATGTTGCAGCGAGTGTTGGTGTCCGTCAAATCCGATATGCAAAAGGAGAGAATCATTGTGATCGTGAAAAGGACCTTTCTCACTCTTATATGAGAATGGATCTCTCTAAGTGTATCAATTGTTCAAGATGTGTTCGTGCCTGTGACGAGGTACAAGGGCAGTTCACTTTGACCATGACTGGAAGAGGGTTTGAGTCCAGAATTACAACAGATAATGATATGTTATTTGGTGATTCTTCGTGTGTATCTTGTGGGGCATGTGCACAAACATGTCCAACATCGGCTATCTCTGATGTGTTTCAATCTAAGTCGATTGAAGCAGATAAAACAGTTAGAACAACTTGCTCATATTGTGGAGTTGGATGTAACCTAGAGGTCGCTGTCAAAAGTGATGAGGTTTTATCAATACGCGCACCTCAAGATGCTGTCAATGCTGGACATACCTGCTTGAAAGGACGTTATGCATTTAAATTCTATAATCATGAGGATAGACTTACATCACCTCTAATCAGAAAAAATGGTGAATTAACACCTTGTTCATGGGACGAAGCACTTGATTATATAAAAGATAAGTTTGAGTCTATAAAAGCAGAGCATGGTTCAGATGCTATTGCTGGAATTTCATCTGCTCGATGTACAAACGAAGAAAACTATATGTTTCAAAAGATGATTCGTCAACTCGTTGGAACTAATAATATTGACTGTTGTGCGCGAGTTTGCCACTCACCAACCGCTTGGGGAATGCAACAAAGCTTTGGAACTGGAGCTGGTACAAACTCTACTGCAGATATTCCTCTTGCTGATTTACTTCTAGTTATTGGTGCAAACCCAACTTCAGCTCATCCTGTAACAGGTGCTAAAATTAAACAACAAGCTATGTCTGGAGCTACTCTCATTGTGATTGATCCAGTAAGGACTGAATTAGCCCGAATGGCTGACCATCATTTACAGCTTAAGCCTGGTACCAATGTTGCAGTCTTAAATATGATTCAATATTACATTGTTGAGGCTGGCTTAGTCGACCATCAGTTTATTAAGGATCGCTGTGAAGGTGGAGAGGAGTTTATTGAGCAAATAAAAGAGCTTGATGTTGATGCGATGGCTGAAATTAGTGGTCTTGATAAAGAAGATGTTAAAGCTGTTGCACTCGCTTATGCTAATGCTAAAAATGCAATGGAATTTCATGGTTTAGGTGTTACTGAGCATTCCCAAGGTACAAAGACAGTAATGCTTATTTCAAATCTAGCAATGATGACTGGAAACCTAGGACGCCCAGGAGTGGGTGTTAATCCTCTTCGTGGTCAGAACAATGTTCAAGGTGCAGCTGACATGGGATGTCAGCCACATCATGGTCCAGGCTACTTGTGGATGGATCAGAAAGAAGTTCAGGATTTCTACGAAGATAAACTTGGACTTCCAACCCCTACTACTCCCGGAAGAAAAATTCCTGAAATGTTTGATGGAGCTATAGATGGTTCATTAAAAGCTCTATGGATTTTTGCTGAAGATGTTGTTCAGACTGATCCAAATACACATCATGTTGTTAAGGCAATGCAGAGCCTTGACTTGTTAGTTGTTCAGGAAATTTTTATGAGTGAGACTGCTAAGATGGCTGACGTAGTTTTACCTGGCACAACTTTTCTTGAAAAGAGCGGAACATTTACTAATACTGAAAGAAGAATACAGCAGGTTAATGCAGCAGTAAAACCTCTGCCTGGAACTAAAACGGATGGACAAATCATTGTTGAAATGATGCGTAAGCTTGGTTTTGATCAGCCAGATTTCGATGCGGCAGAAGTCCTCAAAGAAGTATCAAGTGTAGTCTCATTTTTTGAAGGAGTAACTTGGGAGGGTCTTGGTGCCAGTCCAATGGGGCTTCAGTGGCCAGTAAATAAAAAAGGCGAAGATACCCAAATTCTTCATATCGGTGAATTTAAGCGAGGTAAAGGCAAATTCCATTATCATGATTGGAAAGAGAGTGAAGAGCTTACAAAGCATAAAAATGAGTATCCGTTTATTCTCACTACGAGTCGTGAGCTTCAACATTACAACTGTGCAACAATGACAAGGCGAACCTCAAATGTCCAAATATTGACCAAGGATGTTATTATGCTCAATCCGAAAGATGCTAAGGCAAAGGATATTTCGTCGGGTGATCGTGCAACTCTTAAGTCAGATAGAGGCGAGATAACCCTTGATGTTGAGGTTACTGATAGAGTTAAAAAAGGTGTTGTAAGAACAACCTTCCATTTCCCTGAGGTGTTAATCAACGAAGTTACAAGCGCTGTAACTGACGAAGAAACGAAATGTCCAGAGTATAAAATTGTTGCTGTAGACGTATTAAAAGCTTCTTAAAATTATAGTGGGCCCTTTTATTAGGTCTCACTATTGACTAGTACCGCCTCTCAAGTTTGCTTTTTTGGAGAATTCGTCCTGCTATCTCTTCGATTGAGATATGACTTGTGTCAATAAATGAAATATCATTTTGGACAAAAATATCTTCAGCCCTTCTCACTTCTTTTCTGCACTGTTCAATAGAAGCATAGCCACTATTTGATCTTCTAACGTCCCTTATATTTTGAAGCCTAACAGGATTGATAGTCAAACCATATAGCTTATCTTTGAATGGCTTTAGTGCACTTGGAATTGCTATTGTATTTAGATCTTCATCTATCAAAGGATAATTTGCAGCATAGATTCCATACTGGAGAGCTAAAAAAAGGCAGGTAGGTGTTTTTCCTGACCTGGATACACCAGTAAGAATGATATCCGCACTATCATAATATTTTGTTGTCAGGCCGTCGTCATTATTTAGCGCATAGTTAATGCTGTCAATCCTTCCAGAGTAGGTATTTTTATTTCCTACACCATGAGAAAGACCCATTTCATGTGAAGACTTAGTTTCAAGCGTGGACTCAAGTTGTGAAATGAAAGTATCAAAAAAATCGAACATAATGCCACTACTATCTTCAAGAAGGTGACGATATTCACTAGAAACTTGGGTACTAAAAATCAGAGAAGGCTTGCCATCAGTTTCAGAAGCTTCATTGATCAGTGATACTGCAGATTGAGCCTTGTCCTGGGTATCTATGAATGCTAGATTTACTCTCTTAAATTCTATATTTGGAAACTGAGTAAGAAGACTATTTCCAAGTGCCTCAGCAGTAATGCCAGTTCTATCGGAAATAAAAAAAACAGTTCTCATATTAGTTAGATAACACGTTAAAGCTGTCCAAGCTTGTTCCAGGTTTCAACCACCGTGTCAGGATTCAGTGAAATACTCGAAATTTCTTTTTCCAAAAGCCACTGTGCAAAATCCATATGATCGGATGGCCCTTGCCCACAAATACCAATATATTTTCCTTGCCGATGACAAGCATCAATTGCCATCGTTATCATGCTTTTGACTGCATTATTTCTCTCGTCAAATCCATCAGCAATCAGCCCAGAGTCTCGATCCATACCAAGTGTAAGCTGTGTTAAATCATTAGAACCTATAGAAAAACCATCGAAATACTCTAAAAACTCTTCAGCAATTACTGCATTTGATGGAAGTTCGCACATCATGATTATTCTCAAGTCGTCTTTGCCACGCTCTAGTCCATTCTCTTTTAATAGCTCAATAACTTTAGAAGCCTCAGATGTGGTGCGCACAAATGGAATCATAATTTCAACATTCTTAAGGCCCATTTTATTCCTAACATTTTTTATTGCTTGGCATTCAAGCTCAAAACATTCTCTGAAGTCTGATGAGATATAACGTGATGCCCCTCTGAATCCAATCATAGGATTTTCTTCACTGGGCTCATAAAGCTCTCCTGCAAATAAATTGGAATATTCATTAGATTTGAAGTCAGACATACGAATAATCACAGGTGATTGCGCAAAACTTGCAGCGATTGTAGAAATGCCCTCTGTTAGTTTTTGAACATAAAAGTCGACTGGTGAATTATAACAAGACGTTCTTTTTGTAATCTCTTCCTTCAGCTCATTAGGAAGCGTGTCAAACTCAAGAAGGGCTTTAGGATGAATACCAATAGTGTTGTTGATGATAAATTCTAGTCGTGCAAGTCCAACACCTGCATTTGGAATACTGGCAAAGTCAAAGGCTCGAGATGGGTTGCCAACATTCATCATAATTTTTACCGGTATCTCGGGCAAATCACTAACCTCAGAAAATGTATGTTCAAACTCCAATTTACCTTGATAGACTTTTCCAGTATCTCCCTCAGCACATGATGCTGTGACAGCATAATCATTTTGAAGTAATTCTGTTGCATTACCTGTTCCAACTATTGCTGGAACTCCAAGCTCCCTGGCTATAATTGCAGCATGACAAGTTCTACCGCCTCTGTTTGTAATAATCGCCGATGCCAGTTTCATTACCGGTTCCCAGTCAGGGTCTGTCATATCAGTGACGAGAATATCTCCTTCGTTGACTGAATCCATTTCAGACAAATCATTAATTATTTTGGTTTTTCCAGTGCCGATTTTTTGACCAATAGCCCTCCCCTCAACAATAATATTCGAGGTTTCAAGGAGTTTGTAGCGTTCAATGTTCTGTGAGCTTTGCCTGCTCTTAACGGTTTCAGGTCTTGCCTGAACTATGTAGATTTTTCCATCTACACCATCAAGGGCCCACTCTATATCCATAGCTCTGCCGTAATGAGATTCAATTTTCATAGCGTAATGAGCAAGCTCCTCAATTTGGGAGTCACTCAGACTGAATTTCAATCGATCTTCACTATCAACCTCAGTCGTTGCCACTGGAGAATTGGAATTATCCTCAGCATAGACCATCTTTATTGATTTTGATCCAAGGCTTCGGGATAAGATTGCTGGTTTACCTGATCTCAAGGTCGACTTATGAACATAAAACTCATCTGGATTAACAGAGCCTTGAACAACTGTTTCTCCAAGCCCATAAGCAGATGTTATAAAGACTGCATCTTCGAATCCTGACTCAGTATCAAGAGTAAACATAACGCCACTAGAGCCTATATCACTTCGAACCATTTGTTGAATTCCTGCAGAGAGTGAAACCATCTCATGTTCAAAACCCTGGTGAACTCGATAAGAAATTGCTCGATCGTTATAGAGTGAAGCATATACCTTACGAACCGCTATTAAGATATCGTCTATACCACTTACATTCAAATAAGTTTCTTGTTGCCCAGCAAAGGAGGCTTCTGGAAGATCTTCAGCGGTCGCAGAAGAGCGAACTGCAAAGGTAACATCAGAGCCGAGCTGTTGAGTCAGCTTTTCATAACTCTCTACTATTGACTGATGGAGATCTTCAGGAAACGGCGCCTCTTCAACCCATTGCCTTATTAGTAGACCTGTTTTTGTGAGCTCTTGTATATTTGTAATATCGAGATTTGATAAAAGCTCATTGATTTTATTTTTGAGATCTGAATGATCTAAAAAGGATTCAAATGCCTCTGCTGTTGTAGCAAAACCGCCTGGTACACGAACACCTTGCGAATTGAGACCACTTATCATTTCACCAAGTGATGCATTCTTTCCACCAACCTTTTCAACGTCAGACATACCGACATCTTTAAGCCAGACTATATTCTCAATCATGAGACCCCTTTTTTGAAGTATTAATATCGGTATACAATTGGATGACAGCTATTCTTGACACAAAATGTAATAATAGAGTTTTTCACCAAAAGTATAATTTTAATACATAAAAAACCGCATGGATTAGACATTCTCACAGAGAATCTATTTTTTATCACAATATGACAATGATACTATATGACTATTGAAAATTTTTCCTGAAATCTCCTTTTAGATGGGCTTTTGAGAGCAGGATGATAGAAAAAAAATGTATAATTTACGGTTCACAATTTTTTCATAGGTTTTAAACAATGGCAACACAACTCGAATTAGCAAATGCTATCCGTGCTTTGAGCATGGATGCTGTGCAAAAAGCAAAGTCTGGGCATCCGGGTGCCCCTATGGGGATGGCTGATATTGCTGAAGTGTTATGGAATAAGCACCTTAAGTTTAATCCCACCAATTCTAATTGGGCAGATCGAGATCGATTTGTATTGTCTAATGGCCATGGCTCAATGCTTATCTACTCATTATTGCATTTGACAGGTTTTGACTTGAGCATTGAGGAACTTAAAAATTTTCGTCAACTACACTCTAAAACACCAGGCCATCCTGAATATGGATATGCTGATGGAGTTGAAACAACAACTGGGCCATTGGGCCAAGGTATTACTAATGCTGTAGGTATGGCTATAGCAGAAAGAACTTTAGCGGCTCAGTTCAATAAACCTGGGCATTCAATTGTTGACCACAATACTTTTGTTTTCATGGGCGATGGTTGTCTGATGGAAGGCTTATCCCATGAGTCTTGCGCACTTGCTGGAACGCTAGGACTTGGAAAATTAATAGCGTTTTGGGATGACAATGATATTTCAATAGATGGACATATTGGCGACTGGATGGAAAAAGGAGTGCCTGGTCGTTTTAAATCTTATAACTGGCACGTAATTGCTGACGTTGATGGGCATGACCCTGAAGCCATAAATGCAGCAATTATTGAGGCAAAAGCTATAAATGATAGGCCAACATTAATTTGTACCAGAACTATTATTGGCTATGGTTCTCCTAATTTGGCAGGCTCTCATAACTGTCATGGAGCTCCTCTAGGCGATGAAGAAATAGCAAATACCAGAAAAAATATTGGATGGGATTATGAGCCTTTTGAAATTCCACAAGAGATTTATGATGGTTGGAACCATAGGGATGTGGGTGAGGCTGTTGAGGATGATTGGAATGAGAGATTTAGAGCCTATAGTGCTTCTTTTCCTCAAGAGGCTGCTGAATTCGAGCGTAGGATGGCTGGTAAATTGCCTGAAAATTTTTCTACTAAGATGGATGAGTATATTGCCAAAACTCAGAGCGATATGCCTAATATAGCCTCAAGAAAAGCATCACAGAATGCTATTGAAGCTATGGGCCCCATAGTTCCAGAATTATTTGGTGGTTCAGCAGACTTAACGGGCTCAAATTTAACAAATTGGTCTGGAAGCGTTTTGGTTAATGCTGAAAACGCTAACGGAAATTATATTTCTTGGGGCGTTAGAGAGTTTGGAATGGCTGTCATGATGAACGGAATGGTTTTGCATGGTGGCTTCAAAGTTTATGGTGCAACTTTTCTAATGTTTATGGAATATATGCGAAACGCATTGCGCATGGCGGCTATGATGAAAATTGGAACTATCTTTGTCTACTCACATGATTCGATAGGACTTGGTGAGGATGGGCCAACGCACCAGGCAGTAGAACAAATCGCAACCATGAGGGTTATTCCAAACTTCCAAACATGGCGTGCCTGTGATGCAATAGAGTCAGCAGTATCCTGGAAAATTGCTATGTTAAGAGGTGATGCGCCAACGGCACTTATTTTCTCAAGACAGAATCTAACGCCGATGGAAAGAACAAATGCTCAGTTAAAGGAGATTGAAAAAGGCGGTTATGTCCTCTCAGATTGTAATGGTGTCGCTGACGTTATTCTAATTGCCTCTGGTTCAGAGGTTTCACTTGCGATGGAATCAGCAAAAGAAATGACAGGCAGAAAGGTTCGAGTCGTATCAATGCCATCAACTAATGCGTTTGATGAGCAAGATCAAGACTATAAAGACTCTGTATTAACTCCAGGAGTTAAGAGAGTTGCAATAGAGGCAGGTGTTGCTGATTCTTGGTATAAATATGTTGGCCTGGATGGAGGAATTGTAGCGATGAGTTCTTACGGGGAGTCAGCCCCTGCTGGTGAGCTGTTTAAACATTTTGGTTTTACTGTAGACAACGTTGTATCTACAGTTGATAGAGTTTTAAGTTAATTAATTAGGAGTTTGATATGACAATTAAGGTTGGTATTAATGGTTTTGGTAGAATCGGAAGAATGGTATTTCGCGCAATCGACAAGGATTTTGACAATCTAGAGGTGGTAGGTGTAAATGACCTTCTTGATAATGATTACCTTTCTTACATGCTCAAATATGATTCGGTTCATGGGCGCTTTGGTAAGGAAGTTTTAGTTGAAGGCAATAATTTTGTTATCGATGGAAAAAAAATTCGTCTCACTGCCGAGCGTAATCCGGCAGATCTTAAGTGGGACGACATTGGTGCAGACCTTGTCATCGACTGTACCGGTTTTTTCTTAACTGAAGAAGGCTGTCAGGCTCACATTGATGCCGGTGCAAAAAAAGTAATACAGTCTGCCCCATCTAAAGACAGTACGCCGATGTTTGTTTATGGCGTTAATCATGATGCGTATGATGGCCAGTCAATAATTTCAGCTGCCTCATGTACAACCAACTGTTTGGCTCCAATCGCAAAGGTTCTTAATGATGAGTGGGGAATTAAACGTGGATTAATGACAACAGTTCATGCAGCAACAGCTTCACAAAAACCTGTAGACGGACCATCAATGAAAGATTGGCGAGGCGGAAGAGGCATTTTGGAAAACATCATTCCCTCTTCAACTGGAGCAGCTAAAGCAGTTGGTAAAGTTTTGCCCGAGTTAAATGGAAAGTTGACTGGAATGGCATTTAGAATTCCTACATCTGATGTCTCAGTAGTTGATTTAACTGCGGAGCTCAATAGTGCATCAGATTATGACGCAATTTGTGAGGCAATGAAGTCAGCCTCTGAGGGTTCGATGAAGGGCGTCTTAGGCTATACAGATGAGAAGGTTGTATCAACAGATTTTGTTGGTAGCACTTGTGCTTCAACTTTTGATGCAGAGGCAGGAATGTCTATGGATGATACCTTTGTTAAGATGGTTTCATGGTATGACAATGAGTACAGTTACACCTGTAATTTGCTTCGTTTAGCTGGACATATTTCACAGTAGTATTGTTTCTAATTAGTTGGAGCATTTGATGAATTTACTCAAGATGACTGATTTAGATCTAAACGGCAAGAGAGTCTTGATTAGACAAGATTTAAATGTTCCAATAAAAAATGGTGAAGTAACAAGTGATAAAAGAATTGTTGCCTCACTTCCAACTATTCTCCATGCATCGAAAGCTGGAGCCAAAGTAATGATTACATCACATCTTGGTAGGCCAAATGCAGGCGAGTTTGAAGAAAAATTCTCGCTCCAACCAGTGGCTGATCATCTTTCAAAGCTGTTAGGACAAAAGGTGAGACTCGAGTCAAATTGGCTTGATGGTATTGAAATAGAGAGTGGTGATGTCGTTCTTTGTGAAAATGTAAGGTTTAATGAGGGTGAAAAAGAAAACGATGAAGCGCTATCAAAAAAAATGGCCTCCCTTTGTGACATTTGTGTTCAAGATGCTTTTGGAACTGCCCACAGGGCCCATGCTTCAACCTATGGCGTGACTGAGTTTGCACCAGTGTCCTGTGCGGGGCCACTTTTAGTGGGAGAGCTTGAAGCTCTTGGTAAGGCGCTTGATAACCCTAAGAGGCCAATGGTTGCGGTAGTTGGAGGTTCAAAAGTTTCAACAAAACTAACAGTTTTGGATGCACTTTCAAAGGTCGTTGATCAGCTTGTTGTGGGGGGCGGTATTGCAAATACTTTTATTGCCGCTCAAGGCAATAGTGTTGGCCAATCACTTTGTGAGCATGATCTTATTCCAACAGCACAGTCATTAATGGAGCATTGTCAAATACCTATTCCTGGGGATGTTGTTTGTGGCAAAGAGTTCTCTGAATTTGCAACTGCTGAAACTAAAAATTCGGGTTCAGTGGCACCAGATGATATGATTTTTGATATTGGTCCAAATTCAACTTCTGAGCTTTGTGAGATTATGCGAAGTGCGGGAACAATCGTTTGGAATGGCCCTGTCGGTGTTTTTGAATTCGATCAGTTTTCAAGGGGGACTGAGGATATGGCACGAGCTATTGCAGACTCTGATGCCTTTTCAATTGCAGGTGGGGGCGATACCTTGGCTGCAGTAGATAAATTTAATATTGAAGATAAGATATCTTATATTTCTACTGGGGGCGGGGCATTCTTGGAGTTCCTTGAGGGAAAAAAACTTCCAGTTGTTGAGATTCTAGAGAGCAGAATGCAATCATCCGATGATTAGAAGAACTAAAATTTTGGCCACTCTTGGTCCATCAACTGACGAACCAGATACATTAAAAGGTATTTTGGATGCAGGTGTCAATGTTGTGCGTATCAATTTTTCGCATAACAATGAGAAAGAGCATCTTGCACGAATTGCTCAGATAAGAGAGTACGAAGAAGAGAATGATGTTTTTATTGGGGTAATGATGGACCTGCAAGGCCCAAAGATCAGAATTGCTTCGTTTAAATCAGAAAAGATTGAACTTAAAAAAGGTGATCAATTCACTCTCGATGCTGGTTTAGCTGAGGATGCTGGAGACCAAGATTCTGTTGGGCTTGCCTACAAGCAGCTCCCAAACGATTTGAGTATTGGAAATATACTTCTTCTTGATGATGGAAAGATAATTCTTCAGGTTGAACAAATATCTGGGAAAAAAATAAAAACTCAGGTTATCCAGGGTGGATTTCTCTCAAATAACAAAGGAATTAATTTACGTGGTGGTGGTTTGAGTGCAAGCGCATTAACTGAAAAAGACAAAAAAGATATTGTTACAGCGGCTAAAGCAGACGCTGATTATGTGGCAATTTCTTTCCCAGTAAATGCAGATGATGTTAGAGAAACTAAAAGATTATTAGTGGAAGCAGGCTCAAATGCAAGTGTAATTGCAAAAATTGAAAGAGCTGAGTCATTAGAGGATGATGTAATTACTGAAATCATTCAAGAGTCTGCTGGAATTATGGTGGCACGCGGTGATTTAGGAGTTGAAATTGGAGATCCACAATTACCTGCTCAACAAAAAAGACTCATATTGTTAGCAAGAGCTAACGATAGATTTGTTATAACTGCTACACAAATGCTTGAATCAATGATTATTAATCCTATCCCAACAAGGGCAGAGGTTTTTGATGTTGCAAATGCAGTACTTGACGGAACAGATGCAGTAATGCTATCTGCAGAGACTGCAGTTGGTGCATATCCTGTTAAGGCAGTAAAGACAATGAGTGATGTATGTCTAGAAGCTGAGAAGAGTCCTACAGCAAAAGTTTCACATCATAGGCTTCATGAAGATTTTGAGGGTATTGATGAGACTATAGCCATGAGTTCAATGTATGCAGCTAACCATTTAGGTGCTAAGGTGGTTGCTACACTAACTCAAACTGGAAAAACAGCACTTTGGATGTCAAGAATAAGTTCTAACATTTCAATTTTTGCAATGTCAGACAACTACAAAACTTTAAAAAAAGTAACGATTTACAGAGGAGTCTATCCTTGTTATATAGAAAAAAATAGTGCTGATGATTGGAATGATGTAAATAGCAAAGTAATAGAAAACCTACTCAGCAAGTCAGTTGTGGTTGATAAAGACATTGTTATTGTAACAAAAGGGATGCATAAAGATAAATCAGGGGGTACAAACCTGATGAAAATTTTGCGTGTCGGTGATGGAAATTATTAATAGAAAATAAAAAAGGTGATCAATATGGTAAAAAATCAAGAAGAGTTAAGACAAACAGCAAATCAACTTGCTGCTAGAGGTAAAGGCTTGCTAGCTGTTGACGAATCTACTCCAACAATTGGAAAGCGACTTGCTGGAATTAATGTAGAAAATAATGAAGAAAACCGTCAGGCATACCGTGGCATGCTTTTTACAACAGAAGGGCTCGGCAAGTATATAAGTGGTGCTATTTTGTTTGAGGAGACACTTTATCAAAAGCACTTAGACGGCGAGACAATGGTTTCTAAAATAAACAAGTTGGGAATTATTCCTGGAATCAAAGTAGATAAAGGCCTTAGTCCTCTGGCTGGAGGACATGAAGTTGAAACTTGGTGTAAAGGTTTGGAAGGACTAGCCGAGAGAACCGCTGAATATTATAAGCAGGGGGCTCGATTTGCTAAATGGCGTGCAGTTCTTCAAATTACCGCTGATGGCTGCCCAACTGATCTTGCAATTAAAGAGAATGCTTGGGGCCTTGCAAGGTATGCAAAGATTTGTCAAGAATCTGGACTTGTGCCAATCATTGAACCTGAAATTCTTATGGATGGTGATCATACTATTGAAAAGACTGCAGAGGTTCAGGAAAAAGTCCTTGTTGAGGTTTATAAGGCTTGTTCAGAAAACAAAGTATTTTTGGAAGGAACATTATTAAAGCCCTCTATGACAGTTTCTGGAGCTGACAATAAAAATAAAGCTGGTTCTGAAGAAGTTGCCAAGATGACAGTCAGGACAATGAATCGATGTGTCCCAGCTGCAGTGCCTGGAATCATGTTCCTATCAGGCGGCCTAACTGAGGAGGATGCCTCTGTTTATTTAAACACTATGAACAGCATAGAGCATAAGAGTGCTACTAGTTTGACATTCTCTTATGGAAGAGCACTGCAACAATCGTGTTTACAAGCCTGGAAAGGAGAGAATATTGCAGCTGGTCAGCAAGCTTTATTGGCAAGATGTCAAGCTAATTCAGAAGCCTCAACAGGAGACTACGTTGCAGGCTCTCAGCCGTCATCTCAAGAGACATTATTTGAGGCTGGCTACAAGTACTAATCTTGCTTAAAACCTGAGCTGTGACTTATTTTATCAAGTCATAGCCTTAAGGCGTATAATTAAGGGTCCGATTTATCGGGCCCTTTTTATTGAGAGTTTTGAGAGTATGAAACAAAGTAAATACTACCCTGTAATTGTTGTTGGAGGAGGTCATGCTGGTACTGAAGCAGCGCTTGCTTCGGCTCGAATGGGAGTGGATACAATGTTAATCACTCACAACATAGAGACTATCGGGCAGATGAGTTGTAATCCAGCTATTGGTGGAATAGGTAAAGGCCATCTTGTAAAAGAGATTGATGCGATGGGCGGTTCAATGGCGCATGCAATCGATTTATCAGGTATTCAGTTTAGAACTCTAAATGCATCAAAAGGACCTGCAGTCAGAGCCACTAGAGCCCAAGCAGACAGACTACTGTATAAAGCCTGCATCAGAGAGATAGTTGAAAATCAAGAAAATCTAACAATATTTCAGCAGCCTGTTGATGATTTAATTTTAGAGAATAATAGAGTAAAAGGCGTAATTACTCAAATGGGACTTGAGTTTTTTGCAGATAAAGTGATTCTTACTTCTGGTACATTTTTAGGTGGAGTCATTCATATTGGCCAACAAAACTATCAGGGTGGGAGGGCAGGAGACGCTCCTGCTAATATTTTATCTAAAAGATTACGATCCTATGATTTAGGCGTTGGTAGACTCAAAACTGGAACTCCGCCTAGACTTGATGGTAGAACAATTAATTTCAATGTGCTTCAAAAACAAGAGGGAGATACGCCTTTACCAAGCTTTTCATTCTTAGGTAAAGCAGCAGACCATCCTGAACAGATACCTTGTTTTATTACACACACAAACCCTAAAACTCACGAATTCATTAATAATGGCTTGAAAGATTCGCCGCTTTTCAGTGGCAAAATTGAAGGTGTTGGACCAAGATATTGCCCATCCATAGAAGATAAAGTTGTTAGGTTTTCTGAACGAGATTCTCATCAAATATTTGTTGAACCTGAAGGTTTGACTACACATGAGGTCTATCCAAATGGCATATCTACTTCACTACCTTATGAGGTTCAAGAGGAATTTGTGAGCTCAATTAAGGGTTTTGAAAATGCCAAGATAATCCGTCCAGGATATGCAATTGAATATGATTTTTTTGACCCAAGGGGACTAAAGCAGACTTTGGAAGTTAAGAAAATATCTGGCTTATTCTTTGCGGGACAGATAAATGGCACAACTGGATATGAAGAGGCTGCAGCACAAGGATTGCTGGCTGGAATTAACGCTGCTCTTCAAGTTAAAGAAAAAAATCCATGGGTTCCAAAAAGAGATGAGTCTTATATTGGAGTCATGGTTGATGACTTAACAACCAAAGGGGCAACAGAACCATATAGAATGTTTACATCAAGGGCAGAATATCGATTATTGCTCAGAGAGGATAATGCTGATGAGAGATTGACCCCACAAGCCAGGGAGTTAGGGCTGATTGATGATGTGCGCTGGCAAGCTTTTAATGGAAAGTATGAACAGGTTGTTGATGAAAAAAAACGGCTAAAGTCTTTTTGGATTCAATCAGGCGACACTCAGGTGGAAGAGGTTCTTGGAATTAAATTGAATCACGAATACAACTTAGAGGCTTTGCTGAAAAGACCAAACATCAATTACAAATTACTAAGTAAGATCGAGAAAGCTAAACCTTTTTTGGAAGATCGATTGATTATCGAGCAGGTAGAGAATCAGATTAAGTATGAAGGTTACATTAAGAGGCAGTTAGGCGAAATTGAAAAATATCGTAAAAATGAAAATACAAAGCTCTCTTCAAAAATTGACTATAACGAAATTAAAGCATTATCAAATGAAGTAAGACAAAAATTGAATCAGTTCAAACCAGAAACAATAGGTCAAGCCAGCAGAATTCAAGGTGTGACCCCTGCGTCAATTTCAATATTACTTGTATTCCTAAAAACTTACAAAACGCATTCGTGAGTGAACTAGAAAGGTTGCTTTGTGAGGGTGCAGAGCATATGGAAATGACGCTTACAGACTCCCAAGTAGATATGCTCCTCAATTACCATAGGCTTATTGATAAATGGAATAAGGTCTACAATCTAAGCGCAATTCGTGACCCGATTGAGTCAATAAAAAAACATTTTTTGGACAGTCTCTCAATAGTTAAATTCATACAGCCTGGAATCCTATTAGATGTCGGATCTGGTGCAGGTTTGCCTGGAATTGTCATCGCCATTATGAAACCAAATATTAAAGTGTTTACAATAGACAGTGTTGGAAAAAAATGCCGATTTATGCAGATGGTAAAGACAGAGTTATCATTGGGTAACTTAACTGTAATTAATAATAGGGTTGAAAACTTTAACTATGAAGAAACATTTACACAAATAGTATCCAGGGCTTTTTCATCTGCAGAAGATACAATAGAAAAAACTCAGCACCTAATTTCCAGTAATGGACGTTATTTACTAATGAAAGGTGATAATATAGATCAAGAAAATCTTCAAAAACTCGACTCTAAAATTCACTCCATAAGTGTTCCATTTGTCTCAGACAAGAGATCACTTTTAGAAATTAATATATAATTTTATTATGCAAATAGTTGATTCACATTGCCATATTGATCGTCTTGATCTAAAGGCTTTTGGCGGAAGCATTGAATCAATGCTCAAGCATGCTGATGATCTTTCAGTCACTAAATTTCTTTGTGTTTGTATTGATTTAGAGCATTTTGATGAAGTCCATAACCTATCCAAGTCTTACCCCAACATATACTCATCTGTTGGTGTTCATCCCACAGAAGTTAATTGCAAGGAACCATCTGTTGAAGAGCTCCTAGAGTACGCTAAAAGTGATAGAGTGATTGCTATTGGTGAGACAGGTTTAGATTATTTTCATGTAAGAAAGGATGAGGCTGATTGGCAAAGAGATAGGTTTAGAAGGCATATTGCTGCATCTAATGAGTCAGGGAAGCCAATGATTATCCATATGAGAGACTCAAAAGAGGACACGATAGATATCTTATCAAGCGAGAGAGCGGAAAAGGGGGTTATGCACTGTTTCGCTGAGGATTTGGAGACTGCTAAAGCGGCGTTAGATTTAGGATTCTATATTTCTTTTTCAGGCATTCTTACCTTTAAAAGTGCAAAAGAACTAAGGGAGGTTGCAAAACAAATTCCTGCTGATCGTATTTTGATAGAAACAGACTCTCCCTACCTAACACCCGTTCCTTATAGGGGTAAGCCAAATAGCCCAGCTTATACCTACTATGTTGCTGAAAAGCTTGCAGAAATTCGTAGCACGACTATTGGAGAGATTGCCAAAGTAACAACCCAGAATTTCAATCAGCTATTTTTCTCTTGAATTAATGACTATTCATGATGCTCCAAGAATAATCAAGGTTGATGACTTTTCTATTGGTCAAAGACTTGATAATTATTTAATTAAGCAACTTAAAGGAGTCCCTAAATCGAGAATATATCGCATTATAAGAAAAGGCGAGGTAAGAGTTAACAAGGGCAGAAAAAAAGCTGATTATAAACTTAAAGCTGAAGATTTAATTCGCATACCACCAATTAGAACTTCAACCGAAAAGGTTATTAGTCCTTCACAAGGCCTAATAAAGTCTCTCGAGAATGCAGTCCTTTATGAGGACAAAGGGTTGTTAATTATTAATAAAAGTCATGGGATGTCAGTCCATGGCGGCAGTGGGATAAGTGTTGGCATAATTGAAGCATTGAAGTCACAATACAATGAACCAATAGAGCTTGTTCACAGGCTCGATCGTGCGACGTCTGGATGTTTGATTCTTGCAAAAAAAAGATCAGTCCTGAAATCATTACACTCACAGTTGGTTAATCATCAATTGGAAAAACGATATACGGCACTTGTTAAAGATACATGGAGCAAAAAAAGACACACTATTGATGCCCCTATATATCAAAACTCAAGGTACAGTGTTATTGACTCAAAAGGAAAGGACTCTCTAAGTCACTTTCATCCCATTAAAAACTTTGAACTAGGTGAGTTTAATGCTTCACTTGTAGAGGTATTGATAGAGACTGGCAGGACACATCAAATTCGTGTTCATGCAAAGTTTGCTGGGCATCCAGTTGCGCAAGATAATAAGTATGGCGATGGAGCCTTTGATCAGTTTATGAAAAAGAAAGGTCTAAATCGTTTGTTTTTGCATGCGAAGACACTAACTTTTACAAACCCATTGACAAATGAAATTCAGAAAGTAACTGCACCATTACCAACTGATTTAGAGACATTTTTAAAGAAGCTATGAATTCCTACATTCGATTAATGAGATTAAATAGGCCTATTGGCTCATTTTTGCTTTTATGGCCAACTTATTGGGCACTATTCCTGAGTGCTGATGGTTGGCCAGATATAGATTTGTTAATTATATTTTCATTGGGAGTGATTGTAATGAGAAGTGCGGGATGTGTAATCAATGATTATGCAGATCGAGATATTGATAAACACATTAAAAGAACACAAAACAGACCCATAACATCAGGTGAGATCTCATCAAGATCGGCATTAATATTATTTGTAATACTATTGCTGGTGGCCCTTATTCTAGTTTTACAAACAAATCTATTAACAATTCAATTGTCTTTGATAGCAGCTGGACTGGCTACGATTTACCCCTTTACTAAAAGATGGACAAATCTGCCACAACTGGTTTTGGGGGCGGCATTTGGAATGAGTGTTCCAATGGCATTTGCTGCTCAAACTGGAACTATAACCTTAGAAGCAGGACTTATTTTTTTGGCATCCTTAGTTTGGACTTTGATTTATGATACTTTGTATGCAATGGCTGATCGAGATGAGGATTTAAAAATTGGTTTAAAGTCAACTGCAATTCTCTTTAAAAGTTATGATCATGTGGTTATTACCATCCTGCAAGTAGCACTTATTTTGCTATTTGTTGGAATAGGAAATTCCTTTAATTTAGGTCAAATTTTCTATTTTTCGCTAATTATTATTGCTTGTTTGATGATTTATCATCAATTTCTAATGAAAAAACAGCAAAATGAGCAATATTTCAAGGCATTTATTCATAACAATTACATTGGTATGACTGCTTTTGCGGGGATTTTCTTTTCTGTGGCAATTTAGGTGTAAATTCTGTTGTTTTTTTGCAACTTTTTGTCTAATTAAGGCCATTTTTGCTTAATTTTTAGCTTTTTTTCATCAATAAAACTTGACACTCAGTTTTCCTTACTATAAAAAGTGCACCAATCGGCAAAGATGCCGGTTATCTTTATAATTAATGGAGAGAAAATATGTTAAGTAATGTAACTGGTTGGATAAAAAAATTAACAGAAGCAGGCGTCGGTCTTGTTGGACTTGCAATTGTTGTTCAAGTAATATTTGGTTCAAGCGTAGCATTCCTACCTGGTGATGTTATCGCTAATCTAATGGGTATTATTGGCTCACTTGGTGCTGCTGGCTTAGTTGGGTTAGTCACAGCTGGATTGTTATACCAAATCCTCAAGTAAACATTTCATATTAACTCAATGAAAAACCCGCCGTGAGGCGGGTTTTTTTATGCATCATGTAATATTTCTATTATTGTGCTAAGTACTATTAATGCAACATATTGAGTGTTTTTTCCCAAAAATGCAATTTAGAAAACTTGACATAATTAAATTGATACTATAAAAAGTTCATCAATCGGTAGTGATGCTGGTTATCTTTAAACAAATGGAGAGAAGATATGTTAGACAACGTAATTGGTTGGGCAAAAAAATTGACCGAAGCAGGAGTTGCTGTAATTGCACTTGCTGTGGTTGTTCAAATAATCTTTGGCGGTGATGCTGCATTCCTTCCTGGCGATGTAACTGGCAGCCTGATTAATATTATCAGTGAACTTGGCTCTGCTAACTTGGTAGGTCTTGTTGCTGCGGGGTTAATATACAAAATCTTTACTAGGTAACATAGCATGTTAACTCAATAAAAAACCCGCCTTTGAGCGGGTTTTTTATTGACTCAAAGTTTTTTTATATTCCACGGAGTAGTTCATTAATGCCAACTTTTGATCGTGTTTTGGCATCAACCTGTTTCACTATCACTGCGCAATAAAGTGAATAACTTCCATCAGGGGATGGAAGGTTTCCAGAAACAACAACTGATCCAGCTGGAATTCGACCATAACTCACTTCCCCAGTCATCCTATTGTAAATTTTAGTAGATTGGCCAATATATACGCCCATTGAAATGACTGCCCCTTCTTCAACAATGACACCTTCAACTACTTCAGACCTTGCACCAATGAAACAATCGTCTTCAATTATCGTTGGACTGGCTTGCAAGGGCTCTAAAACCCCACCAATGCCAACACCTCCTGATAGATGAACATTTTTACCTATTTGGGCGCAAGATCCGACTGTAGCCCATGTATCAACCATTGTTCCAGAGTCAACATATGCACCAATATTCACATACGATGGCATTAAAACAGTATTAGGGGCTATATATGAGCCTCGTCTTGCGGTTGCTGGAGGGACGACTCTTACTCCAGATGCTTGAAATTCCTTTTCAGTTGTATTGGCATATTTAGAGGGAACTTTATCAAAGTACTGTGTAAAACCTGAAGGCATAGGGGTGTTATCAGCAAGTCTAAAAGAGAGAAGAACAGCCTTTTTGAGCCATTCATTAACATGCCAATCTCCCACACCTTTTTGTTCTGCAACTCTAGCTTTTCCTGAGTCCAGTAAATGTATTGCTTCATTAACAGCATCCTTAACTTCAGGTTTAGCTGTAGCTGGAGTTAAGTGATTCCTATCCTCGAAAGCTGATTCAATAATATCTTTCATGTTTGTCGCTTTTAAAAAAAAGGCAATTATATCAGTTACATTAGTTTTAAGACTATCTAATGATCATGATGATGGTTGTGATGATGTTCATATGTGGCCATTAACTCATGAATTTGATCTGCAAAAAGGTCATTAAATTTTTCATCTTTCAATATTGATTCCGGAAGTCCTTCACAGCAAATGTGATGGTATAAACATAAAACTTGAGTTGACTCCTTCATAACTCGATGGAGATCATGAGACACCATTAAAACAGCACAATTTTGATGTTGATGAATATCCTGTATCAACTTATAGAGCTGCATTTGACCGTCAACATCAAGATTTTGAGCTGGTTCATCTAGTATTAATACATTTGGCTTATTGAGCAGAGCTCTAGACAGCAAAACTTTCTGTAATTCACCACCAGAAAGATCTTTAAGGGGTAAGTCAAGCAATTCGTTTATACCTGTCAAATCAAATGTTTGCTGCATAAAAAATGTATCCAATTTCTGATTTAAAGTAAGAAAGTCTTTTACGGATATAGGTATGTATGGATTTGCAGTGAATGTTTGAGGCGTATATCCAAGTCTGATGTCACCTTTGTAGTTAACAACTCCAGAGTCCTGTTTAATGACACCTAGTAAAATTTTGATTAAGGAGCTTTTTCCTGCTCCATTTGGACCAATCAAGGTGACAAATTCACCTTGGTGAAGCTTAAAACTGACATCATCAAGAATATTCTTGCCATTGTGGCTTAGGCTTATGTTGCTGAGAGTTATTAAAGCATCTGACATCAGTACATTTTATATAACATTTATACTTTCAAGCCTAAAATAAGGTGTTAGAAGCGCGAAATTCAAAATCTAGTTTCTAAGAATAGATAGATGGTTTAGATGTAAAATTTTAAATATGAACCAACCTCTCATTTTAGTTGACGGAACAGCATTTTTATTCCGCTCTTACTTTTCAACAATCTCTCAAAATTTGACCAATGAAAGTGGTTTCCCTACAGGTGCCATGTTTGGAGTGGTCAATGCAATCAAGCACTTACAAAGAAAATATCATGATGCAAAATTAATAATGGTTTTCGATGCAAAGGGAACTAACTTTCGTCATGAAATGTTCCCCGAATATAAGGCAAATAGAACTCCTGCCCATGATGACCTAATTGTTCAAATTGAGCCTTTATATAAAATTGTACGCGCTATGGGTTTTCACTTTTTATGTGTAGATGGTGTTGAGGCAGATGATGTGATTGCCACCTTGTCAAAATTTGCAAATGATAAAGGTATTAAAACTATTATCGCTAGTGGCGATAAAGACCTCTTTCAGCTAGTTGGAGAAAATATTCAACAATTAGATATGAAGGGAAAGCTATTTTCAGAGGACGATGTAAAAGAAAAAATGGGCGTAAGGCCAAATCAAATTCTAGATTTATTGGCCTTGACTGGCGATAGTTCTGACAATATCCCCGGGGTTCCAAGTGTAGGCCCTAAGACTGCTGCAAAGTGGCTTGAACTTTATGAAGATATCAATGGAGTTAAAGCTAACGCAGACAAGATTGGGGGCAAGGTTGGAGAAAGGCTAAGAGAATCTTTTGATGTATTGGAACTTTCATACCAACTAGTGAAGCTTAAATTTGACGTGAAACTCCCCTTTAATATTCTTGAAGATGAGCCCGGAGAAAATACCACAGAGCTGATAAAGCTCTACAAAGAATATGGTTTCTCCATGTGGCTCAAACAAATTGATGATCGTGAGCCCATAAAAGATAAGGAGTCAGCTGAGAATAGCAAGGTTGAGACTATTGATTCAAAATTCTCAATGGATGACTACTCAACAGAACTTATTCTGAGTGAAGATGATTTTTCAGCCTTAATATCAAAACTTTCATCAAGTGAATATTTTGTATTTGATCTTGAGACTAACAGCCTTGATTATATGGAAGCTCAAATAGTGGGTTTCGTATTCTTAATTAATAAAAATAGCTACTATTTGCCAGTTGCTCATGATTATTTGGATGCACCAGTTCAAATGTCAAGATCAAGGGTTTTATCATCTTTAAAGCCAATTCTAGAAAGTTCAACAATTGGCAAGATTGGGCAAAATTTAAAATATGATGCCCATGTTTTAGCCAATATCAATATCGATTTAAATGGAATTAGGGATGACACAATGCTTAAATCCTATTGTTTAGATTCAGTAGCTAGTCGTCATAATATGGATGATCTAGCGCTTCATTATCTGGATCATAAGACTATTCAGTATTCAGACGTAGCTGGGAGTGGAAAAAAACAATTGACATTTAATCAAGTTAATATTGAAGAAGCTATGCCGTATGCATGCGAAGATGTGATTGTAACCAATGAGCTTAATAATTTGTTCGAGTCCAAGTTACAACCATTCCCAAAATTGTTAGCGCTATATAAGAGTATTGAGCTTCCCTTAATCAAAGTTATGCTGAGGTTGGAGAGGAATGGCGCTATGTTAGATGAGGCATCACTTTTTAATCAGCAAAATGAGATTAAAAAAGAAATGATGAAAATCCAAACAAAAGCATATGAGATTGCAGGAGACGAGTTCAATTTAGAATCACCAAAGCAAATCCAACAAATTTTATTTAGTGACGAAGGTTTTGGCCTTGAGCCTAAAAAGAAAACAGCAAAAGGACAGCCATCAACAAATGAGGAGGCATTAAAGCTACTAGATCATCCTTTGGTTGACCTTATTATGTCTTACAGAACTCTAACAAAGTTAAATTCAACGTATTTAGAGGCGCTGCCTAAACAAATAAATAGAAGAACAGGGCGTCTTCATACGTCTTACCATCAAGCGGTAACGGCAACTGGACGACTATCGTCTTCAAAGCCTAATTTTCAAAATATCCCAATTAGAACTGAGCAAGGCGCCAAAATTAGATCAGCTTTTATCGCTGAAAAAGGTAATATTATTCTTGCTGCAGACTATTCTCAAATTGAATTAAGGATCATGGCTCACATTTCCGGAGATCAGAATTTGATTGAGGCATTCAATAAAAATGAAGATGTTCATCGCTCAACTGCCGCACAAGTTTTTGAAACTGAAATTTCGATGGTAACCAAGGATCAGCGCAGAAAAGCAAAGGCTATTAATTTTGGTTTAATTTATGGGATGAGCGCTTTTGGCCTGGCTAAGCAAATTGACGTTTCTAGGACTGAAGCCAAGCAATATATTGATGGCTATTTTGAAAATTATCCTGGAGTATTAAAGTTTATGGAGGAGACGAAGGAAAAAGCAAAATCTCAAGGGTATGTAGAAACAGTCCTTGGTAGGAGGCTTTACCTTCCTCAAATTAACTCTAAAAATAAAATGCTTCAACAGCATGCATTGAGAACAGCAATTAATGCTCCTATGCAAGGATCCTCGGCAGATATCATCAAGAAAGCGATGCTCGATATTCAATCCTGGATAGACAAGGAGAATCTTAAGATCAAGATGTTTATGCAAGTTCATGATGAGCTGGTCTTTGAATTGGATGCAAAAATGTCTGATGCTTATGCAATAGACATAAAAGCACTAATGTCAAATGCACTAAAGTTGAGCATACCGCTTGAGGTGGATGTTGGCATGGGGTCGAACTGGCAAGAGGCTCATTAATTCGAATGTCAGTGTTTTCTTTAAATCCCGAAAGTATAATTTGGCGATAGGCTTGCATTCAGATAAATTAAAATAACTGCCTGAAATATAAAAGAAATCACTAGCTGGATTATATGAAAGATCAATTACAACATTTACTTACTAAGTGTATTCAGGATTTAATTTCAAAGGGCACTCTAAATGAGATGCCTTCAAAAATTAGAATTGATCATACCAAGGACAATAGTCACGGTGATTATGCTACTAATATAGCATTAATGCTCTCGAGTCAGGCAAAAATGAGCCCTCTCGAATTGGCACAAATTATTATTGATCAATTAGAACATAGAAGCTTTCTGAAGAAAGTTGAAATTGCAGGTCCAGGCTTTATTAATTTTTTTATCTCACAGGAATCAAGTATCTCAATCATCAATGAGATTATTGATCAGGCTTCCTCTTATGGTAAATCAGACATTGGGCAAGGAAAAAAAGTGCTCTTAGAATATGTGTCCGCTAACCCAACTGGACCTCTTCATGTCGGCCATGGAAGGGGCGCTGCCTATGGTGCAACTGTGTCAAACTTGTTACGAAACGCTGGATTCATTGTTGACAATGAGTACTATGTGAATGATGCTGGAAGACAAATGGATATTTTAACTGTGAGTATTTTTTTGAGATATTTGTCCTTTTGTGGAGAGAAATTAAGGTTTCCTGATAATGGCTATCAAGGCCAGTATATTAATGACATTGCGCAAGTAATTTATGACACTTCTGGAAAGGAATTCCATCTTAAATCAGACTTAATTTTTAAAAATGTATGCAAAGATGGTGCTGAAGGTGGTGATAAAGAGAAACATATCGACCAATTAATTGAGAAAGCTAAATCCAAATTAGGAGGGGGCTTTAAGGCTGTTTTTAAAGTTGGAATTGAAAGCATACTCAGTGGAATTAAAAATGATTTAGCTGAATTCGGAGTCGTGTTTGAAAAATGGTTCTCGGAGCAGTCTCTAATTGATAATGGTCTATCAGAATCCTGTATCTCTAAGCTTAAGAATAGTAAGAACTTATACGAAAAAGATGGAGCATTATGGTTTAAGACAACAAATTATGGAGATGAAAAAGATCGTGTCGTTGTTCGTGATAATGGAAATCATACTTATTTTGCATCTGATATAGCATACCACCTTGACAAGTTAGAGAGGGGTTATGACAAAATCATTAATGTCTGGGGTGCTGATCATCATGGATATATTCCAAGAGTTAAAGCATCAATAGAAGCCTTAGGACATAGCTCAAATAAATTAGAGGTGTTGTTAGTGCAGTTCGCAAATCTTTATCGAGGAGGGAGCAAGGTTCAAATGTCAACTCGAAGTGGTTCTTTTGTTACATTGGAAGATCTAAGAGCGGAAGTGGGAAATGACGCTGCGCGTTTTTTTTATATCCTTCGAAAATCAGAGCAACATATGGATTTTGATTTAGATTTGGCAAAATCTAAAACCAATGAAAATCCTGTTTACTATATTCAATATGCTCATGCTAGAATCTGTTCAGTTTTTAGGCAAGCAGTTGAAAAAGAGATCGAGTTAAATGTGGATCAAGCAAACTTATCACTGCTTATAGAGCAGACTGAAAAGGATATCTTAAGAGAACTAAGTCGTTTTAAGAGTGTTTTAGAATCATCAGCAATTCAATACGAGCCACATCAGCTTGCTTACTATCTCAGAGATCTCTCCACTCATTTTCATAGCTACTATAACGCCTGCAAGTTTATCGTGGACGATAAAAGCCTTACTCTTGCGAGGTTATCACTAATTAATGCCACTCAACAAATTCTCAAAAATGGACTATCAATTCTAGGGGTAGGTGCTCCAGAGTCAATGTGAATGATCAACAACAAAGGGATGATGCATTAAATTTAAGTGAGTCATTCATTGTTCAAGCTCCAGCAGGTTCTGGAAAAACTGAGCTTATTGCGCAAAGATACTTGAAATTACTGGGCTCAGCTGAGCAGCCAGAAAATATTCTTGTTATGACGTTCACAAATAGGGCGGTAGATGAGCTCAAGCATCGAATTATAAGTTCACTAAATCAAGCCATAAATGAGCCTCCCCTTGAGAAATATAAACGAACAACTTATGACCTTGCTAGCAAAGTCTTAAACCAATCTGTTAAGAGAGGATGGGATCTTATTAATCACCCTTCTCGGTTAAAAATAATAACAATCGACTCACTTTCTAATCTAATTGTATCCAGATTTCCATCGCTTGAACAATTGGTTCCTCCAAGAACCATGGTTGATTCATTTGAGTATGACACAATTTATCGTAGGGCTGCAGAAGAAACATTGCTACTAATAGAGGATGATGAATATCAAAAAACTATTTCATCAGTCTTGCTCTATCTTGACAATGATGTTGATAGATTCTATCGACTTGTAGAACAGATGCTTAAAAAAAGAGAGCAGTGGCTCCCAAAAATATATGCTGAAGGCGCTTTAGATATAAGCTATATCGAAGATTTCTCATGTGAGTTGATTGCTGAACATCTCAATTCACTCAGAGCTAAGGCTGACACAATACTTAGTCCTAATTTTTTCTCTCTCCTTAAACAAAGCAAAAGAGATGATGTATCAAAAATCATAAAGCTCCCTGGCAAAGAGGTTGATGATTTAGGAAAATGGCAAATTATTTCTGAACTATTAATAACTAAAAGTAAAAGTAACTGGAGAAAGAGCGTTGATGTGAAAATGGGCTTTCCTCCAGAATTAAGAGAAGAGAAGATCAGGTTTAAAGAAATTCTAGAGGACCTAAAATCACAATTCGAGTTCAAAGAACTACTCATTAATTTAGATTATTTGCCAAGTAGCAGTCTTCCAAGCCAGATAAAAAATTCTATTTCAGATATTATTCAAGTTTTAAAGTTAAGTGTTGCAAAGCTCAACATAATTTTTGATCAGGAAAAATTACAAGACTTTTCTGAGGTCAATATTCAGGCAATAAATGCTCTAGACAGTCGAGATAAGATAAGTGATATTGCTTTGCTATTGGATTATCAAATCAATCATATTCTGATTGATGAATTTCAAGATACTTCATACTCACAATTCAATTTAATTGAGCGGCTTATAGATGGATGGCAAAAAGGAGATGGAAAAACTATGTTTTTGGTTGGTGATCCAATGCAATCAATCTATAAATTTAGAGAATCTCAGGTTGGAATATTTATTAATGTTGCAAGAAATGGAATTGGTAGTCATAAGATTAAACCTTTAAAACTAAAGGCAAACTTTAGATCAAATAAAAGTATAGTGGAAACAAATAATGAAATTTTCTCTAGAATTTTTCCAGATAAAGATGACTTAATTAAAGGTGCAATTCAATATTCAAGTTCATATGCGTTTTCTAAAAACGAACAACATGAAGCGGTTTCGTTTTACCCATTTGGCCCTAATAATGATCTAGGAGAGGCTGAACAAATATTTAAAATTGTTAATCAATCTCTTTTGAAAGACCCTGAGAAAGAGATTGCTATTCTGGTTAGGTCAAGATCTCATCTTGCAGAGATTTCATCAGTTCTTCAAAAAAATAATATACATTTTGAAGCTCTAAATACTCAAGCTTTAAGATCCAATCTCTTTACAAGAGATTTACTGAGTTTGACAAGAGCTCTTCTAAGCTTGGGAGATAAGCTGGCATGGCTGTCTCTGCTAAGATCCCCCTGGTGCGGTTTGAATTTGAGTGATTTGTTAATTTTAAGTCAATCAAACGATCAAACTATTTTTACCCAGTTAAAGGATTTAGAGACCAAAGAGGGGATGAGTTTTGATGGCATTAAAAGGGGTCGGCATATATACTTTGCAACACAAGATGCTATTTTTTCTGAAGGTAGGTTTTCTTTTGTTGAGCGGCTCTCTTATGTGATGAGTCAGCTATTTAATGATAACGAACTCACAAGTTTACAAAGAACGATTAAAGCTCAATTCCTTGAAGTTCTGAATCATTGTGAGATGAATGAAAATCTTAATATTCAGGTGATTGAGTTAATGCTGCAGAATCTCTATGCACCCTCTCAAGTTTCAAATGTGAAGTTGATGACTGTTCATCAGTCAAAGGGTTTGGAATTCGATACAGTTATTATTCCAGGACTTGGTAAAAAAGGAAGGAGTGATGATCTTCCTTTAATGCAATTTCAAGAATTTCCAAATAACAAGGTTTTATTGTCACCAATAAAGTCTTCCTATGACAAAAAGGAGAATGAAACATACCTTTATTTGAAGCATTTACAAATGCAGCAATCTCACTTTGAGTTGATGAGGCTTTTGTATGTTGCAATGAGTCGAGCTAAAAATAAAGTTCACTTGTTGGGCTGCTTATCAAAAAATGGAAAGGCAGTAACTGGATCATTTTTATCTTTGCTTAATAAGTACTATGAAAAAGATTTAGAATTAAATATAGAACAGAGTGAACAAAGCCATGGTGAGCTTAGCGCACCAAAACTTTTAAGAGTCAAAAATCTAGATACTAAATCTATTCACAGAAATAGCATAACTGAGGAGAAAAAAAACCCTCCAAAAACCCTCGATGTAATTTATCAGGGGTCAATTGGGACAATCATTCATCACTATTTGGAGCATGGAGAGTTCAATCCTTCTATGCTTGCAGTTGAAACAAGACTGCGAGAAATGGGGGCTCCATCAAAATTACTAAAGCAATTCTCATGTTCCATTATAGAAATACTCTCAAAAACAAAGCATGACGAACATTTTGAATGGATTTTTAAAGATAGAGAATCAACCGAAGTAGAGTCAGAGTTCAGAACTGCAAGCGAATCCATAGTTATTGATCGACTATTCATTGAGGATGGAACTTTATGGATTATTGATTTCAAATCAGCATCACTTAATAAAGGTGAGACTCTGAATGAATTTATTGATCGACAAAAATTTTCACATCAATCCCAGATAAAAAAATATACAGAGGTTTTAGCAAATTTTTATGACCTTACCACTAAAGCAGCGATATATTGCCCTGCAGAAAGTCAATTAATTTTATTCTAATCAATAGTAAAGGAAAATAACTGGACAAAGCGTCCAATTCCTCATATGATGTCAGCCAATTCTTTTATCATTTATCTCTATGTCTAAGCGAAATAATAATGTTGGTTGGACTGACTATACTCAGAAGTACGGCGGGCGGAAAATAAAAACTATCAATCCAGATGTTCAAAGTGGTTCTTCTGTTTTGTTTGAAAACTTTGAGGATATGCAGTTGGCTCTTGAGGGTAATTACCCTGGTGTAGATTATGGCACGCATGGACTATCAACACAGAAAGCCTTTGAGGAGGCTATCTGTAGACTAGAAAATGGACATAGAGCATATGCATTTCCGTCCGGAATCAATGCGATCACAAACACTCTAATGGCATTCACTAAAAGTGGTGATGAGGTTTTGCTCTGTGATAATGCCTATGGACCAACTAAGAGATTTTGTCACAATATTCTTGCCAAATATAATGTTAAGACAACTCATATTGAATCCAATATAGGTAGGGAGATAAGTGCTTACTTTAATGACAAAACAAAGCTTATTTTTCTAGAGTCGCCCGGCTCTAATACATTTGAGATTCAGGATATATTAGAAATTGTTAAGGCAGCCAAAAAAGCTGGAATTATGATAATTATTGATAGTACATGGGCTACTCCGCTCTATCTGAAGTCACTTGATCTTGGAGCTGATGTCGCCATTCAATCGGTCACAAAATACATCTGTGGGCATTCAGATGTTTTGATGGGGTGCGCTACTGTCAATGAAAAGTATGCTGATGAATTTGCGAACTATTTTCAAACTGTTGAAAATTATACTAATCCTCAAGATTGCTATTCAGCACTAAGAGGCCTAAGAACTCTTAAAGTCCGATTAGAGGAGCATGAGAGATCAGCCTTTGAGGTTGCGTACTGGCTTGAAAAGCAGGCGATTGTGGATTGTGTGATTCATCCTGGACTGGAGTCACACCCTCAACACTTGCTATGGAAGAGGGATTTTTTAGGAGCATCAGGACTATTCTCCTTTACGTTCAAAAAGCACTACTCAGCTGATCAAATTGCTAAATTTATTAACTCTCTTGAAATGTTTGGTCTTGGGTTTAGTTGGGGTGGTTATAAAAGTCTTCTGACCGCGAGACCCTATGAGCGCGATGGTAAATGGCTTCATGATGGTAAGCATGTGATCCGCCTAAGCATAGGACTAGAGGAAACTAAAAAATTAATAGAAGATTTGGATCAAGCCTTTAAAAAACTTTAGTTATTTTTGGGCCAGCTCCCTTTTATCATTAATCACAGTAATGCGTTGCATGTGCCTAAGTTTAGGTAAATAGTCACATACAGCGTAGTGCTGGGTAATTCGATTATCCCAAATCGCGACGGAGTCATCTTCCCATTGAAATCTCACTTGAAATTCAGGTTTATTCATATGTTGATACAGGAATTGTAAGATATGATCGCTTGGACCCTGATTTTCATTGACGATATTGCGTGTAAATGATTGGTTGACATTGATATATTTGAGACCAGACACTGGATGTGTCTCAATAACTTTGTGAACGGCTGATCCGACATCTTTCAGAGCGTTGTTTACTGATTCAACACCCCCGTCCCTGAGATAGTCATTTCTAAATGTACCCATATCATGGATTGCTTCTAGATTTTCTAGATATTGTTTCCAGCCATCTGGTAATTGGTCATAGGCAGCACTCATGCTTGCCCAAAGGGTATCTCCTCCAAATTTTGGTACTTTAACGCCATGGAGAATGCTAGCAAAAGGAGGGTTTGACTTAAATGTTAGGTCTTTGTGCCAGTCAGCTGTATCTGGTTTATTATTAGCATCATTTCTCAAGAGAACAATGCTTTGATAACCCTCAACATGAGGATAGACAGGGTGTCCAGGGTCAATTTCTCCCAAGCTTTCGGCAAGATGCATGTGAGATTTAGGTGAAAGCTCTTGATTACGAAAAAAAATCACCTGATACTTAATCAGTGAATCATAGATTTGATCAATAGTTTGAGCATCTAAGTTATTTAGTGACACTCCTGAAATTACTGCTCCAATCGAGGGCGTTAGTGGATCTGCTTTAAACATTCTTAACTCCATTTTTTTCGAATTTTATACAAAAAAACTGACTAGTTAGTTTTTTTTGAAAACCACCATAGTAACACAATGAGTTGCAATATTAGTAAGGGAAGAACTGACAACAGAACGACTTCCCAACTAAAATTAAAGACAAACCATCCAGCTGAAAGTGCGGCTAATGCCTGAAAACCAAACACCAAGAAGTCGTTAATCGATTGAGCCTTAAATTTTTCATTTTCATTGTAGGCTTGTGGAAGTAGGTTAGTTCCACCTATAAAAAGAAAGTTCCATCCAAGCCCAAGTAGAGCGAGGGACCACCAATAGTTTGCCAGTGCATGACTAATAAAGGCGATGAAAACGGAGAAAAACATTAACAAAACACCAATTAGCATCATTCTTGTCAGTCCAATAAATCTGACTATGTAGGCTGTAAAAAGTGAGGGTAGAAACATTGCAATGACATGACTTTGAAGAACAAGTTTGGTGTTATGAAGTGAATGCCCATCCATAACATGCATACTTACAGGTGTAGCAGTCATAATGAAACTCATGACAACATAACCAGTCGTTGCAGCAGAGACAGCAACAATAAAGGAGCCTTGCTGAATGATGCTCATTAACGGACGCTTTGACCTATCCATTTGCTCCTTAAATTCTACTACTGGCTCAAAAAAGGTCATCAAAATAAATGCAACTATGAAAAGGAGCGCCAGCAATAAAAATGACCCTATAAATTCAGTCTCTAGGATGCTTTTTCCAAAAGTTGCAATTTCAGTTCCAAGAAATGCAGAAATCAAGCCTCCAAGAAGAACCACTGCAGTTGCTGAAGCTCTTTGCTCTTGACTCACACTTTCAATGGCTGCAAAACGAAATTGCATCATAGTTGCGACTGTAGCACCAAGGCAAAAACTAGCAAAACTAAACAGAAAGAATATTTCCTGAGCTATTGAAACAATACACAGCCCAATTAGAATGATCGAATAGATGCACGCACTTAAAAAAACTTTTTTTCGGCCATAGATTGACATCAGGCGAATCACAGGAATAACGCTAAGGGCAGTCCCTACAACAATAGTTGCAACTGGAAGTGTTGATAAACTTTTCGTTGGGGCGAGTTCACTACCAATGATTCCTGCAACAAAAACCATGAAAACACTTAATGACATAAATAGGGATTGACAGGCAGTCAAAATCCATACATTTTTTGGGAGAGTCAACATTGTGAACTAGATTGTTATTTTTTCTGAGGTCGTTTCCACTTGTCTATGGTCGACTGTTTATTTCTACTCACAGTAAGTTTATTATCTGGAGCATTTTGCGTAATGGTTGAGCCTGCTCCAATAGTAGCATTTTTACCAATACTAACAGGAGCAACTAGTTGACTATTAGAGCCAATGAATGCGCCATCTTTAATTTCAGTTTGATGCTTGTTTGAGCCATCATAATTGCAGGTAATCACACCAGCACCAATATTTACATCGCTTCCAATTTTGCTGTCACCTACATAGCTCAGATGTGAAATTTTAGAATTGTTACTGACTGATGATTTTTTGATCTCGACGAAGTTACCAACTTTTGAATGATTTCCTATAGTCGTATCGGGTCGAATTCTGGCAAAGGGGCCAATAGAAGTGCTGGAACCAATAGTAGAATTTTCAATAATTGAATTTGGCAAGATAACTGCATTATCACCGATTTTAGAATCTTTTATAATGCAATTAGGCGAAATTAAAACATTATTTCCTAAAACATTGTCTCCCTCAAAGACAACATTAATATCAATAGTGCAGTCATCTCCAAACTTTAAATTGCCTCGACAATCAAAACGGCTAGGGTCCATAAGAGTCAGGCCTGATGACATAAAATTTTCAGCCTGTTTCATTTGATAGAGTCTTTCAGCTTGGGATAGTTGTTTTTTGTCATTTATACCCATGACCTCGTCTGCACTTTCACATATAAATGAAGCAATATTAACATTATCTTTGACAGCTATTTCAACAATATCAGTCAGATAGAATTCTCCTTGAGCATTATTGGTCTTCAATTCATTCAAATACTTCTTTAATAGGGAGCCCTTAAGTGCCATGATTCCGGTATTGATTTCTTTAATCTTTAGATCAGTCTCACTGGCGTCTTTTTGTTCAACGATTGATTTAATTAATCCATTTGTATCTCTAATGATTCTTCCATATCCAAAAGGATCATTTAACACAACGCTTAAAAGTGAGAATCCAGTGGTTCGAGCTTTTTTGAGTAACTCTTCTATTGTTTTGCTTTGCAGAAGTGGCACATCTGCATAAAGTATAAGGCATATGGAGTTTTCCTCAATAAATGGAATGGCTTGCTTCACAGCATGACCAGTCCCCAGCTGTTTTTCTTGGAGTACCCAATTAATTTTACTTTCCGTTATTGCTGATTTGACAGACTGAGAGTTATGACCAACAATGATATTCATTTTTTCTACGTGATTTTTTGCAACATCTACAACGTGTTGAAGTAGATATTTATTGCCAACTTTATGGAGTACTTTGGAAGTTTGAGACTTCATTCTTTTGCCCTGACCAGCGGCTAATATGATGGCATTGTTCATCTTAATATTTGGCTAAAATCTTTCGTAAAGGAATAATGATTGGGTTAATTTTCTTTAATGTTACCCTTTGTAACATTTAAAGGCCAAATTAAAAAAGATTTTGTAATGCCTCTGTAGTATTTCAACTTTATAATTCTCAACTAATTTTACTAAATGATTCAATAAATCAATGTATAAGAAATTGACCGCAGAGCTACTTGGTACTTTTATTCTGGTATTCGCAGGAACTGGGGCGATCATGATTAATGATATTGCTCAAGCAATCGGCCATGTAGGCATAGCATTAACTTTTGGATTCGTAATTGTAGCTTTGATCTATAGTTTTGCGCATGTTTCTGGGGCTCATTTCAACCCAGCGGTCACAATAGCATTTTGGTCGATGGGCGAATTCAATAAGAGAAATGTACTGCCCTATATTACAGCTCAAATAATTGGTGGCTTGTTAGCTAGTTTGTGTCTTTATTATCTGCTATCAGAAAATTTTACTGACGTATCTGAAGTAAGCTATTTGGGGGCAACGATTCCTAGTGGCTCTGTGTCACAATCTTTTGGATTTGAATTTATTCTGACCTTTATCTTGATGATTGTCATCTGTGCATCAGCTGTTCATGGAAAAGCTACAAAAGATTTTGCTGGCTTGGCAATTGGACTTACCGTTGGCCTTGAGTCAATGTTTGCTGGCCCAATAACAGGGGCAAGTATGAATCCTGCTAGGAGCATAGGGCCAGCAGTCATTAGCGGAAATCTTGAGCATCTGTGGTTATATATTGTTGCTACTATTCTTGGTGCCATATTGGCATCCATGGTTTTCTTGAAAGTTTTTAAATCTGATACATAAGCTATTTTTTATGATTAAAAAAGTTTTGATTCTATGCACTGGCAATAGTTGTCGGAGCATCATTGCAGAGGCACTAATTAACAATGAATTTAAAGGGAAAGTAGTGGCATGCTCAAGCGGAGTTTCCGCCAGTGGAATGGTTAATCCAAATGCGAAAAAAATTCTCCAGTTAAACAACATTTGGAGTGACGAATACCATTCCAAGGTGATAGAGTCTGTAATGCACCTATCATTTGATTTAGTAATTACAGTTTGTGAGAATGCAAGTCAAACTTGCCCAGTATTTCCTGGCAATACTCCAGTTACCCATATGGGTTTTGATGATCCAGATGGCAAAAGTTTTGAGTCGTTTGAACTTTGCTTCAATCAGATTAAAGAAAACTTATTGCCCTTTATCAAGACTTATTTTGATGATGTTAATTGATGCAATAAAAATATTCAACCATACTCAATCTAAGTGATTATATTAAGCCTTATTTAATAGGTTTTTTTGGTAAGATGTTATGGAAGACATTAATTAAATTCAATTGATTTAGATTTATTACAAAAAATTACACACAATCAATTTACAACTTTTATAATGCGCACTTTTATCGTTATTTGATAAAAATTTTGTTTTTAGTTCCATTACCTTTTTTAACTATTAGGAGTAGTTTAGAGTTATGAATCGAAAAGACAACATCACAAGTTTATTCGGCAAATCGCCAATAAGTCCACTTCAGAAGCATATGAAACAAGCACACTCATGCCTCAAAGAGTTTCGTGTATTTGCTAAGGCCGCTAATTCTCAAGATTGGGAAAAGGCTCAAATAGCGCATATCTCTATCGGTAAAAAAGAGCAAAAAGCAGACGTTCTTAAGAAAAAATTAAGAATGAATCTGCCTAGCACATTTATGATGCCTTTTTCTAGAAGGGATTTGTTAGATGTTCTCTTAATCCAGGATTCGATTGCTAACATTACAAAAGACTTGGCAGGTTTGATGATGTCAAGAAAAATGGTTTTTCCAAAAGAATTTGCGAATGATTTTTTAGATCTGTCGAAGTTATGTATCAAAACTTCAGCTGCTGCATTGGATGCTATTAATGAGTTAGATGAGCTTTTAGAGACTGCATTTAGTAGTCGAGAGCGCAAAATTGTTGACACAATGATTAAAAAGGTTAATGAATTGGAGCATGAAACAGATGTTGCTCAAGAGTTAATAAGGAACAAGCTCTACTTGCTTGAGGCGTCATTACCTCCTGTCGATGTAATGTTTTATTATCGGGCCATTGAGTGGCTTGGTGAGACTGCAGATGCTGCTCAAAAGGTAGGTTCGCGTTTCGAAGTTATGTTAACTAAATAGGAGCGCATCATGGAAATCATCATTCAAAACAGTGATATTCTTATCATGTTGGCCATTGGATTTGGTCTGTTTATGGCATGGGGTATTGGTGCAAACGATGTAGCCAATGCAATGGGCACTTCGGTTGGCTCAGGCGCTATAACATTTAGGCAGGCAGTCATTATTGCCGTTATTTTTGAGTTCGCCGGTGCTGTCTTGGCTGGTGGAGAGGTCACAGCTACAGTTCGCAAGGGCATCCTTGATGCTGGAGCATTTACATCCAATCCAGAGTTATTAGTCTATGGAATGCTTGCATCACTCTTAGCAGCTGCAACATGGCTTTTAATTGCGTCATCATTAGGCTGGCCAGTCTCAACCACTCATTCAATTGTTGGTGCAATTGTTGGGTTTGGAGCAGTTGGAGTCGGCATAGAAGCGGTCTCATGGGACAAAGTGTATGCCATTATTGCAAGTTGGGTAGTCTCCCCCCTAATTGCAGGAACAATGGCAATCATTATTTTTAAAAGCCTACAGCGTCTTGTAATTGATACTGAAAATCCTTTAGAAAATGCAAAAAAATACCTGCCTTTTTATGTCTTTTTTGTGGGTTTTGTGCTCTCTTTGGTAACGCTTTTAAAAGGGCTTAAACATGTTGATTCATTGAAACATCTCGGTAAAGATTTGCCTACAAGCATGATGATAGCGACTTTAGTTGGAATACTGGCAGCTATTATTGCTGCAATCATCATTAGGCGTATTAAAACTAATCCTGAAGATGATAATGAGTTTTCCTATGCGAATATGGAGAAATTATTTGGTGGATTGATGGTGATTACAGCCTGCTCAATGGCTTTTGCCCATGGTTCAAATGACGTTGCAAATGCTATTGGACCGTTAGCTGCAGTCTATAGTATTGTTGAGTCAGGTGGTCAAATCGTTTCAAAGAGTGCGCTGCCCTCTTGGATCCTGCTTGTAGGGGGTGGAGGTATAGTCTTTGGCCTTGCAACTTTTGGATTCAGGGTGATGCGAACTATAGGTAAAAATATTACTGAACTTACCCCAAGCCGTGGATTTTCTGCAGAACTCGCTGCAGCAACAACTGTTGTATTTGCCTCCTATACAGGTCTTCCAGTTTCAACAACCCAGGTGCTTGTTGGCGCTGTTCTTGGAGTAGGTATTGCCAGAGGTGTGGCATCACTAAACTTGAGAGTTATTAATAGAATATTTCTCTCTTGGCTTATTACGTTGCCAGCTGGAGCAATAATGTCGATTCTGTTTTTCTTCACACTTAAGGGTATTTTTAGTGCCTAGAGCGTATAATTCGATGATCATTTTATTTAAATAAGACTATGACATTAGAAGAGGTACAAGCAAAACTAGAGAATGGAATAGAAGGCTCCGAAGTCGTAATGGAGGGTGACGGCTGTAACTGCTCAGCAGTCATTGTCTCCTCAGCATTTGATGGTTTATCTTTGCTGCAAAGGCAGAGGCTAGTTTTGGGCTTGGTTAAGGAAGAAATAAAGAGTGGAGAGCTTCACGCTTTGAGTGTCAAAACATTTACCCCAGATGAGAGATAGTATATAATTCACTCCTTTTTTAGAAACTTGAAGATATAACGTTATGCAAACAGATATTCATCCTTCATACCAAACTATTAAAGTTGTGTGCAGTTGCGGAAACTCATTCGAGACACGCTCAACTTCAAGTAAAGACGAAATACATCTTGATGTTTGTTCAAGCTGCCATCCATTCTATACGGGAAAGCAAAAAATTATGGACACTGCTGGCCGTGTTGAAAAGTTCAAGTCACGTTACGGCGCTTTCAAACGTTAATTTCAAATTAAGACACACTTAAAGCCACAAATGTGGCTTTTTTTGTGTCAGAAGGAAACTAAAGAATAAGTAATTAAATTGATATAATCAACTATTTTTGAGACAACATAATGGCATTTGACTACATTAATGCTTTACTGAAAAAAGAAGTAACCCGGACACCTATTTGGGTCATGAGGCAGGCAGGGAGATATTTGCCTGAATACCGTGCTACAAGAAAAAAAGCGGGGGATTTTTTAACACTTTGTAAGTCAAGTGACTTGGCTTGCGAGGTGACACTGCAGCCTCTTGAGCGATTTGATTTAGATGCGGCTATTCTTTTTTCAGATATCTTAACGATTCCAGATGCAATGGGTCTTGGACTTCATTTTGTAGAGGGAGAGGGTCCAAAGTTCACTAATCCCCTCAACTCGCTTCAAGACATTGAACATCTGAAAAAGCCAGATGTGTCTCAAGAGCTCTCTTATGTTAGTGAAGCCGTCTCTGTTATTAAAAAAAATCTGAAGGGTAGAGTCCCACTCATTGGTTTTACCGGGAGTCCCTGGACCCTAGCTACTTACATGGTTGAGGGTGGATCCAGTAAGACTTTTTCAAAAGTTAAAGGTCTGATGTATGAGAATCCAAAGCATATGCATCAGCTTCTTGATGTGCTTGCTGATACTGTTATTGATTATCTAAATTCTCAAATTGAATCTGGTGCTGATTCCGTTATGATTTTTGATACCTGGGGTGGCCTTTTAAATAAAGAGAGTTATGAAAACTTTTCACTAAGGTATATGTCAAAAATTGTTGATGGAATTACTCGAGAATACGAAGGAAAGATAATTCCAGTTACGCTCTTTACAAAAGGTGGCTCGGCTTGGCTTGAGCAAATTGCAGATACTGGCTGTGATGCGATTGGCATTGACTGGACCATTGAGATAGGCGAAGCAGAGAGAAGGGTGGGTGGTCAGGTTGCACTTCAGGGTAACCTCGATCCGTCAGTACTCTTCGCATCAAAAGAGGTAATAAAAACTGAAGTGAATAAAATCCTAGGGCAGTTCAAAGGCTCAACTGGGCATGTATTTAATTTAGGCCATGGAATTACACCCGAGGTTAATCCAGAGAGTATGAAATTCTTAGTTGATGCAGTGCATTCATATTCAAAATAAAAAATCAGTTAAATTGAGATCTAGTTGCACTATGTTAAAATTAATTTAAATAAAAAGAAATAATACTATGTCACGAATTTATGATATTTTTAAAAAACTTGATGAAGCTGATCAAACAGCCTTTATTCCCTTCATCACTGCGGGAGATGGTGGTTTAGATAATTGTGAGGCACTTGTTTTTACCTTGGCCGATAGCGGTGCTGATATTATTGAATTAGGAATGCCGTTTTCTGACCCAATGGCTGATGGGCCAGTGATTGCAAAATCTCATGAGAGAGCCGTAGCTGATGGCATTGATCTCAATGATGTTTTTGCGATTGTTGAAAGATTTAGAGAGCATAATCAGACTACTGGTATTGTCTTAATGGGCTATACCAATCCAATTGAAGTTTATGGGTTTAAAGATTTTGCAGCCAGAGCTGATGAAGCTGGTGTGGATGGAATTCTGGTTGTTGATATGCCACCTGAAGAGGTGGCGGATCTCAAAAAAGAACTTGATGAATTTAACATTGATTTAATTTTTTTAGTGGCGCCAACCACAACAGATGAGCGTTTAAAGCTGATTTCAAAGATCGCAAGTGGATACATTTATTATGTTTCACTGAAGGGAGTTACAGGTGCTGGTAATTTAGATGTTGACTCTGTTAACTTCCACTTAAAAAGAATGAGAGACTACATCCAGCTCCCTGTTGGGGTTGGCTTTGGAATTAAAGATGCTGAAACAGCTAAGCAAGTTGGAGAAAATGCAGATGCTGTGATTGTTGGAAGTGCTCTGGTTTCAATCGTTGAGGAGCTGTCTTCTGATAAAGATAGAATGGTCACTAAGGTTGGGAATCTAGCTAAAGAGATCTCTAACGCAATTACATAAACAAGGTTAAGTATGAGTTGGCTAGAAAAAATAATGCCATCAATTGGCAAGAATGCTAAAAAGAATATCCCTGAAGGTCTTTGGAGTAAGTGTCCTGAATGTAATCGAGTACTCTACCAAGAGGAGCTAGAGCGCCTTCTCTATGTTTGTCCAAAGTGTAATCACCATTTAAGGATTTCTGCTAGAAAAAGACTCGAGAGTTTCCTCGATATGGAAAATCAAGTTGAGTTAGCCGCAAATGTTCAATCAACAGACCCCTTAAAATTTAAGGATCAAAAAAAATATAAGGACCGTTATCAGGACGCACAAAAATTTACAAAAGAAAAAGATGCTTTAGTTGTTAAAAGTGGTTTTTTGAAGGGATTACCAGTTGTCACAGCTGCCTTTGACTTTAGTTTTATGGGCGGTTCAATGGGATCAGTTGTAGGTGAGAAGTTTGTTAGGGCTGCTAATTCAGCTATAGAGAACAATCAACCTTTCATTTGTTTTTCTGCCAGCGGAGGAGCGCGCATGCAAGAAGGATTGTTTTCTTTGATGCAAATGTCTAAAACCTCTCTGGCTGTGAAACTATTGGCTGATAAAAAAATTCCTTTCATTTCTGTTTTAACAGACCCTACTATGGGTGGAGTCTCAGCAAGTCTTGCAATGCTTGGGGATATTCAGATTGCTGAACCTAATGCGAGAATTGGATTTGCTGGTGCAAGGGTGGTTGAGCAGACAGTTCGGGAGGAGCTTCCTGAGGGCTTTCAAAGGAGCGAATTTTTGCTTGAGAAGGGTGCTATTGATATGATTGTCCATCGTTCGGAATTAAGAAATAAAATTTTTCAATTGCTCTCAGCACTTCACTCCCAATCATAGAATTGTTTGACATTAAGTTTACATTTTGAAAATATACTTAGCTAATCCTAGGGGTTTTTGTGCTGGAGTCGACAGGGCCATAGAGATCGTTGAACGAGCGATTGAAAAACATGGCTCGCCTATTTATGTCAGACATGAGGTTGTTCACAACAAGTATGTGGTTGATAATTTAAAGAATAAAGGCGCTATTTTTGTAGATGAAATTTCTGAAGTTCCAGAGGGAAGTGTTGTAATCTTCAGTGCTCATGGGGTTTCACAGGCAGTTCGAAGAGAGGCTAGTAATACCTCAGCTATTATTTATGATGCAACCTGTCCGCTGGTTACTAAGGTGCATAAAGAGGTAATTCGTCGCCAAAAAAATAATCATCAAGTGATACTTATTGGTCACGCTGGCCATCCAGAAGTAGAGGGAACTCTAGGCCAGTCTATTGAGTCACACAACATCACTTTAGTTGAATCAGCCAGTGACATTGAAGACTTAAATTTTAATCAAGAAAGAGATATTTCATACACTACTCAAACGACCTTATCAGTTGATGATACAAAAGAGGTAATTGAGGTATTACAAGAAAAATTTCCTAACATACAGTCTCCAAAAAAGAGTGATATTTGCTATGCAACACAAAACCGTCAGGATTCAGTAAAAGAGGTCATGAAGCATTCGGAAATCCTCTTAGTGATTGGCTCAAAAAACTCTTCAAACTCAAATCGTCTTAAAGAAATTGCGGATAATCAGGGCAAGCCAGCCTACTTAATAGATAGCTCTGATGATATCAAGGATCAATGGTTAGAAAATATTGCATCAGTTGGAATTACAGCGGGCGCTTCAGCCCCGGAGATTTTGGTGCAAGAGGTGGTTAGTTTCTTGGCGTCCCAGGGAAGGCATGAGATTATAGAGGTAGATGGCGCAAAAGAATCTGTTAATTTTCCTGTTCCTGCATCTTTAAAAAATTAATTGATAGGAAATTAAACAATGAAAAAATATAATATTTATGGAATGGGCGCTGCAATCGTAGATACTGAGGTTGTTGTGAGTGATGCCTTTATTAAAGAAAATGATATTGGTAAAGGGCTGATGACTTTGGTTGATGCAGAGAGACAAAAATATCTTTTAGACTCTCTTACGACTCAGCGTGTACCTGTAAAGATGAGTTGTGGCGGTTCGGCTTGCAACTCCGTTGTTGCAGCAAGTATGTTCGGTTCAAGCACCTTCTTCTCTGGCAAGGTGGCTAATGATGATGTTGGTGACTTTTTTGTAAAAGACCTCAATAAATCTGGAGTTGATTTTCATCAGGTTGACCCATCAAGTGGAGTTACTGGAAAGTGCCTGGTCATGGTTACGCCAGATGCAGAAAGAACGATGAACACTAATTTGGGCGCGAGCCTCGAGCTGACATATCGTGAAGTTGATGAAGAAGCGCTAGCCAATTCACAGTGGCTATATATTGAAGGATATGTTGTGACTGATGATCAAAGAACTGCGGTTGCAAGGGATGCTATGAGGTTCGCAAAAGACAATGGCGTTAAGACTTCCCTAAGCCTTTCTGATCCTTTTGTTGTTGAGGTATTTGCAGATAATATTAAAACTATAATTGGAGATGATGGTCTTGACTTAATTTTTTGTAATGGGGATGAAGCAAGAAGCTTTACTGATACTCATACTATTGAGGCAGCTGCAGAGGGCTTAAAAAAATATGCAAAGACTTTTGTGATTACTAGGGGTCCTGGAGGATCATTAGTATTTGATGGTGCTAATCTAATTCATACTGAAGGGGTTTTAGCAAGTGCAGTAGATACCAATGGCGCAGGAGATATGTTTGCTGGTGCATTCTTACATGCAATCACCCAGGGTAAGGACTTTTCTTGGGCCGCTGGCTTTGCTAATGCCGCATCTTCCCGAGTTGTTAGTCAGTTCGGACCTAGAATTAATTCAATTGAATATATAAGCCTTAAACAACAATTTAAACTAAGTTAGACATCATATGACTTTGATTTAGCCTGAAACTATTGTAAATTCTTTTCAGATTGTTTATCATTTACTTTGAATTATTAGTAATTAAGGGTAACTTATTAAATTATGGCAAAAGCAGTATCAAGATTGTTTCAGCTTAGAAAGGCACTCTATGAGTGTGAGAAAGAGTTTGGGTTGGCCGGTTATTCAGAAGTTGAAAAGGCAGTTTTTTCTTACATTAGTTCGAATGCTAATGCAACCATCACTTCAATTAAAAATGACCCCTATTTTAATAAATACTCCTTGTCGACAATTAAAAGAGCGGTTCTTTTCTTAACATCGAATGAAGTCGTTAAGGCTGAACAGTCTACTTTGGACAAAAGGGAGATGATTTTGACGCTGCAATCATAGCAGCAAAGAGTTAAAGTGAGCGAAGCCTATAGATACCTCACTTAAAAAAAAGTACAATAGGATTCGACTGATTCTGCTAGCAGCGAAAAAAAAATTAATACAGAGGATTGACTCTTACTTGCAGTTAAAAAAAGGGTGTTGCCCTAAAACAATTAGGAAGAAAAACCTAGATGAAGCATTAATCTGCATACTTCAAAAATTTATTAAAAGCGATAACTCGTTTAAGGGAATCGCAGATGGGTCTTGCATTGGTAGGGGTTAAAAAACCTGGATGCAAACATCTAAAAGACCAAACTACGGAGAAGTAAGATGAACAATAATTCTTTAGAGATTCAACCGCAAATATCAACATTCTTGATAATTGTCTTTTGCTACTTTATTAATGGCCCTGCTTATCCCTTTGAAGGTAATCTTATCTGGCTTCCTTTGGGTGCGATGTCGTTATGCTTTTTATTGTTTGGGTTTAGGGTAGTTTTAGTTGCAATCTTAGCCTCGCAATGCTCTGAATTTTGGTTTCACTCTCGACCTTTTTTTGATCAGATAACATTAATTTCTACAGTTGCTGGAACAATTGGGCCCGTAATTGCTATTGCAAGTATGAGGTTTTTTAAACTCTCTAATTTCTTCGATGGTGAGAAACTTGTTTTTCACCATCTTATTTTTTTAGCAATCTTAACCGCTTTATTTAATACGTTAATTTCATTTTTTGTATCTTCTTATATTGTTTCAAATGGCCATTCTTCAGAAACAATTAATGCAACCGACTTTTTAAGAAACTTTTTGATTGGAGATATATTAGGTTGCTTAACAGTGATATTTTTTGCAGCCCTAGTTGTTGTTCCTTTCATTAAGTATTTTTTTCCAAGAATCGCACCTTCAGAATAATATTCTGAACCCAGGCTGTATTAGAGATTTGTAAAAATGAGCCTATTAAGTCAGTGATTTAATTATATTGCTAATTTTTCTAATTCTGAATTTGTCAGCTTCCATTTCCTCTCTAAATACCAAGGTTTTTTGGTTTTTTAGTTGAAACTGCTGAGGCTGAGTTTGTATCAGCTTGATAATCTTTGATGTATCAATACTGTTGTTATCCTTTAATGTAATTTCTGCCTTTTCATCATAGATATTTATTTTTAGTATTCCTTTCTCTAAAGAGAGATTCTTTAGGGAAGATGATTCAAATAAATTTTGAGTTGGCTCAGGAAGAATTCCAAATCGATCAATCATTTCAACCTTTAGTTCTTTTAAGTCGTCCTCATGCTCAGCACTTGCAATTCTTTTGTAAAGAATTAAGCGTTCGTGCACATCTGGTAAGTATGTTTCTGGGATGATGCAAGCTATCCCAGGATTAATTTCTACCTCTTCCAGCGATGCATCTTTAATATCAAGTTTATAATTATTCTTGATGGCATGAATGGTTCTTTTTAGTAAATCATGGTAAAGATTAAAGCCAATTTCAGAAATCTTACCACTTTGATTTTCACCTAATAAGTCGCCTGCACCTCTTATTTCAAGGTCATGGTTTGCCAGCATAAAGCCGGCACCAAGTTCTTCCAATGATGCGATTGCATCTAATCGTTTTTTAGCATTTTCGGTTATTGATTGATGTGATTTAATGACCAAATAGGCATAAGCTTTGTGATGGGAGCGGCCAACTCGACCACGAAGTTGATGCAGCTGAGCAAGACCAAAATTTTGAGCATTATTAATGATAATGGTATTGGCACTAGGAATATCTATACCTGTCTCAATAATTGTTGTGCAAACCAAGAGCTGAAAGCGCTGGTGATAAAAATCAGTCATTATTTGCTCAAGCTCCTTACTTGGCATCTGGCCATGAGCAATTCTAATTTGAATATTTGGCATAAGATCCTTTAATGACTCTGCCATGTTGTCAATGGTGTCGATATCATTATGAACAACAAAAATTTGACCTCCCCGATGAAGCTCTCTTGAGCAGGCTTCGGTAATAGTATTTTTATCCCACACATCGACGAAGGTCTGTATGGCAGTTCTTTTGGCTGGTGGAGAAGCAATAATAGATAACTCTCTTAAAGAGCCAAGTGCCATATTCAGTGAACGAGGGATAGGCGTTGCTGTCATAGTTAAAATGTCACTTTGGCCCCGAATTTTTTTTAGTGATTCTTTCTGTTTAACGCCAAATCGATGCTCCTCATCAATAATAATTAAACCTAGATTTTTATAACTGATTCCGCCTTGAATGAGTTTATGAGTTCCCACTACAATATCAATTTTTCCTTGCTTGAGGTCAGATTTGATTTGAGTTTGCTCTTTAGCACTTTGAAACCTAGATAAAGATTTAATAACTATTGGAAATTTAGAAAAACGATCCGTAAATGTTTGATAATGCTGGTTAGCCAGAAGCGTGGTTGGGACCAGAATTGCCACTTGTTTTCCTGACTCTACTGCTAAGAAAGCAGCTCTCATTGCAATTTCAGTTTTACCAAAACCAACATCACCACAGACAAGTCGGTCCATAGGTTTTTCGGATTGCATGTCCAATAAAACATCATTCATAGTTTTGATTTGATCGGGCGTTTCTTCAAATGCAAAACTCGATACAAATGAACTATAAGAATCATTGGGTTTGGGGTATGAAAAGCCTTTTTGTGACTCCCGTTTTGCATAAATTTCTAAAAGCTCAGCAGCTACATCATAGAGTGACTCAGCAGCTTTTCTTTTTGCCTTTGTCCATTGCTGACTTCCTAATTTATGAAGTGGTGCGTTATCTGCACTCACACCTGTATATCTGGAAATTAGATTTAAGCTAGTGATAGGAACCATAAGCTTTGAGCCATTTGCATATTCGACTGAGATAAAATCTTGTTGGTTGCCATCAAAGCTTCGACTAATGAGCCCTAAATAGCGACCAACCCCATAATGTTCATGGACCACAGGATCTCCCAACTGAATTTCAACTAAGCTTTTAATTGCCTCATCAAAGTCTTTGTGTTTTGCTCGGCGCCTACGTTGTTGCTTAACTGCATCTTGTCCAAATAAATTATTTTCAGTAATAACTGCTATTTTTTCAAAAACAACACCTTCACTTAAGCTTGCATGAGTAATACAGATTTTTGAATCTTGATTAAGGAAATCCATCCAGCCAAGGCATTCTTGTGCCTTTAACTCGTAGGAGGATAACAAATCATTTAGAACACTTTGTCTACCTTCTGACTCACAAACGATCAGAGTGCGGCCATTAAATCTTTGAATGAAACTGAATAATTTATTGAGAGGCTTATTGGCCTCAGCATCAATCTTCACTGGAGGAAGAATTGAGGATTTAAAGTCTAAACCGCCATCTTTAAGTACCTTAGGTGCTTGAATTTGAATCTGCTTTTTTTTCTTAAGAGCGGTAAAAAAATCATTACTATTCAAGAAGACCTTATTGACTGCAAGAGGAAGTCTTTCCAGTGAATTCTGACAGTAGTTAAAGCGCTCTAACAATTCTTCACTCTGAATATCAATTGACTCGGAGAGTCCTTTCTGAAATGCAATGACTGAATTATCTGGAATGTAGTCAAATAATGTATCGGTTGTTTCAAAAAATAATGGTAAATAAAATTCTATTCCTCCTGGATAACGCCCTTCACTGACCTCTGTATAAATAAAACCATCAGAATTATCAAACTCAGATAAATAATTTTTTTTAAAGATATCAATACTCGCTTTATCAGAAGCAAACTCTCTTGCAGGCAAGAGTTGAATTTCATCTATGACTTCAATAGACCTTTGTGAAGAGGGGTCAAAGGATCGAATTGAATCAATTTCATTATCAAAAAGATCAATTCTATAAGGAGTTTTTGCGCCCATAGGGTACATATCAATTAACGCACCTTTTAAAGAAAATTCACCCTGCTCCATTACAGTAGTTACTCTTCGATAGCCAATTTTTACAAGATTTTCAATGAACGAATCTATCTCAAGGGTTTGATTTTTTTTAAGCTTAAGGCTGTATTTATTTATAAAGTCTCTTGGGCAAATTCTTTGAGACAATGCTTCGATTGTTGTAACGATAATTCCAGACTCAATTGAAGATAATTTAGCTAAGGTACTGAGCCTTGAAGAAACAATATCAGGATGAGGTGAGAAATGATCAAATGCTAAAACCTCCCAGCTAGCAAAACTGAGAATTTCAGTATTTTTTTTGAAAAAAGCGAGTGACTTATTGATTTCGTCAAAGTGTTTTATATCTCTTGCGATATATAGAACAAAGCCATCATTTGATTCTGCAAATTCTAGGAGTGCAAGTGCCTCAGAAGGGCCAAATAACGAGCCCCAATAATCTTTTTTGAAATCCGAAGAGATTGAGTTTGATTCTGCAGGAAAAACTATGCTCATAGAACGTGAACATTTTCCTTTGTGAGCATATGGATTAATTGAATAGTGGGGAGTCCAATCAGACTGTTGGAGTCATTGCCCTCCATTTTATTAAATAACGCAATTCCTAATCCCTCTGATTTGAAGCTACCAGCACAGTTCAGGACATCCTCCTTAGATAAATAACTTAATATTTGATTATCTGATAGCACCTTAAAAGAAACCTTGAAGTGCTCTACATGAACTTGAGTGCTGAGGGTTTCTGTATTCATCAGAACCAACCCTGTTAGAAAGTTTACAGTTTTTCCTGAGCTTTGTTTTAGCTGTAAGAATGCATTTTCATGGCTGCCAGGCTTGGTTAAAATGGAATCATTCTCATTTAATCCTGTATCCAATGTGGCTACTTGGTCTGAGGCAATAATCAAACCAGATTTTGATTTTGATACAGCTAGTGCCTTTTCTTTTGAGAGGCGCGTAACTAGATCAATGGGTGATTCTTTTTCTTTTCTGGTCTCATCTATATTTGGAGCAACTACGCTGAAGTCAAGTCCTAGCTTGTCAAGAATAGCTTTTCTATACGGCGAAGATGAGGCGAGAATGAGTGACACTAGGAGATTAAAGATTGTAAAATAATCTAATATTTTACTTCAATCAGGCAGAATTAATGCGCTTATCAATAGTAGTGGCAATGGATGATAACCGTTTGATTGGTAAAAATAATCAACTCCCATGGCATCTTCCGGCAGACTTGGCCTACTTCAAAAAACTGACTACGGGAAAGTCAATACTAATGGGCAGAAAAACCTATGCTTCAAATGGAAGACCACTGCCTAATCGTAGAAACATTGTCATAACTCGCACTGCAAAAATTTCACT